>ENA-OQAR01000180-OQAR01000180.1-human-gut-metagenome-genome-assembly--contig:-NODE-180-length-17453-cov-4.810862_pt1 | contig 17453 bp, 21 predicted proteins | sample MGYA00242738_ERZ504533 | MGnify/ENA primary metagenome ERZ504533 (study PRJEB26092, sample SAMD00036276) | human gut metagenome | host: Homo sapiens | study: EMG produced TPA metagenomics assembly of... | reverse complement strand
CCCCCGAAGCACGATGCGGGTACCGCAACCCGACATTATCGAGCATTTTGGCAACGCAGATGCCGTGCCGCAGCCGCCGGAGCGGTGCTTAAGCCGTAAGGCGGGAATTGTGCGGTGTTGCCTTAGAAATTAGCAATGAAAGGAAAAAGCGCACAGCGCCGATAGATCGGGCGCTGTGCGCTTTTTTATATCGTTTAGTAAATGGATTACTGGACGTCAGAGGAAGAGTCGCCGGAGGAAGCTTCGGTGGATTCTTCGGCTCTCTCGGTGGGGTCTTCGGGCAGGGGCTCGTTATCTTTGGCGAGGGCGGCGTTCAGTTCGTCTTCGCGCATCTTGTTGATGGTGCTTTCAATGGTAAAGCACTTGTTCAGCGGCTGGTAGATGCACAGCAGGGCAGGAAGCATCGGCAGCCAGAAGTTGGTGAACGGCAGAATGATCGTCGTCAGCGGGAAGAACAGCAAAATGGCGCCCCAATACACGGCTTTGATGGCGATGGCACCCAGGCTGCGGGGCAGGTAGCCCAAGAACAGCAGCAGGCTGTTTTTCAAAATGCCGTACAGCGGCAGATCCAGCAGGGCAATCTGCGGCCAGATGTAACTTTCCAAGCCCAGCGTTACCACAAAGCTAGGATCAGCAGCACCCAGGTAACAATACCGGCGCTGATGACCGACATGTGGAACAGGGTAAAGATCTGCATCGAAAGCACCAGACCGGTCAGCATGCCGGGAACCAGGCTTTCCCTGGCGTTGCGCTTCCACACGCGGCGGTAGGTTTCCCACCAGTAGCCAGGTTCATCGCGCAGGCTGCGCAGCACGGTATCAGCCATGGCGCTCAGCTCCGGGCCTGCAATCAGGCGCCGATGATACGGCCAGCAGCATGAACAGCAGCGCGTGCGTTTCAACGGCAAAAAACATACCGATAATAAAAGGCAGGCAGCCCAGGAAAGCCAGGAAACCGGCGCGGAAAAAGTTCCACATATCGCGGCCCATAATTTCGGCCAGGCGGGCAACACCCTTTTTGCGCGGGGCGTCCGGGCGCACGCCCGGTCCGGGACGGGTAAAGCGGTCAGAAGAGAAAAAAAGTCCCATGGCGGTAGAATCTCCTTTGTTTTAACAAGCACTGCGCTTGAAATATACTTATTTATTATATCAGTGTTGGCGGCCAAGAGCAACAAAAAAAAATGCGGGTGGGGGTGGTGGGCGGTATGCCGCGGTGACATGTAAAATCTGGTTTTAATCTTTACAAATCATTACAAAACAAGTACAATAAATCTATACGTTGCCCGGAGCTTTGGGCCGGGCAGGATTTTATCCATCCAGCTGTATGAGCAGAAAAGAGGACCCAGCCGATGAAACGTAATATCCTTTGCACTCTGGCCGTTATGGCAGCTTGTGCGATCCTGGTTGCCTGCGGCAAAACCGATGATCAAATCTCGCCCATTACGCCGGAATCCACGCCGCCAGCAGCGAGGCCGAGGCTACCCCGGAACCCACCCCGACCCTGCCCCCGTATGAAGCCAACGTGCTGACCGGCGAGGCTAAAGGCGAAAATTATCCCGAGGGCCAGCGCATTACCGCCCTTATGGTGAACAACCTTGTGGACGCCCGCCCGCAGCGTGGCCTTTCCAAGGCGCAGATGCTGTTTGAAATCAAGGTGGAAGGCGGCATCACCCGCTTTATGCCGGTGTTCAATGATTACCACGATATTGATGAGATTGGCCCCATCCGTTCCGGCCGTGACCAGTTCTTCCAGCTGATCCTGCCCTGGCAGGCCCTGTATATCCACGAAGGCCAGTCTGTTGTCATGCAGCAGTACGCCCTGGATTATGATTACGGCCTGCTGAACAACAACGATGGTGCTTCCGGCTACCGTGATTACAACCGTGTGAACTGGCGCGGCCTGAGTTATGGCAACGGCCTGGCACTGGAACACACGATGTACACCAGCGGCGAAAACATTGAAAAGTATATCACCAACAAAAATGTGGATATGAACCGCACCTACAATTCCACTTTCTTTAACTTTGTGGATTACCGCCAGGATAACCCGGTGCGTGACCTGACCCAGTCCCAGGATTCCCAGCTGACCACCAAGGACGGCCCGGTGGTGAAGGACGGCGAATATGTGGAGATCAGCCACAGCCAGTCCTACAAGACCCGTTTCCTGTACGATAACACCAACAACGTCTACCTGATGCAGCAGAACTTCTCCGGCAACTGGCGTGATACCATTGACGAAGAGTACAACGATTATCAGCTGCAATTCCCCAATGTGATCGTTCTGTTCACCGATATTCACACCTACCCCGGCCACGAAACCACGGACCTGCAGTATGTAGAATACAGCTGGGGCGGCATCGGCTATTACTTCTATGGCGGCAAGTGCGAAAAGATCTACTGGCAGAAGGGTACCCCGCTGGAAGCCCTGCGCCTGTACTATCTGAATGAAAACGGCCAGTGCAGCGATACCCCCTGCGAGATCAATATTGGCAAGAGCTATGTGACCATTGTGGATGTGGACGAAGCCATCAACCTGAAGGTGGGCAACCTGGCCGACTTTGACCTGGATGCCGCAACGGTAAGCGCTTCCAACACTTCCATTGATGCCGACGCAAGGCGGGTGAAAGCCTGGGGACTTCCACCACCGACCTGGTCAGCGCAGCGCGCAACAACCAGGCTGTGGGCAACACCGAAAGCAATACCCAGAGCACCACCCAGAGCAGCACCACCACCAATACCAGCAATGACAGCCAGAGCGTGGAGTCTGCCCCCCAGCAGGACAACACCCCGCAGCAGGATACCGCCGACCAGAGCAGCGCAGATGACACCGCCAGCGATGACAGCGGTGAGGATATCCCCTGGGCGGATTGAGCGTGACGCCGGAGCGCCACGCTCCTGTACCTCTCCTTCGAAACCACCCTAATTGCAAAAAAAGCATGTTCTCATGCCTTTTTTTTGCTCGCAAGGTATTCCAAGCGTCGGCGCATGTCTGCCGCTTGGAATGGCTTTTAGAATTCTTTTCGACAGTCTAAAAGTGCCCGCCCGCAGGGCGGGTACTTTTTTATAACAGGAGTCTGTATGACTGAGCGTTCAAACAAGAAAAAATACCCCCCTGTGTGCCGCAGCCCTGGCGCTGGCTGTGCTGCTGGCAGGCTGCGCCCCGGCGGAAGGCACCGCAGCGGCCACAGCGCAGCCCACAGCAGAGCCGACAGAAGCACCCACCCCACGCCGGAACCCGAAATGAACCCCCTGACCGGGGAGCAGGGCGATTATACCAACCAGCGCCCGGTGGCGGTCAGCATCCGCACCGGGGATGGCAGCACCCCCCAGTGGGGCATTGCTGCTGCGGATGTGCTGATCGAGGCGTGACCGAGGGCAAGACTGCCGGGTTGACCGCGGTGTTTGCCAGTGTGGACAGCGTGGAAAGAGCCGGCCCGGTGGCCCCTGGGCGGGATCTGCCGCTGCAGCTGGTGCTGCCGCTGAATGCCGTTCCGGTACACATTAACAAAAGCGTGTATGCTTCCAACCTGCTGAACGTGCTGCAATACCAGGATCTGGACGGCTACCATGCGGGCACCGCAGGTTTTGCCTTTGACGAGGACCGCGCCAACAGCGGCTACCGGGAGGAAAACTGCTGGTACACCACAAAAGATCTGATCAACACCGGCCTGGCAACCTATAACACTGATACCGCCGGTGCCAACATGCCGCTGTTCCACTTTGTCCAGCGCAAGGACCCGGAGCAGCAGAATGCCAAAAGCCTGTATATCACCTTTTCCAACAAGGATACCGAAGAACTGGTTTATTCGCCGGAAGTGGGCCTGTACCTGAAAAACAATGCCGATGGCAGCCCCATGATGGATGCGGGCAATAATGAGCAGGCAGCGTTCACCAATGTGTTTGTGCTGTATGCTTCCTCCGGCGTAAAGGATGACGGCGTGACCCGCCAGTATGACCTGACCGGCGGCACCGGCATCTACCTGACAAAAGGCGGATGGGAGACCATCCAGTGGACCAAGGGCGATGCCACAGCGCCGCTGCAGTTGACCGATGCCAGTGGTAAAACGCTGGATGTGAATCCCGGCAAGAGCTTTCTTGCCATCTGGGGCGGCTACTATGGCCAAGCCCTGCGCCTGCTGGACGGGGACGGTAACGAGCAGGCATTGCCGGAAAAACCGGCCCTGCTGGACAGCGCTGTGCCGGACGAAGCCGCCGAGGCTGCTGAGCTGGAACAGCAACGCGCCCAGGCCCTTGCGGATGCCCAGGACAAGCTGAACCAGGCCCAGACTGCCCTGAATGAAGCCCTGCAGGCCCAGCAGGATGCAGCCGGAACGCAGACAGCGCCGATGACGATGCCGCCAGCCAGCGTGTGGCGGAGGCCCAGGCGGCCTATGACGCCGCCGCTGCCGAGCTTGCCGCTTTGCAGCCCGCGGAGGAAACCGACGGGAACACCGAGCCCGTCGCCGACAGCGCCGAGGAACCCCAGAGCGAACCGGATTCAGCCAACGGGGAAAACGCAGGCTGACCCACAACAGAAAACCCAAAAATAAAATGCCGTCCCTGCCAAAACAGGGGCGGCATTTGGTTGATATTGGCGGTGTTGACGGGATTACTCTTCCGCACCGTCCAGGTAGCCATAGGGCACAATGTCAAAAGCTTCGGCAATGTGGTCGCGCATCCACATTTCGGCGTCCAGGCGCAGGCTGTAGCCACAGCGGGGTCGGTCATCCATTCCTCCGGCTTGTGCTGCGGCAGAACATGGTTGGCCATCATGTTCATGATCACGCCGCCGTGGGTGATGCAGGCAGCTTCCTCGGCATGGGTGCGCAGCTGGTATTCAAACAGCTTCATCAGCATCACGTTGGTGCGGTCGTAGAAGGCTTTGCGGTCCTCGGCACCATCGGGGTTGGTGCGGCTGGTGGGGTCCATCCACTGGGCAAATTCCGGGTCCTTGACCAGTTCAGTGATGGGGCGGTTTTCAAACTTGCCAAAGTTCATCTCCCGCAGGTCCTGCAAAATCGTGAGCTTGGCGTTGGGGAACAGCACTTCCGCTGTTTGCTGGGCGCGCAGCATGGGGGAGCAGAACACAAGCGGAACATCCGGATACTGAAACTTGGCTTTCAGCTCCTCCAGCTGGGCGCGGCCCTCCGCGCACAGGGGCAGGTCTGTGCCGCTGCCGATATAGCGGCCATCCAGGTTGCCCTGGGTCAGGCCGTGGCGGATCAGATGCAGTTTATAATATTTCAAAACAAAACCTCCTGACGGATATGTGTTGCAAAAAAAGATTACAAAATGATTACAAAATAAGAACGGGTGAAAAAGATACACAATATTTGTACAGGAAAACACGCAAAAATGTCAATATCTAGTTTGCTTGGCCCGCTTTGAAGGAAATACCGAAAAAATTGACAAAAAAAATTGGCGAATTTGATGTTTACAAATCGTTTTTTTGGCAGATATAATTTACACCATGTAGAATGCAGTAGAGCCCGCATTTGTGCCGCAGCCAAAAGCGGCGCACAAAAGCGCGGTTCCTGCCAATAGGATGCCTACCCGGCCCAACGCGGCGCAGCGAACCCTTAAGCTACATTCCGGTGTGCTTTGGGGATTTCTGCGCATTTTGGGGTCTTTATCTGCCGCAAGCCCGGCAGGGTGTAAGGCGGCAGGCAGCGGTGCAAACCCGCAAGGCGGAAAACAGAACGGCGGGGGCGTGCCGGCCCCTAAGGTGCTGCAGGAACCGGCGGAATGTCCGGCCCCTGCGCCCTGGCGATGTAGCGCAAACCCTGTGCGGCCTTTGCGCGCTGCGTTCTGGTAAAGTGTGAAGGATGGCAACAAGATGGCAATGGAATTTAACCGCATCATTACCCTGCTGCGCAAAGAGCGGGGCATTACCCAAAAACAGGCGGCGCAGGAGCTTGGCATCAGCCAGGCGCAGCTTTCCCATTATGAGAAAGGCATCCGGGAATGCGGCCTTGAATTTGTGGTTCAGATTGCGGATTACTATAATGTTTCCTGTGACTACCTTTTGGGGCGCAGCGCAGAGCGCAGCGGCCAGACCATCAAGGTGGAAGAACTGCCCGATGCCGGCGGCGCAACCTCCGGCAGCATTTACCGCGGCAGCGTGCTGCCCACCATGTATAAAAAAACTGATTGAAAATTCGCTGGACATTTTGTTTGACCGGTTGGATCAGTGCAAGGATAAGCGGGTGGTTACCTCCGTCAGCAATTATCTGATGCTGGCCGTCTACCGTATGTTCCGCCGCCTGTATCAGGCTGCGCCGGGCAATGTGGCCAGTATGTTCCGCATACGCCCGCCCGCTGGGAGCGTGACGCCGACGCCGCTATGTTCTTGCAGGAAGGTGAGCTTTCGGCCACCATGGCAGGGGAGAACGGCGCATGCCCCGACCCCGCTGCCTTTGAGATGAACACCGAGACCCTGGCCAGGGATTATCCGCGCCACGCCACCAGCCTGATGAACCTGATCAAGAACAGCGAGGAAGTCATCCGCAAGCACAATGCCTGAACCGGATGTCGCTGCAAAATAACAAAAATTCTGCCTGCCCCAAGGGATTGGGACAGGCAGTGTTTGTATAAGGGTGAACGGTGCGGCAGAGCTTACAGTTTGGCAAGCTCCTTGCGGCAGGCTGCACAGATGCGCTTGCCGCGGAAAAGAATGCTATCCCCGGTTACTTCACCACACAGGTCACAGCAGCCGTCTGCGCGGTACTTGCGCAGCAGGATGGTATTACCATCGGTAAAGATTTCAATGGGAGTATCAGTGGTGATACCAAACGAATCTCGCAGTTCCTTGGGCAGAACAAAACGGCCTAAGCTGTCAACACTGCGGACGATTCCAGTAGATTTCATAGGCTAACCTCTTTCATATGTAGTACATCACCTGGAAAAAGCGACACCAACGCTTTTTGTATACACAGTATACCTTTAATTTCCACTGATGTCAATATTTGGCAATCGAAAAAATGAGATTTCCCGGCGTTTTTGACAAAAAAAAGAAAAATAACGTTTTATCGTGTATAAAAATTGCAATTTATGTACGTTTTGGTCATCTTTTGCTACAACTTTGATACCAGTACAGGATATGATACAGATAACGATGGTGGATTTGGAAAGGCTGGTGTGCAGGGTGGCAAGATACAAACAGGAAAGCGCAAAATATCGCAAAATAGTTACGGTGGTCCTGATATTGTTGGCAGTGCTGGCGGCCGTTTGGCTGGCGGAAAGATGGTATACCAGGCATAAAACATCGGCGGCTGCAGCGGGTGTAAACCCCATCGGCCAGCTGCTGACCGGCCAGCCCGACCCGGCGGAGCCTTATACAGGTACCATCAGCCTGGTGGTGGCCGGGTATGACCGTTCGGCGGAGGACGGCGAAGAAGAGATCGGCCTGACGGATATGATCCTGTATCTGCAGTGGGACTGTGACCGGAACAAGCTGGAGGTGCTGCAGGTTCCGCCCAGCCTGTATGTGGGGCGGAGCACCGGCCAGGCGGAAGCAGGCGAGGGGGAAGAAAACGCCGCAGACCCCACCGGCCAGGGCAGCACAACGGGGCGTATCAATGCCGTAGCCAGGGAGACAGGAGGTCTGCAGGGACTTTGCGATGAAATCACCGCCATGACCGGCCTGCCGGTGGATGGCTATCTTGGCATGGATCTGAACGGCCTGGGCGATATTGTGGAATACATCGGCGGTGTAGAAGTGGATATTCCGCAGGAATAGAGAACGGCGGTTCCTACCTGCCCAAAGGCAGGTACCTGTTGGACCGCAGCTCGGTAGAGTTCCTGGTGCGGGAACGCCGCAGTTATGCGTATGGTGATATGGATCGCCAGCGCGTGCTGCGCAGCGTGTTTGCCGGATTGCTGCGGTATGCCCAAAGCTGTACCCTGGTGGATGCCGCCAAGCTGGTGCCGGTTATTATGCCCTATATGCAGACCAATTTGGATATGGATACCCTGATGCAACTTGCCGCCAGCACGGAGAGCCTGCAGGCAGAACAGGTGGTGTTTACCATCCCCAGTGCTTACGCGGTGCAGACGAACAGCGTCGGCGCGATTGTGTGGGACCCGGAGATTATGGCGCCGCTGCTGCGGGTGCGCTTTGGGCTGGACTGTGACCCGCAGGACCTGAACCTGCCCGCCCCCGCGCTGGAAGCCAGCGAAGCGGACGCGGGGGAGAGTTATGCCTATTCTGATTATATCGAAGGCAGCGTGCAGAACCTGAGCGAGCTGGCAGTCGGCGAGGAATGAATCTCCAGAGTCAATAGGAAAAAAATTTCCGCACAAAAGTTGTAACAAAACGCAGAGCTGCATCGTTTTATTGAGTGAAACTAGGAACGAGAACATTTCCCCTGCATCACAGGCAGGGGCAGATTAAGGCAATACCGCATAATTCTAAGTGCCGATACGGCGAGCGAGGTGCGGCAGATGCTAAGCCAAAAGCGCAGATAATACTGGATGTCTTATCGAGCATTTTGGCAACGCAGATGCCGTGCCGCAGCCGCCGGAGCGGTGCTTAAGCCGTAAGGCGGGAATTGTGCGGTGTTGCCTTAAAGATAAGGCAGAACCGCATCCGGCAGGGCAGCACACAAACCGCCAGACGGATGCGGGGGCGCCATAGAGTTGTAAGGAAGAAAAGATGGCAGTTTACAGAAAAAAGCAGCCTGCCCGCCGTCCGGTGCGGCGCGGCTGGAAGCGGCACGCGCGCACAGGGATGTTCCTCTTCGCGTTTGCGCTGGTGGCCGTTACTGTGGGGGTGATTTTGCCCCACGCGGGGGTGATGAGCGCTGCGGCAGAGGGCAGCACGCTGACAGAGAAGATTTTTACCACCGTGCAGAACAAGAACCTGCCGGTAATCGCAATCGACCCCGGCCACGGCGGCACCGACCCCGGCAGCGAGGGCAGCGGCCTGTGGGAGTACGAGATGACCTGGCAGGTGGCCAACGAGCTGGTAAACCTGCTGGAGCAGGATGGCCGCTATGCCCCGGTGCTGACCATTACCGAGGAAGAAAGCCAGAACAGCGATATGCCGCGCGTGGAACCGGCGGAACGCGCCCAGCGCGCGAATGACGCGGGTGCAGTGCTGCTGTTTTCTATCCATGGCAATTCCGATCCGAGCGGCACGGCCAGCGGCTTTGAATGTTACGCCATTCCGCCGGGGCAGCAATACCATGACGAGAGCGTGGCCCTGGCCCGCCTGACCGCCCAGAAGATCACCCAGACCGGCCAGCCCCTGCGCGGGCAGGACGGTGTGCGGTACATTTATTTTGATACATACGATAACCGCATGGTGTATGAATCCAGCGACGAGACCCTGCGCAATGAACCGACCTTCCGCCTTTTGGCGGACGCCGACTGCCCGGCGGTGCTGGTAGAACAGTGCTTTTTGACCAACCCCCAGGATGCCGCCCGCCTTGCCACCCCCAGCGGCGCTAAACAGGCCGCAAAGGCGTATTATGAAGCAATATGCGAATGGATGGAAGGCAGGTAAAAGGCAGAAAGTAGGAGTTGAAGGTAATTAGGAATTAGAAATGAGAAATTAGCAAAAAAGAACCGGTGCAGTTTGGGCGGGGTTCGTAAAACAGTTAAACCGACCTATGGTTACGATCATAGGCCGGTTTTATGTTATGCACTGGCGCGGCAGCGCCCAGGGCTCCCTTGTGTAAAGGGAGCTGTCAGCGAAGCTGACTGAGGGATTGCTTTACCGCAGCATCGATATACTCACAAACTCCACAGAAATTTCTGCCGACATCGTTGTTGGGAATACGGATGACTCTCAGACCATATCCCTCCAGAAAAGCGGTGCGGTCTGCATCTTTTTTGATGTTTCTATCCTCATAGTGTTGAGAACCGTCCAACTCAATGACAAGCTTTGCTTCTGCGCAATAGAAGTCAGCGATATATTTTCCCAACACCTTTTGTCTGGAAAAACGGACAGGGTAGGACCGCAGAAAATCATACCATAGGTGCCGTTCTTCCTTGGTCATTTCTTTTCGCAGCTGTTTTGCCAAAGGAACCAACTGCTTATTGTGCTTTGGCTGCATGACAATCCCTCCGTCACGGCTTACGCCGTGCCACCTCCCTTTACACAAGGGAGGCTTTGGTGCTGCGCAAAAATTGCAGACCGTACAGTACACCGAAAGGTGTATAGAAGTGCGCTCTTTATCAGTTCAACAAATTGTGATTTGTAGAGTTACTTCTCTCTACATTTAATGCCATAGTTTCCTCGACTTCCAGAGTCATATCCACGATATATTTCATGTTTAATTCCATCTATAACAACTTCATCATCTGCAGTAAATTCATATAAAAATCCGTTATCTTCACAATATTTGATAATTGCCTGCTGTGCTTTTGCAACAGTAGGATAAACAGTGCTATCTTCATAAGGAATCCAAATAGATTTTTTAAACAATTTCAACATGATAATAACTCCTTTCAATGTTTGTAAATTCAAGTTTATCAGTCTGTTTAATCATATCATATGGCTACAATATATACAAGAACAGTCCCGGCAGACATTACTGCCGGGACTGAAACTGTTTTACGGACACCCTCCTTTGCACCGGTTCTTTTTTTTTGCTATAATCAGGCGTCTTCTTCCGCAAAGTTCCCAAGGGCTTTGGCCTGCTCGATGACTTTGGCTTCCAGCATCTGGGGCAGGGTTTCGTAACGGACAAAATCAAAGGTGAACCATCCGCGGCCCTGGGTCAGCTGACGCAGGAAGTTGGTAAAGTCCTGCATTTCACTCATGGGCACTTCGGCTTCCACAACCTGCTCGCCGTCCTCGTCCGGGTTCATGCCCAGCACGCGGCCGCGGCGCTTGGTTACTTCGCCCATGATATCGCCGGTGTTGTCGGCGGGTACATGGGCTTTCAGGGTGCCGATGGGCTCCAGCAGAACGGGGCCGGCTTCGGGGATGGCGGCCTTGTAGCTCAGCTTGGCGGCCATGATGAACGCCATTTCGCTGGAGTCTACCGGGTGATAGCTGCCGTCCAGCAGGGTGCTTTCAGGCCAACCATGGGGTACCCGGCCAGAACGCCGTGCTGGGCTGCCTGACGCACACCCTTTTCCACAGCGGGGAAGAAGTTCTTCGGCACGCTGCCGCCGAACACGTTTTTCGGCAAACTCAACGTCTCACCCGGAATGGGCTCGAACTGGATCCACACATCGCCAAACTGGCCGTGGCCGCCGGTCTGCTTCTTGTGGCGGCCCTGGGCCTTGCAGCTCTTGCGGATGGATTCGCGGTAGGGTACGCGCGGAACTTCCAGCGTGATCTCAACGCCAAACTTGTTCTTCAGCTTGGCAACGGCAACTTCCAGGTGCTGGGTGCCCAGGCCGCTGATGATCTGCTGCTTGGTTTCGGGGTCAACGGTAAAGGAAATGGCCGGATCTTCTTCGATCAGGCGGGCCAGCGCGCCGGAAACCTTGCCCTCATCGCCCTTTTTGGCAACCCTGACAGCCATGCGGTAGCAGGCAACGGGGTAGCTGGGGGCGGGCAGGGTGACAACACGGGCAGGATCGCATAGGGTATCGCCGGTCTTGGCGGTGGCCAGTTTGGCAACTGCGCCAATATCACCGGCCACAATGGCGGGGGTGTCGGTCTGTTTTTTGCCGCATACGGTCAATGTTTTGCCCAGGCGCTCCGGCTGGCCGGTGCGGGCATTGATGACGTTGCTGGTTGCGCTCAGCTTGCCGGACAGGACCTTGATAAAGCTCAGCTTGCCCACAAACGGGTCGGCAACGGTCTTGAACACATAAGCGCAGGTGGGGGCGGTGTCGTCCACGGTGATTTCAACCGGCTCACTGTCAGCGTTTTCGCCAACAACAGCGGCGGTTGCGGCGCTGGGCAGCAACTCCTTCATGTTGTACAGCAGCATATCCAATGCCTGCAGGTTGACGGCACTGCCGCAGAACACGGGGGTGATCTGGCCGGTGCGCACGCCTGCGGCCATGCCGGTAACGATCTCTTCGGTGGTGAACGGCTCGCCCTCAAAGAACTTTTTCCATCAGGGTCTCGTCCGTTTCGGCAATGGCTTCGTACATAGCCTGGATCAGGCCCTCAAAGCGGTGACCGATATCGGGCAGGTCGATCTGCACCTGTTTGCCGCTTTCGTACTTGAATGCCTTCTGGCTGAACAGGTTGATGTAAGCCACGGTGCCATCGTCCAGGCGGGCAGGCACAACACAGGGGCAGATAGAAGGGCCGAACTGATTTTCAGCTGTTCCAGAATCTTGAAGTAGTCAGAATTTTCAAGGTCAGATTTGGTCACGAACACCATGCGGGCCTTGTTGTTTTTTAGTGCCAGTTTATAGGCCTTTTCTGCGCCGACGGTAACACCGGAACGGCCGGAAACACAGATCAGGACACTTTCCGCAGCGGTGATGCCCTCGGCAGCGCCGGTTTCAAAATCAAACAGGCCGGGAACATCGATCAGGTTGAACTTGGTGCCGTTACTTTCCACGGGAATCACGCTGGAATTCAGCGATGCTTTGCGGCGTGCTTCTTCGGGGTCAAAATCGCTGGCGGTGGTGCCGTCCTCAACACGGCCCATGCGCTCAGTTGCACCGCTTAAATACAGCAGGGATTCGGTCAAAGTCGTTTTTGCCGCAGCCTGCGTGGCCGGCCACAAGAATGTTGCGAATGTCCTTACTGGCGTATTCCATTGTCTTACAAACCTCTTTTCGCGCCGGGATAAGCTCTCCCCACCCGGCATATGTATTTATTGTGATGTGGTATGCTCCACATTTGGCATGTTTTTACTTTACCACACTTTTTGCCTAAAATAAACAGTTTTTTTTGAATATTTTTGAAAATATTTGTGAACGAATAATGAGCGAGCAGGCACGGCGCAAAATTGGTGCGTTGGTGCGTGCAATGGCAGGGCGCTGCCGCCGCCGTGATTTTGCCATAGCAGGAATAGAAATCCGTTCCAAGGGGTACCGCACAATTCCTGCGCTGTTTGGAATGATGCAGGTTTGCTGTCAGCTTTTCTGCCGTTCCAGCCGCACAATGGCCACGGTGATATCATCCTGGCGCGCCCCACTGCGGCGCACAGCGCTGGCGGCAACGGCTTCGGCGGTCTGCTGCGGGCTTTGGCCCAGCCGGGTGCTCAGGGTCAGCTGGTCACACAGCCAGGCGGAGCCATCGCACAAAGCACCGTCGCTGACCATCATCACGGTGTCGCCCACATCCAGCGTTAAGGCGGTGGAACGGCCCGTTACGGTGGGCAGCACCCCCATGGGCAGGCTGGCACCATCCAGCGTGCGCACAACGCCTGCCCGGCATAAAAAGCTGGGGGCCGCCCCCGCTTTGAACAGTCCGGCCCGCCCGGTGTACAGGTCCAGCGTCAGCAGGTCCAGCGTTGCACCGCTTTCCTGCCCTGCGTTTTTCAGGCCCAGTGCCACGTTGACCAGCCGGGCAGCGCTTCGGCGGCAACCCGGCCTGCAGCAGCTGGGCCGTCAGTTTGGCGGCCATCTGGCCGTCCACGGCGGCGGGCTTGCCGGTGCCCATACCGTCACACAGCAGCATCTGGGCGCGCCTGCACTGTCGCAGAATTGACGGCAGGCATCCCCGCTCACGGTTTCCGGCGGGGCAGGGCGGCTGGCAAGGCCGAACACGGCGCGGTAGAGCGGGCGTCGCCAAAATGCAGCATGGTCACGGTGCGGCAGTTGGTTACTTCCGGTGGATCAAAGTCCCGGCGGCAGATGCGGCCCATTTCCTCGGCCAGGGCGCGGCACTCGCCGGGGGTAAAGCTGGTCCGGGGCAGGGTAACGGCGGCGGTAACCCGCCCGGCCAAATCAGTCAGGACGGTACATTCCAGTGGTTCCAGCCCAAGAGAAGCAAACAGCTGGGTGGTGCGGGCTTCGCGCCGGGGGTCCGGCAGGCCAGCCCGGCCCAGGCGGGCGGCCATTTGGGCTAAAGCTGTGGCCATGGCGCTGTACTGCTCGGTCAGGGCGGTGCGCAGCAATTCGGCGCGGGCGCGGGTCTGGCGGCGGCTGCACCATAGCCGGTAACCGTGGCTGACGGTGGCACACAGGTCCGCCGGGTGGACGCAGGTGGAAAGCTGCCCCGGCAGGTCCTCCAGCTCCACGCGGCCGTTGTGTTCCAGCGCGCCGCGCAGGGCGTACAGCCCATCCATGGCGGTGGAATACCCCTGAACCCAACAGGTATTGCGGCGGGCGCAGTTCTGACACAGGTGCTGGGCGCAGAACTCTACCACATAGTCATAGCTTTCGCCGCGGGGCGGCATCTGGCAGCTGCATACAGCGTTCACTGTTTCGGCAATGTCGGATAAGGTATCTGCCACGCCGGAAAGTTTGCGTGCCGCGCTGGTCAGGCTTTGGGTGCCGACCGGTGGGGCAGGCGGCGGAAACACCGCCCGCAGAGCCTGCTCCGGGCAGAGCAGAAAGCCCAGCAGCCCGGCCCCGGCGGCAAGACCGAGGGTGAGTACGCCGGTCAGGTTGGGGGCGGCCAGCGCCCCCAGCGCACACCCGGCAGCAAATACGGCGGCCCCGCTGCGGCGCTCGCCGGGGCAAAAGACCGCTGTCCCCAGCCCGCCCGCAGCCACGGCCAGCGCGGCAAAACAGAGCGCCGGGGCGGCAGCGGTCAGGGCCATGGCAAGCACAAGAGCCAGTACGGCGGTGTGCTCCAGGCTGCCCGCGCAGGCACAGCACAAAATGCAGAACGCCGCCCCCGCCAGCCCCGGTGCAAACCCCGGCAGGGCAGCGCGCTGCAAACAGGCGGCGGCCATGGCGGCCCACAGACAGCACCGCGCGGGTGCCGATGTGGAGCTTGTGGATGCCCAGCCCCACCAGCACGGCCAGCGCGGCGGAGCACAGCAGGCTGGCCGTATCCGCCGGGCTTGCGCCGCCCACCAGGGTGACAAGCCCCTGTTCCAACAGCAGAACGCCCACCCCGCAGGCTGCGCCGGGCAAAAAGCCGGTCTGGCCCAGCTGGCGGCCCACAATGCGGGCGGTCAGCGCCCCGATGCAGGCCCCCGCCAGCTTCAAGGCGGTATCCAGCGGCTGGAACAATAGCAGCCCGGCCAGGCAGCCCAGCGCGGCGGCGGGGGCATATGTATTGCCGCAGCCCAGCAGCAGGCCAAGGCCAAAGGGCGCGGCCCCGCCGTAAACCTGCCCGGCACTGAGAAGCAGCCCGGTACCGCAGGCGGCAAGCTGCCATAACACGGCGCGGTTCAGCCCGTGCAAAAGCGGGGCGCGGGGCAAGGCGGGCGGTGCCGTTTTGGCGTTGGCGGTGCGCACAGCCTGCCGGATGCGCGGCGCGGTGGATGATGTGGCTGGTGTGTTTTGCATGGTGATCCCTCCCTCAACCATGCTGTGTGCATGGTGTTATTATTGTATCGGAGGGCACCCGCACTTTTTTTTGCCGCTGTGCGCAGAAGCCCCAAAACGCCCGGTAAAGGCGGAAAAACAAGCGGACTTCGACGGCAAAAAAGCATTGCGGACAAGCCCCTGCGCAAAGCAACAGCCCCACCCGTAAAATGCGGGTGGGGCTGTTGGAAATGAGTGCTTTGAATTGTCGGAATGATTATTCGGCGGCCTTTTTGGCGTCGCTTTCTTCTGGAACTTTTCGTTCTGGATGATAAAGCGCTCGTGGGTGGCGCGGCCAACTTCGCCGGCGTCGTCATACATCACGGCGCTGAAGGTCAGCTTGCGGCCGTCCACGGCGGTCAGTTCACTTTCGCAGCGCACCATCATGCCAACGGGTGTGGGGGCGTTGTGGGCCAGTTCCAGCTTGGTGCCAACGGTGCCGCAGCCGGGGTCCAGCTCCGGGGCAACGCTCTGCCAGCAGGCTTTTTCAACCAATGCGGCAAGGGCGGGGGTGGCGAACACATTCAGCTCACCGCTGCCCATGGCGGCAGCGGTATTGGCGGCGGTTACGGCAACGCTGGCGCTGCCTTTGATTCCGGGATTCAGCATAGTACAATACTCCTTTTATCAGCAACAATTTTGCGGGGGCAACATGCCTTTTATTATACACGCTTTGCTGCCGTTTGAACAGCATATCTGTTTGACGCGGCAAAAAAACAGGGGTATAATATCTTTTAATACAAAAGAAGTAAACGCAGCCCGTCGATGCGCTGCGCTGCCCGGCTTTGTGTTTTGATCGAGGAGAATAGAATGGAAGCAGCCAATAAGATCGCCATTATTACCGATACCTGCTGCGATCTGCCGCAGGAATATCTGAAAGAATACCCCATTTTCTGTGTGCCGCTGGTGGTGACAAGCGGGACCGAGAGCTACCGCGATAACATTGATATTACGGTAGAAACGATCTATGCCCGCCAGAAAAACGAGAATTTCAAAACCAGCCTGCCCCGCCCGCAGGATATTGAGGATGTGTACAGCGCGATCGCCCGCCAGGGCTACACCCATGTGATCGTGCTGATGATCGCAGAGTGCCTTTCCAGCGCCAACAATCTGATGCGTCTTGCCGCCGAGGAACACCCGGAGCTGACCGTGAAAGTGTTCGACAGCAAAAGCGCCAGCATCGGTCTGGGTGCACTGGCGGTTCAGGTGGCGCGCTATGCGGTGCGCGGTGTGGCGTTTGACCCGCTATGCGAACTGACCAAGCGGCTGATCGATGACACGGTGGTGTATTTTTCGCTGGATACGCTGGAGTACCTGCAGCGCGGCGGCCGCATTGGCCGCGCCACAGCGCTGGCGGGGGGACTTTTGCAGATCAAACCGATTTTGACCTTTGACCGCAAGGACGGCATGATCTCCACCGCCGCCAAGGTGCGCGGCGCCGCGGTGTGCAGCAGCGGCTGATTGAGCTGGCAACGGAGCTGGCAGCCAAACACCCCGGCGAGGAGTATAACCTGGTCGTGTGCGATGGCAATGTGCCGGAAGAGGGCGCAGCGCTGGAAGCAGCTCTGACCCGCGCGCTGCCCAACGCCCACCGTGTGCTGCACGGCAAAGTTGACGCCACCCTGGCCGTACACCTGGGGCCGAACCTGCTTGGCGTTGGGGTGCAGTTCCTGAACAGCAAGCTGCCGGCGTAACGTGGCCAGCAAAACAATTTAAAAAATAAAAACTGCCTGTACCGGGCGAGCGGATGCTCAATAGTACAGGCGGTTTTCGTTTTTATAGCGGGAAGAACGGGGACGATAAGTAAGGTAGGGAAAGGAACCCGGACGCAGGCTGTGAGATAAAGTGCCCGGAACACCGAGTGCTGCGACCAGCCCCAACTTTGTCGGGCCCCACTACGCATCATTCCGGGGGCCTTATCCCACAGCCTGCTGGCGAGTGGCGGGGATAGGAGGATGGGAAGGAGACGAAATATATACAGGGCAATACCGCATAATTCTAAGTGCCGATACGGCGAGCGAGGTGCGGCAGATGCTAAGCCAAAAGCGCAGATAATACTGGATGCTGCAAAGGTGAGCGCCGCCAGTGGCGGAAACAGCGAACCGA
>ENA-OQAR01000179-OQAR01000179.1-human-gut-metagenome-genome-assembly--contig:-NODE-179-length-17462-cov-2.746236_pt1 | contig 17462 bp, 19 predicted proteins | sample MGYA00242738_ERZ504533 | MGnify/ENA primary metagenome ERZ504533 (study PRJEB26092, sample SAMD00036276) | human gut metagenome | host: Homo sapiens | study: EMG produced TPA metagenomics assembly of... | reverse complement strand
AAATTCAAAAAAAATATTTTAATGTTAGTTTTATACATTTTTTTTTTGCATATGGTGTTGAAAAATGAACGATTCCTGTGATACAATCTTGAAGAATTTAGGATAAAATAAGAGAACAAAGAAAGGGAGATTGTATGAAAGCATTTCTGATATTGGAAGATGGCCATGTATTTACAGGAACTAGCATTGGTTCTGCAAGGGAAGTCATCAGTGAAATTGTCTTTAACACTTCCATGACCGGTTATCTGGAAGTAATGACAGATCCTTCTTACGCAGGACAGGCGGTGTGTATGACATATCCGCTGATCGGAAACTACGGAATCTGTTATGATGACCAGGAATCAAGGAAGCCGTGGATTGACGGATTTATTGTACGCGAATTATCACGAGTTCCCAGCAACTTCAGAAGCGTAGACACCATTCAGCATTTTCTGAGCAAAAACGACATTCCGGGAATCGCAGGAATTGATACCAGAGCACTGACTAAGATCCTTCGTGAGAAGGGAACCATGAACGGAATGATCACAGTTGACGAGAACTATGACCTGGATACAATCATCCCCAGATTAAAAGCATATACAACAGGAAAAAGTGGTAGAGAAGGTTTCCTGCCGCGAAAAGGAAGTGCTTAAGGGGAACGGACCGAAGGTTGCGCTTCTTGATCTGGGCGCCAAGAGAAACATCGCACGCTCACTGAATGAGAGAGGATGCCAGGTTACCATTTACCCGGCTCTGACACCGGCAGAAGAGATCCTTGGAGACAATCCGGACGGCATCATGCTCAGCAACGGCCCTGGAGATCCGAAGGAATGCACTTCTATTATTAAAGAAATCAAGAAACTCTATGACTCCGATGTGCCGATCTTTGCCATCTGTCTTGGACATCAGCTTATGGCTCTTGCAACAGGCGGAGATACCCATAAGATGAAATACGGTCACAGAGGTGGAAACCATCCGGTCAAAGACCTGGAGACAGGAAGAGTTTATATTTCTTCCCAGAACCATGGCTACGTAGTAGACGCAGAAGGCCTTGAGGAGAAAAACATCGCACATCCTGCATTTGTAAACGTCAACGACGGAACAAACGAGGGTATGGCATATAATGGAAAGAACATCTTTACCGTACAGTTCCATCCAGAAGCATGCCCGGGACCACAGGATTCCAGTTACCTGTTTGACAGATTCATGAAGATGATGGGAGGAGAGAAATAATGCCAAGGAATAAGGACATAAAAAAAGTACTTGTGATCGGCTCAGGTCCGATCGTAATCGGCCAGGCAGCAGAGTTTGACTATGCAGGAACCCAGGCATGCCGCTCTCTGAAGGAAGAGGGCATGGAGGTTGTACTTTTAAACTCCAATCCTGCTACCATCATGACAGATAAAGACATCGCAGACAGAGTTTACATCGAGCCTCTGACTGTTGAGGTCGTAGAGCAGCTGATCCTCAAAGAAAAACCGGACAGTGTACTTCCTACACTGGGTGGCCAGGCAGGACTGAACCTTGCCATGGAGCTTGAGGAGAAAGGCTTCCTGAAAGAGCACAATGTACGACTGATCGGTACCACAGCAGCTACCATCCGTAAGGCTGAGGACCGTCAGGAGTTCAAAGATACCATGGAAAAGATCGGCGAGCCGGTTGCAGCATCCAAGGTCGTTACAACCGTAGAAGATGGTGTGGAGTTTACACAGACCATCGGATATCCGGTTGTTCTCCGTCCTGCATACACACTTGGTGGAAGCGGCGGTGGTATCGCACACAACGAGCCGGAGCTTCGTGAGATCCTTGAGAATGGTCTCCGTCTTTCCCGTGTAGGCGAGGTTCTTGTAGAGAGATGTATCGCCGGATGGAAAGAAATCGAGTACGAGGTAATGCGAGACAGCGCAGGAAACTGCATCACAGTCTGCAACATGGAGAACATTGACCCGGTTGGTGTCCATACCGGTGACTCCATCGTAGTTGCTCCTTCCCAGACACTTGGAGATAAAGAGTACCAGATGCTTCGTACATCTGCGCTTAACATCATCACAGAACTTGGTATCACAGGTGGATGTAACGTACAGTACGCTCTTCATCCGGAGAGTTTTGAGTACTGTGTCATCGAGGTTAACCCTCGTGTAAGCCGTTCTTCCGCACTTGCAAGTAAGGCTACCGGTTATCCGATCGCCAAGGTTGCGGCAAGATCGCACTGGGCTACACACTGGATGAGATCCCGAATGCCATCACAGGCAAAACATACGCAAGCTTCGAGCCGATGCTGGACTACTGTGTCGTTAAGATCCCGCGTCTGCCATTTGATAAATTTATCACAGCAAAACGTACACTGACTACACAGATGAAAGCTACCGGTGAGGTTATGAGTATCTGCCATAACTTTGAGGGGGCTTTAATGAAAGCCATCCGTTCCCTGGAGCAGCACGTAGACAGTCTGATGTCCTACGATTTCTCCCATCTTTCTGATGAGGAACTTCTGGACGAGCTGAATATCGTGGATGACCGCCGTATCTGGAAGATCGCAGAAGCCCTGAGACGAAATATTTCCCAGGAGAAACTTCACGAGATCACCAAGATCGATATCTGGTTCATCGACAAGCTGGCAATCCTTGTTGAGATGGAGCAGGCTCTGAAGACCCAGAAACTGGACAAAGACCTTCTTCTGGAAGCAAAACGAATGGAGTTCCCGGACTACATCATCGCAGATCTCACAGGCAAGACAGAAGCCGAGATCAAAGAGCTGCGTAAAGAGTACGGCATCCGTGCAGCATATAAGATGGTAGATACCTGTGCGGCAGAGTTTGCGGCAGAGACACCATACTATTATTCTGTATATGGCGATGATCAGACAGAGAACGAAGCAATCGAGACCAAAGATAAAAAGAAGATCCTGGTACTTGGTTCCGGACCGATCCGTATCGGACAGGGTATCGAGTTCGACTTCTGCTCCGTACACTGTACATGGGCATTTGCAAAAGAAGGATACGAGACTATCATCATCAACAACAACCCGGAGACAGTAAGTACAGACTTTGATATCGCGGACAAACTGTATTTCGAGCCACTGACACCGGAAGATGTTGAGAATGTTGTAAATATCGAGAAACCGGACGGAGCCGTTGTTCAGTTCGGTGGACAGACAGCCATCAAGCTTACCGAAGCACTGATCAAGATGGGCGTGAAGATCCTTGGAACATCTGCTGAGAACGTAGATGCCGCAGAGGACAGAGAGCTCTTTGATGCCATCCTTGAGAAATGCCAGATCCCGAGACCGAAGGGACACACCGTATTCACAGCAGAAGAGGCGAAAAAAGCTGCCAACGAGCTGGGATATCCGGTACTTGTCCGCCCGTCCTACGTACTTGGAGGACAGGGAATGCGTATTGCTGTCAGCGATGAGGATGTGGAAGAGTACATCGGAATCATCAACCAGATCGCACAGGAGCATCCGATCCTTGTTGATAAATATCTCATGGGTAAAGAAATCGAGGTCGATGCGGTATGCGACGGTGAGGACATCCTGATCCCTGGAATCATGGAGCACATCGAGCGTGCAGGTATCCACTCCGGAGACAGTATTTCCGTATATCCGGCACAGACCATCAGCCAGAAAGCAAAAGATACCATTGCCGAGTACACACGTCGTCTTGCACAGGCACTTCATGTGATCGGTATGATCAATATCCAGTTTATCGTTGTAGGCGAGGATGTATATGTTATCGAGGTTAACCCACGTTCCAGCCGTACAGTACCGTATATCAGCAAGGTAACAGGAATCCCAATCGTTCCTCTTGCAACAAGAGTCATCCTTGGATACAAGATCAAAGAGCTTGGCTACACACCGGGACTTCAGAAAGAGGCAGAGTATTTCGCAATCAAGATGCCTGTATTCTCCTTCGAGAAGATCAGAGGCGCAGATATCAGCCTTGGACCTGAGATGAAATCCACAGGTGAGTGCCTTGGTATTGCAAAGACCTTCAACGAGGCTCTTTACAAAGCATTCATCGGAGCAGGAATCCGCCTCCGAAACACAAACAGATGATCATCACTGTGAAAGATGAGGATAAAAGGATATTATTCCGATCGTCCAAGAGATTTGAAGCTCAGGGATACCGTATCTTTGCAACAAGAGGTACTGCAAATGCCTGACTGAGAACGGAATCAAGGTAACACGTACCAACAAGCTGGAGCAGCCGTCTCCGAACCTGATGGACCTGATCCTTGGCCACAAGATCGATGTTGTCATCGATACACCGCCACAGGGCGTTGAGCATCAGAAAGATGGTTTCGTCATCCGTCGTAATGCTATCGAGACAGGCGTTAACGTACTTACAAGCCTTGACACTGCAGAGGCGCTGGTTACAAGTCTTGAGAACACAGACCTGAACAATCTGACTCTGGTAGACATCGCGAAGATTGATAATCGCTAAAGGTCATGAAAATGTAAAAAAAGCGTAAATTTTGTGAAATGGAAATTTCAAAGTTTACGAATTGCAAAATATGTAATATACTGATAAGGACGGGGCCGTTGTTTACATGCCGGCTCTGTCCTTATCTTGCGTTGGACGTAAATTACGAAAGGAGTTTGTATGAGCTTTATAGAATTGCTGAAGGTTATCCTTCTTGGTATCGTGGAGGGAATTACAGAGTGGCTTCCCATCAGCAGTACCGGCCACATGATCCTGGTAGATGAATTTATCAAGCTGAATGTATCTGATGCATTTATGGAATTCTTCCTGGTTGTCATCCAGCTTGGTGCGATCATGGCAGTTGTCGTATTGTACTGGAGTAAGCTGTGGCCTTTTTACATAAGAAAAATCCCGAAAAAAAACACAGATGGCACTGCGTAAACAGCCGGCAGTATCCAGAGCAATCCTTACATTTGTGGAGAATACTGTGACAAGGAGAAATGATCCTGTGGTTCAAGATCCTGGTAGCATGTCTGCCGACGATCATCATCGCACTTCCATTTAATGATATCATTGAAGAGAAATTTTTATAATTATGTTGTAGTTGCGATCACACTGATCGTATATGGTGTTCTGTTTATTGTGATCGAGAATTACAATAAACGTCGCAGACCAGCCTGTACCAGCCTGGAGGATCTTACCTTTAAAACGGCGCTGATCATTGGCTGTTTCCAGGTGCTTTCCGTAATCCCGGGAACTTCCCGCTCCGGATCTACCATTATCGGAGGAATCCTCGCCGGAACTTCCCGTACTGTTGCGGCTGAGTTTACCTTTTTTCCTGGCAATTCCGGTTATGTTTGGCGCAAGTTTTCTGAAGCTTGTGAAATTCGGTTTTGCCTTCAGCTCTACAGAGTTGATCATCCTGATCGTAGGTGTACTGGTATCTTTTGTGGTATCTATCCTGGCGATCAAATTCCTGATGGGATATATCAAGAAACATGATTTCAAGGCATTTGGATGGTACAGAATCATTCTTGGAATCCTGGTTCTCGGATATTTTATCGGAAAAACGTTACTTGCATAAAACAAATATGTATAAACAGTAATTCTGGAGGTAATTATTATGAAATATAAGAAAATTATGATCGCACTGGCAGCAACTGCAGCACTGAGCGCAGCCGGATGCGGAAGCTCATCAAAAGACACCGTGGAAGTAACACCGACACCGGTTCCGACAGCCGCACCGACTTCAACACCGGCAACAGCCAGTCCGCTGCCGACTTCAACACCGGCACCGAAGCTTATTGGTGTGAAGACAAGTACCGCGAAATTTGTTTATCTCTCAAACAGCACCAAGGGTGAAGTGCGAGAGATCTATCTCCGTGCAGCCGGTGGATCAGAATGGGGTAAGAATCTGGTTCCGGCAGAGTCTACGATCAAGGCAGCAGAACAGGTACAGATGTATTACACACCGGAATCCGCCACAGATGCTATTTATGATATGAAGATCGTGGATGGAGACGGAAACGCATATGAGATCTACAGTGTGGAACTGGGAGATATGGAGAGTGCGAAGCTGATGATCGACAACGGATCTGCATATCTGACTTATATGAGTCTCAGCGAGAAGAGCGAGAAGAGCACACAGGGAAATGTGGAAACGGATAACAGTGAGAATACAGATAGCACAGATTCTACAGACAGTACAACGGATTCTTCTGATGCAACCGATTCTTCTTCTGACAGCAGCACAGATAACAGTGATAACAGCAGTGATTACGATAACAGTGATAATGGAAGTTACGACGGCGGAGACGATGGAAGTGATGACAGCAGTGATAACGGAAATTATGACAATGGTGACGGTGATGACGGCAATGATAATTATGACAATGGAGACAGCGGCGATTCCGATAACAGCGATGATGGCGGTTATGTAGATGACGGTGATAACAGCGGAAACGGAGACGAAGTGATCGATGACAGCGGCAGCGATGGCGGAAACGGAGACATTATCTGGGATGATAATGGAGACTGGTCAGAGCAATAAGCGATACAGGTGGAAATATGCAGGATTTCAAGGAAGCTTCGGCTGAGATCAAAGTAAAAACCAAAAGATTTTCCCTGAAAAAAGGAACCATAAAGATCTGTTTTGAACTGCCGGAGGAAAAGGGACAGATCCGGTCTTTGAAACTGAAACTGCGAAATGAGATCATGGATGTCAGCTATCCGTTTATACTACACACGAGATCCAGAGGAAACAGAACTGTCTATCGGGCGGAGATCAATGTAAATGCCTATCCTATGGAGCGGGCATTCTGGGATGTTGTGGCTGTTGTTGACAGCGGCAGTGGGGAAACTTATGATGCGATCCTGGGTGGATTAAGTATATTTCTGAAACTGAAACTGATCTTTTTTCCAAGATGGACAAGAACAAATGGCGGAAATATGGTCTATCCCTTTGTCAACGGGAAGCGGCAGTTTAATCTTCAATACCGGAAATATGACCGAAAATACGACAGCTATCTGTTCCTTATGAAAGAATTTCTGGCTCTTTTGTGTTATTTTATCCTGAAGCCCTACTGGGACCATAAGAAATTGTGGCTTGTAGGCGAGAAATACTGCACGATGGCACAGGACAACGGTTTTATTTCTTCCGGTACTGTATGGAACAGGTACCGGAAGAACAACGAAAAAAGATCCTTTATGTAATAGATAAAAATAGTCCGGATTATCAGGCTGTAAAGGAATATGAACCGAATGTGATCCAGTTCATGTCATTTAAATACATGATCTATCTCAGTGCGGCTCAGTATCTTATTTCCACAGATGCGATCCGGCATTTTTATATCTGGGATTCTCCGATCAGTGTTTATAAGCTTCAGTATCAGGCCAGAAAAAATATTATTTTTTGCAGCATGGTGTCACCGCATTTAAACAGTGCCATAAAACCTATCGCAAAAACTGTGGAAACCAGATGGCGTTGTTTGTGGTAACTTCAGAACCGGAGCAGAAGATCATAGAAGAATATTTTGGTTATGATAAGGAAGAAGTGATTGTAACCGGCTTTTCCAGATGGGATGTTCTGGAAGACCGGTCGGACCCTGCACATAAAGAGATCCTTCTGATGCCTACGTGGAGAAACTGGCTGGAAGATATCAGTGAAGAAGCATTCCGTAAAAGTGAATATTATCAGAGATATGAAACACTTTTGCAGGATGAACGGCTGAGGACGATCCTGGAAAGAGAGAATATCACGCTGAATTTTTATATTCATGCCAAGTTTCGGGAGCGTCTCGGAAACTTTTATACGGAGGACAGACACATCCGGCTGATCCCCTTTGGAACTGTGCCGTTAAACCAGCTTCTGATGAGCTGTCATATGCTGATCACAGATTATTCTTCTGTTTCCTGGGAAGTTTATTATCAGGGGAAACCGGTAGTTTTTTATCCTTTTGATCTGGAAACTTACGAGAAGGCCCACGGAAGTTATGTAGATTACAGAAAAGATGTTTTCGGGGATCTGGCATGGACAGAAGAGGAGCTTCTGGATACCATAGAATCCTATGTGAAAAACAACTTCCAGGAGAAACCGGAATATGCAAAGCGAAGAGATACTCTTCTTCCGTACCGGGATCACAATAACAGCAAACGTATTTACGAAGCGATTGTCAGAGCGCACATTCCCAGTAAGCTGAAAAAAAGAAGAAAAGATATAAATTTTTTGAGCAGATCAGTTCTCTACGCAGATGCCTGGATAAATAAGCGGTAGAAAGAGTTGTCTGTACCGGGAATGGATAAGATGGGAGAAATATGACCAGAGAAGATGATTTTTCAGTTGTTGTTTTTGCTAAAAATACATCAGGATTATACAGAACATACAGAAATATAAAACAGAATCCACTGGCAGATACCATACAGATCCTGGCGGTACGTGTGGAAGGGAATGCAGATCAGTTCAGCCAGAGTGATCTGAAAGAACTGCAGCTTCTTGGAGAAAAGGAGAAAACTCTTCAGGCACAGGCGATGGATGAGAAATTTGGTCCATTTCAAATGAAAGATAAGCGTTTTCGGGAAATGCTGAAAGATCCGAAACTGATCTATATTGACGGATCAGAGTGTCAGGATATTGTCAGTGAACTTTACAGTCAGATTACCGGAACTTATATTACATTTGTAAGAGGCGGAAATGGTTTTTCAAAAGAGGCATTCCGGGAACTGCAGCGCTGCTTTCAGGAAGAAGGCAGTGATGTAGCTGTGATAAAAATTGACGGAAAAGACAGTTTGCCGGTAAAAGAGCATAATAATTACTGTGACTCTTTTGGAAAAGATGCAACACTGGACGATCATGCCTGTCTGTTGCATCAGATGTATCCGGCATATACATTTGTTACAGAAAAACTGAAATGGACAAAAGAAATCAGAAAGGATACCTGGTATCTGGATATCATGGAAATGGTATACAGAAATGCGGTATCCTGCGGGAAAAATTTCGGTAATTTCCGGGGAAAAATGCCCGGGTGCAGATTCCTGCGGAGCATTTTATCAGGGATGAATGGGAGAATCTTATACAGGATACTAAGCAGACAGGGATGTTTTACGAGCGTTTTTTGAAAAGGCTTGAAGAATACAGAAAGCAGGGAAAAATCCGGTTTGTGAAGAATGGTGATTATGTGCTTCTGTATTATTATACAAAACTGGCAGAAGTGATATTCCGGAATCCGGAACATGTGGAGCTGATTTCCTATGAAAGAAATATTGATGAATTTCTGAAACATCTGGAATTTCCGGAACTTATCATATTCAGCCATCACATAGGAAGAGAAAATAAACTTTATCTGCTTCATAAATATTTTCCGGATATAAATAAAAGATATCCCAGACAGACAGAGGCTGTTATGGATTCAGAACAGGATGAGCTGAATGTCAGGATTTTCCAGCTTACAGATGAGGGAATACACTGTGAGTTTTCGGTTGTGGAACCATGGATGAGGAACCGGGAGTTCTGCATGATAACCGGAGAACGAAGATATAAAGCAGTCTGGAGATATACACTGGATCGATTCGGGTGGTGCAGGAAGGAAACAGCGACAGAGAAGCTGTATCTGGTGGATATTCCTTATGGGGGAATTCACGATTCTGTTTGCTGGGCGGAAAAAGAGCAGGGTCATATCAGGAAGATGTATAATGTTTCTTACGGAAAATATACACCATTTGCCAAAGAGGTTCCTCTTTTTCTGCATGTAAGGGGAATGCTGTTGCTGCCTGCCGGAAAAAAAAGATCCATTTCTTCACTGGAAGAACAGAACGAAGATCAAATCCAGGAGCAATATGAGATCTGTGTAAAACCTTATCGAATAGGCAGGACCCTGATACTTGGATGGAAACGTGACCGTGCTTTACTGTTACAGGGACTTCCCGGAAAAAAAGCCTTTTTTGTACGCTGGCTCTGTGCATGGAAACGTGCAAGGAAGAAAAAACAGATCTGGCTGTTCTCGGATCGAGTCAACCGGGGAGATGATAACGGAGAGGTTATGTTCCGCTATGTCTGTGAAAATCCGGTTTCCGGGGTGAAACCATATTTTGTTATCAGTAAAAATACACCGGAGAGCCGGGAACTGGTGAAACTTGGAAAAATTGTGGAGCCTTTTTCCTGGAATCACAAAATCCTGTTTCTTCTGAATGATCTTTCTCTTTCTTCTCAGGCAAATAAGACCGTAGTGAATCCATTTGGAAGTTTCGAGTATCTTTACCGGGATCTGATGTACAATAAGAAACTGGTATTTTTGCAGCATGGAGTGACGAAAGATAATCAGTCTCAGTGGCTGAATAAATATAACCGGAATCTGTTTGGGTTTGTGGTAAATACGAAGCAGGAGTATGATTCCATATTCAATTATGATTATTATTATCCGGCAAAGAATGTATGGCTTACTGGTATGCCAAGATTTGACAGGCTGGTCCATGCGGAACGGAAATACGTGACGATTATGCCTACCTGCGAAAAAGTCTTTCCTCCGGAACCGATGACAGAGGTGTGTGGAAGCTTGGAGAAGAATTCGTCCACAGTGAATATTTTTGCTTTTATAATGATCTTCTGAACAGTGAAAAGCTTCTGAAAGCTTCTGAAAAATATGGTTACACTATCTGCTTTATGCCACATCCGAATACTGTTGATGGACTGCATCTGTTCCGAAGAGATCCCAGGGTGAAATTTCTGGATAGCTCCAGTTCCTACAGAGAGATTTTTGCGCAGACAGATCTGATGGTCACGGATTATTCTTCGGTTGCATTTGACTTTGCGTATTTAAGGAAGCCGATCGTGTATACACAGTTTGACAGAGAGAGCTTTTTCAACGGTTCCCATTCCTACACAGAGGGATATTTTGATTATGAGAGGGACGGATTTGGAGAGGTGGAAGATACACTGGAAGGAACGGTAGAACGGATCATTGAATATATGGCTTCTGACTGTCAGATAAAAGAGAAATATCTGAAGCGAATGGAGGATACATTTGCATTTAATGACCGTAACTGCTGCAGGCGGGTATACAAAAAAAATCATGGAAAACATGTAATATAAAGGAGAAAAATTTTGGAAAAGGAAAAAACAGTCCGATTTGATAAATACACTTCCCAGGCGATGAAAGGGATTGCCATAGTGATGATGCTGTTTCATCATCAGTATCTTTCAAGAAAGCGCTTTGAGGGATTTACGGTATCTTTTGCGCCATTTGCGGATGATACCATGATCTATATGTGCAGTGTATTTAAGATTTGTGTGCCGATCTATGCTTTTATTTCCGGATACGGACTATATTTAAGTTATCGTAAGAAGCGCTCTGCGCCTGTGAGATGGACTGCCGGCCGGCTGGTCAAAACCATGTCCGGGTTCTGGATCATCTGGATCTTATCTGCGGTTATTTTTCAGGGCATGTTCGGATACGTATCAAAAGTATATTTTTCAGGCGGAAGCAGAATCGAGGTCTGGCAGCTATGGGGCTTGATTTTCTGGGGCTTCATAGCCTGTTTGGTACAGTAACCATGAATGGAACCTGGTGGTATATGAGCGCTGCGGTGATCTTTGTGATCCTGGTTCCACTGGTCATGAAAAATGAAGACTGTCTTCCGATGATCCTTGCGCTGGTTGTGGCAGTTCCCCATATGCTATCACTGAAGATCATGGGAGAAACCAATGTATATTCTTTTATTCCTGTATTTCTTATGGGAATGTGTGCAGCAAAGTATGAGCTGGCTGACCGGTGGCTGCAGGTGTGGAACCGGGGACCGAAGAAGATCATGAAATTTTTGTTGGAGGTGCTGATATTATTTGTTCTGTACAAAGTATATGGGAAATTACCGGGATCTGTATATAATGAGATCCGCTGGGGGATTTTTCCGATTATTGTGATCGCATTTTGCAGCGAGTTTATCACAGTGATCCCGGGAATCCGCCAGGTACTGTTATTCCTTGGAAAACATTCCATGAATATTTTTCTGATACATACATTTTATAAGACATTATTTCTGGAGTGATTTTATTTATTCCTTTGGTCATTTTGTGGTAAATGTTCTGGTACTGCTGGGAATTTCTCTGGCAGTGTCCATTGTGCTGGAATGGCTGAAAAATATAACCGGTTACAACCGCCTGATTCGGAATATCTGTGAAAAAATTGAACTAACTGTATAAAAGCATAAAAAAGTCCTGAACTTTGATAAGTGCCTTATTTACCGGACAAAGAAGATGTCCGGGATTCTGGCATAGATCAATGCTCAGGACTTTTTTGTGCATAAATAACAGACTCTCAGATAGAAAAAAAATTTCTCCTGTATGAGTGGTATCATATCCGGTCTGGAGTGCCAGTGTGCGGCGAAAAATTCTCTGAAGAGATCGTTTCGGTCACTGCCTGAAAACCGGGAGTATCCAGATTTTCGGAATGCATGATCAGATAAAGTGTCTCCTGTGTAAGGGGGAGAAACGTAAGTTCCGGGAAACTTCTTACAGCATAACTTTCTCCAAGTGCAACATCTGCCTGCCCACCGGCAACCGCGGCAGCTGTGGAATAGTCGGAAACAAGCTCATTACGGTAACCGGATATGGATTCGGAGAAATACCGGAAGATTTCAGGGTGCGGTCAAGAAGAACCCTGCGGCTGCTTCCTTTTTCGCGGTTTGCAAAAATGATATCCGCTCTTGTAAGATCCGGAAAGTCATGAATATTCCGTGGATTCCCCTTTTTTACATAAAGCCCATGGGATACTGGCAGAAGAGAAGGGCTGTAAGAGAAAAGTCCGGGTACCAGACTGCGGACATCCTCAGGAGCTGCTGCGGCACAGGCAATATGGACTTTTTCAAAATAGAGGGAATACAGGCCATTGTAGGTATTCATATGTGATTGCAGCACAGGAAGGTTCCCAGGTGTGGAAGGCAGCTGATTCAGAAGAAGATCCAGCGCCGGAGATGCCTGTCCGCTGATGATCAGCCGCTGGAGTGAAGCAGATAATCTCTTTTCAGAAGGGAACTTTCCGGTTGATAATCAAGGTGCTGGGCGGAGACACTGTTTTTCGCCGCTCCGTTCAGATACAGGGACAGCTGATCTTCACTGACTCGCAGCTGTTTACCGATTTTGGAAGAGGAAAGCTCCCCGCGTTTGATCAGTTCGTATACGGTTGTTTTTTTGATCTTTAATTTATCGGCGACTTCCTGGGCTGTGTAGAATTTATTCATCGATTCCCACCATAACACTGGTTGCTTTGATGACAGCGTAAGCGTCAGATCCAACTTTCAGTCCCAGTTCTTCCACAGCGGCACAGGAAATGGTTGCTGTGATAATATTTCCTCCGCCAATATCGATGGAAACAATGGAATTTACGGCTCCTTTGTTGATATTGATAACTTTTCCTTTTAACTGATTTCGTGCACTGAGTTTCATAAAAAAATCTCCTTATCTTTTAAGATCCTGATGTTGCAGTGAAAACTGCTCGGTATATTTTATGATAGCATGTGTATGAAAAAACAGCAATGGCCTTACGCTTGACAAGAAACATTCATTTGGGTAAAATTAAATGAAACCATTCAAAACTGAATGAAACTGAACGAAAACAAAAAAGGAGAGAAACAAAAAGATGAAGAAAAAAAATCTTAGCGGCTCTTACAGCAGGAATCCTGACAACAGGCCTTCTGACCGGAAATGTCTTTGCGGCAGATACAGAGGTGAAAGGTGATGAGAATCTGAAAGGTGAGGTTTACGCTTTTATCGCAGCCAGCCTCAGCAATTCCATGGAAGAGATCCAGAAAGATTTCAATGAACTTTATCCGAATGTGACAATCTACTACAGCGCAGACAGCTCAGGTACACTGCAGACACAGATTGAGGAAGGCGCACGCTGCGATCTTTTCTTTTCAGCAGCAGATAAACAGATGGATGCCCTCACAGAGGAGAAACTGACAAAAGAGGACACCGTTGTTGACCTTCTTGAGAATAAAGTTGTTCTGATTAAACCAAAGGACGGAGAGACAAAGGTAACAGGATTTGAGAACATCACAGATGCCGAGAATATGGCGCTTGCAGGTGAGGATGTTCCGGTTGGACAGTACTCCCGTGAGATTTTCAACAACCTTGGAATCATGGATGATGTAAACGAGATGGAGATCAACGAGTGCAAGAACGTAACAGATGTACTTGCTGCAGTCAGTGAGGGAAGTAATGAAGTTGGTGTAGTATATGCGACAGATGCTGCATCTGTTGCGGATAAAGTAGAGATTATTGCAGAGGCACCGGCAGACAGCCTTCAGACTCCGGTTCTTTATCCGGTAGGACTTATTGAGGATAAAGAAGCATCTGAGGATGACACCAAGGCAGCAGAGGCATTCCTGGATTATGTAGAATCTGACGCTGCAATCAAGGTATTTGAGGACTATGGATTCACAGCATATAAGGCTGAAGATTCCAAAGAAGATGCAGAAGATTCCGCAGACAGCACTGAGGCTGAGGACAGCACAGACTCTACAGGCAGTACCTCCAAATAATCATTATGCAAGAAACCGGCAGTAATTTCTGGAAATGCCATAACGCCGGTGCAGGAATGAACGATGACAGAATTTTTGAAAGAAATAAACTGGAGTCCTCTTTGGATTTCCTTAAAAACAGGTCTGGTGGCTACCGTGATCGCCTTTTTTCTGGGGGTATTCTGCGCCCGTAAGATCATGAAACTGAAACCGGGAGCAAGAGCAGTACTGGACGGTATCTTTACCCTTCCCCTGGTACTTCCGCCTACAGTGGCAGGATTTTTTCTGCTTCTGATTTTCAGCCTGAAAAGACCCCTTGGAAGTTTTCTTCTGGACAATTTTGATATTAAGATCGTACAGAACTGGAAGGGGTGTGTGATCGCGGCTGCAGTGATTGCGTTTCCACTGATGTACCGCAATGCACGTGCTGCGTTTGAACAGGTGGACGTGAATCTGATTTACGCGGGCCAGACATTGGGGATGAGCGATAACCGGATTTTCTGGAAGGTGGTTATGCCTGCGGCAGGACCTGGAATTGCTTCCGGAACGGTACTGGCTTTTGCACGTGCCATCGGTGAGTATGGAGCAACCTCTATGCTTGCCGGAAATATCCTTGGAAAAACAAGAACGGTTTCGGTGGCCATAGCTGCAGAGACCGCAGCCGGAAACTATGGAACTGCAGGCTTCTGGGTCGTTGTGATTGTGCTGATTTCCTTTGTGATTGTAGCACTGATCAACATTTGTATCCGGAAGAGGAATGAAGACAAGAAGGTGGATCTGATGGCAGTCAGTGTAAATATCGAAAAGAATTTCCGGGATTTTTCCCTGAAAGTACAATTTGAGGGCAGGCTCGGCAGCATCGGGCTTCTTGGAGCATCCGGCAGCGGAAAGAGCATGACACTGCGGTGTATAGCAGGAATTGAAACTCCGGATCGGGGAAAAATCGTAATTAACGGAAAAACAGTCTTTGATTCAGAAGCAGGAATCAATCTGAAGCCACAGAAGCGGCAGATTGGCTACCTCTTCCAGAATTATGCATTATTTCCGACTATGACGGTAGAGCAGAATATCCGCTGTGGTTACCGTGGAGAAAAATCTTTTGCACAGGAAAAAGTGTCGGATCTGATCCGGCGATATCATCTGGAGGGCCTGGAAAAACGTCTTCCATCCCAGCTTTCCGGCGGGCAGCAGCAGCGAGTGGCACTGGCCAGAATGATGATCGGGGAACCGGAAGCCATTCTTCTGGATGAGCCGTTTTCCGCACTGGATGGATATCTGAAAGATGTGCTTCAGAGGGAAATGCAGGATTTTCTTCAGGATTATCCAGGCGATATGATCCTTGTAACTCACAGCAGAGATGAGGCCTATAAATTCTGTAAAGAGCTTTCTGTTGTGGACGGGGGACGGATCCTTGTAACTGATGAAACGAAACGGCTGTTTGAGAATCCAAGAATGCTGGAAGCGGCAAAACTTACCGGATGTAAGAACTTTTCAGCGGTCCAGCGGCTGGGAGAACATGAAATTTATGCCACGGACTGGAAAATAAAACTTCATACAGCAGAAAAAGTGGCAGAAGATATTACTCACGTGGGAATTCGCGGACACTGGATCAGGCCGGAAGATAAGCCGGGAGAGAATTGTCTGGAAGTACAGGTGGACGAGTATATCGAAACAACTTTTGAACATCAGTATATGATTCGCAGGAAAGGTGAGGAGGCAGCGGCCGGTTTGTGGTGGATGCGGCCGAAAAACAGTTTCAGAGAGGATCCGAACAGGGGTCTTCCGAAATATCTGTATCTTCCGCCGGAACACCTGATGTTGCTGAAATAAAAATATCTCTGCAATAAAATCCCGGAAATATCCGTCAGGTATTTCGGGATTTTTTTGTAGTGTGTTCTATTTTTCTGAGATATTTATTTTCCGTGATTCCGGGAGTAGGTAATGTAATCCGATACCATCATGGCAAGCTTAAAGGCCAGCGCATCTTCGAAGGTACGGATATCCAGCCCGAATCGTTTCTGAAGCTTTTCAAAGCGGTACACCAGAGTATTTCTGTGCACATAAAGCTGTCTGGATGTCTCGGAAAGATTCAGGTTGTTTTCAAAGAAAGTGCGGATGATATTCAGCGTTTCATCATCAATAGAATCCAGAGATTCCTCTCCGAAAATTTCACCTACGAACATGTCACATACCTGAGTCGGAAGCTGATAGATCAGACGGCCAATACCAAGGCGGTTGTAACCGAAGACATTTTTGTCCGCGTAAAAGATTTTTCCGACTTCCAGGGCAGTACGTGCTTCTTTATAGGCATCAGAAAGCTGCATGATATCGTCAGCAACATTGCTGTAGGAAACCCAGGCAGAAGTCATAGCCTCCGTATTCAGCATATCCACAAGCATGCAGGCAATACCGTTAAGTTCCTCGTAGCTCTCTGTACTCTGAAGTTCACGGACAACAATAATGCCGGAATCATCCAGGGCAGTGATAAAGTCACGTGTCCGGGCCGAAAAGATATTCCGGATGGTTGCCAGAGCGTTTTCGTCTTTATGCTGCTTGGTTTCCACAAGAAAGACTGCACGGCGGACAGAAGGTGCAATGTGGAGGCGGGCAGCTTTGTTGAAAGCTTCCACCTGAGAATAGCGGTCCAGAAGAAGGTTCTGCATAAAGGAGTTTTTGTCCGTTTTTCCGCATAGGCAGTAAGAAGACTTTCGACCTGGCAGACCGCAAGTTCTCCGATGGTGGAAGCGGAGTCTGTGGAACCCCATACCGTCAGAAGCATATCTCCGGATGCGCCGTTTAATTTGTAGATGCTGCAGGAACGGTTGGAAATACATAAAGCAGGATCTTCACGGAACTGGATAAGCTTTTCGGCAGATGGCAGCTTTCTGTCTCCGGTGGAAGCAAAAACCTGATTATTTTTGTCCAGAATACAAAATCCAGTCCGCTGATCCGGTTCCAGTCATCCAGGCATTTTTGAAGTGTTTGCTGTATTTTCATAAAACTGAGTCCTTTCTGTAGATGAAGTGAAAATTGTGCAGAGGAAAAAAGAAA
>ENA-OQAR01000178-OQAR01000178.1-human-gut-metagenome-genome-assembly--contig:-NODE-178-length-17473-cov-2.125504_pt1 | contig 17473 bp, 18 predicted proteins | sample MGYA00242738_ERZ504533 | MGnify/ENA primary metagenome ERZ504533 (study PRJEB26092, sample SAMD00036276) | human gut metagenome | host: Homo sapiens | study: EMG produced TPA metagenomics assembly of... | reverse complement strand
CGTCGTGGTCGCCTTCGTAGAACTTCGGCGTGGTCATGATCAGATCGTTGCCGGCCTTGACCGCATCCGCAGCGGCCTGCACATAATCGGCCTTGACCTTCTGCTCCCACACGGCACGGCCGACGTTGTCCCAGTCGGTGATCAGCGTGCCCTGGTAGTTCCAGTCGCCGCGCAGCTTGTCGGACAGCAGCCACTTGTTGAAGGTGACCGGCACGCCGTCGATGGATTCGTAGCCGAGCATGAACGTGCCGCAACCCTCCTTCGCCACGCGTTCGAACGGCGGCAGGAACCACGATTCCAAACTTACGGTGGGACAGGTCCGCTCGGACGCGTCGCGGCCGCCCTGCGTTTCGGAATAGCCGGCGAAATGTTTGGCGCAGGCCAGGATCGCGTCTTTGGCGAGCGGCTCGCCGGCCTTGGCTCCGCCTGATATCCCTTGACGATGGACGAAGCCATTTCGCCGATCAGATACGGATCCTCGCCGAACGTCTCGTCCACACGGCCCCAACGGGTGTCGCGGGCGATGCACAGCACGGGGGAGAACGTCCAATGCACGCCGGTGGTGGAGACCTCTTCGGCGGTGGCGCGTCCTGCGGCCTGAACCTTGGCCGTGTCGAAGCTTGTTGCCATGCCGAGCTGGGATGGGAAGATGGTGGAGCCTGGCCAGAAGGAATAGCCGTGGATGCAGTCGTCGCCGATGATCAGCGGAATGCGAGGCGGGTCTTCGTGTTCACGGTCTCGACCGCGCGGGGCAGGTCCGCGGGGGGAGGTGTGCAGAATCGAGCCGACGTGCTTGTTGACGATCAGGTCATCCAGATCGCCGCTGCGAGCATCAAGCTGCATCATCTGGCCGACCTTCTCTTCGAGGGTCATGCGTCCGAGCAAATCGGCGATGCGCTCTTCGGCAGGCAGGTTGGGATTCTTGTATGGCAGGTCGGTGGTGTTGGTCATGGATTGCTCACTTTCCTCGTTGAAGCGGTGTCCTTTAATTACCACTTGGTATTTTACGATGATTCAGGTAATTTCACAAGTCGCCGCAGCGCATGTCGTATTTGGCGGACATTGCTCGTGTGGGCGGTTCTACAATGACTTCTTGGTTGCGGTATCGGCTCCATGCATGCATACGGGCCGGGAGTCACGGCAAGGTCCGGTCTTTCCGTTAGGCGGTTTTCGGGTTCCGTAGGTGGTTGGGGCTGAATGCCTGCCGAAGGAATGGCCTGAATAAAGCCGTTCCTCATCCCCGATACCACCGGCGACCACCTACGGAACAGTGAAACCCTCTACGGAATCTCGCCATGACACATCGGTTACGGTTCACCGGGGTTCGAAAAGGAAGAAATAAGCATGATACGACAGGCAACATCTGCGGATATCGCGGCGATCGCCGCGACCTACGAGGACCTGCTGACTTACGAGCAGGAGCATGGAGGCGATTCCCATTGGGAATTGGGCGTATACCCGACGATCGCTGTACCGAAGCGCGCCGTGCCCGCAGGGGGAGATGATCGTGCTGGAAGAGGATGGTGAGATCCGTGCCAGCATGATATTGAAATGCCCAGCCCGCGGAATACGACGACGTGGCATGGCAGTATCCCGGCGAAGGCGAGGATGTGCTTGTCGTGCATACGCTGTGCGTGCCGCCGCGGTTCGCGGGCCACAGGTATGGAAGCCGGATGGTGCAATACGCGAAGGAATATGCGGCCGGGCACGGCTACGCGGTCGTCCGCCTCGACACCTATGCGCATAACGAGCCGGCGAAACGCCTGTGCCAACGGTGCGGGATTCCGCATCGCAGGGTGGGGGCCGCATTGCTCCAAGGGCTCATGGAAGAGGAGCAGGTGTATCTGGAGTACAGGTTGCAATGAGCATCGGCGTCGTTGCCGTTTCAATAGGTGAGTGAAGGTCGGGCCTCCCATAGGGTGACCCGACCTATTGCCTTACGCGCGTCGGCGGGTCAGCATCAATCCGATGCCAAGCATGAAGCAGGCGACCATCATGCCTGCCGGAGCCAGCATGTCCGAGCCGGTGTTCGCAATGGTTTTGGTGGTGCTGGCAGTGGCATCGCTCCTTCCGCTGGATGAGCCGGGCTTAGCTGGGGCGCCCTCGCGCACCACGGAGGCGACGGCCTGCCCCGGCTCCACCTTGACCACGGAACCGTCTGCGGACAGCGTCACTTTGGCGCTGTAGGCGGCGGCGAGATTCAGCCGCTGATAGCCGTTCGAGCTTGCGTCCAACGGTTCGCCGGAATCAATCTCCGTGGCGGCCAGCACGGCCTCCGTTGTTCGGCGTTCAACGTCGGGAACGCGGTGGTCAACAGATTCTCCGCGCCTTCCGGTACGACGGCGGCCTTGCCGGTGGCGGAGGTCGGCTTGAATCTATAGCTCATGCGTGCCTGATAGGCGGCCAATGCCGACGCGCGGTTGGTCACCGGCTGTGTACTGAAATCGTCGGTGAAATCGTTGGTGTATCCGCCGCTCGGCTTGGAGGAATCGGCGGAATTCGCGTTCAACGCGGTCACGCAATTCTGCACGGTCGTCGGATCATCCGCCGCGCGGGCAACGATATTGGCGCCCACGCAACGCTTCGCCATATACGCCTGCATTTCCTGATATGCCGGCATCAACTTGTCGTTGCGGAACTGTTCATCGGACCACCGCGTCGCAAGCCCGGCCTCTCCGATGATGCGCCCGCCCATCAGATCGAGCGGATAGTGCACGCCCACGATCAGACGATTGTTGGCCGCCTCCGATGCGCGCGTCATGATCTCCGGCGCGAGCTGGGGCAGCAGCGTGGCCAGGCCGATACCGCCGGAATAGGCGACGGTGGTGTGACCGGAAGGGAACGAACCAGTGGGGGCGAGCGTGTCATAGCCGGGGTTGTGCTGCGTGCCGGAATCGTCCGTCCACACCGGCAGATGGATGATATTCTCGGTCTTCGGCAGACCGGCAGCCACATAGCCGCCATTCGTGCGATCCGTGAACGGACGCGGATGGACATACTGCTTCTTCACGGCGGAATCGTTCACATACCGTGACAGCAACGCGTGCCGTTCCGTGCCGATGTCGCTTTCTCCGGGCCGTTTTGACCAACAACGTTGTGGAAAGTGGCAGATCACCCTGCTTGATGCCCTCGCTCAGAAACCTCCCCCAAAACCGGGCCAAGCGCATCGGAGTACGTGTTTTCGATCAGCGAATCACTGTCCTTCAATGCGCGCTGCTGCTGAGGATTGAGCGGATCGTCATCACTGGTCCGCCCCTCATTGGCCTTATGATTCACCGACACCGTGGCGTCGCTGTTTTCCTTGAGCACCTCTGCATTGACCACGCGTCCACGCAGCTCCGTGGAAGGCGCGGTGAGATCCGGCTGGTAATAATTGGTGAAATCGGTGAGCAATGCCGTGTAATCCGGCTGCTGCGTATCGGACGGATACGGTTCGGCGCATTGCGCCTGCACGGTGACGCCCAGCGCCATGACGGCCGCGGCCGCCGCCGCGCAACACAAGCAAGGTGTCCTTCTCATCAGTCTCTCTTTTATACTGATGCGCCCCCCTTCGTAAATCGGCACGCTTTCATCTCATCATAGGCAGCATTGGCGCAATCGGGGGGCGTGTCCGAATACGCGCATGCAATTTTCGCGTAACTTTTCCTCCCTAGATATAGGCGAGGCAATACGATATGCGGATATCGCCGGCGGCCGTCAACGCCGACGACGCCAACACGACAAGGAGAACCGTGAGCATCCACGACGAACGACACAACCATCGGACAACACCGGCACAGCTCCGCCGGCGACCATGAGCGAAGGCAGACTCACTATCGTGGTGGTGGCGTTGCCATCCTCACCTTCCTCGGCATCCTGTCCGAAACGTCGCTCAACATCGCGTACTCCACGCTGATGGGGGAGTTCTCCATCTCCGCCGACGTGGTGCAATGGCTCACCACCGGCTATCTGCTGCTCCTGTCCATAGCCATCCCCACCTCACCGTTCATGGTGCGCACATTCCCCACCAAGGGGCTGTTCGTCACCGCCGTGGCGCTGTTCTCGCAGGTACGGTGGTCGGCGCGCTCGCCGTGAACTTTCCGATGTTGCTCGCGGCGCGGCTCATCATGGCGTTGGGCACGGCGTCTCGCTGCCATTGCTGACCAACATCATCCTCGAGAAAGCGCCGTTCAACCGACGCGGCATGATGCTTGGCCTGGTCAGTCTGGTGACCTGCGCGGCCCCGGCCATCGGCCCGGTGTTCGGCGGGCTCGTCATGGAATTCCTCAACTGGCATTGGATCTTCTACACGATGATCCCGTTCCTGCTCATCTCGCTCGTGCTGGGATGCGCTACCGTCCCCGACATCCGCCACGGCGGGAAGGGGCATCTGTCGGTGCCGTCGCTGGTATTGGTGGCGGCCGGTCTGGCCGGCATCATCGTGGCGGCGAGCTTCTTCGCGCAGTGGAACGGCGACTGGCGCTTCTGGACGGTGCTTGTCGGCGCGATCGTGGTGCTGGGTGTGTTCGCCGCCGTGCAGCTGAGGATGGAGCATCCGCTGATCGAGGTGCGCACGTTCGCATTCCCCGGTTTCACGCTGGGCATGCTGATTCTGCTCATGTCATCCGGCGGTGTGCTGGGTGTCAATTTCCTGCTGCCGATTCTGTTGCAGCGCGGCATGGGTCATACCAGTATGATTGCGGCGCTGATTCTGTTGCCGGGTGCGGTAATCGGCGCGATTTCCGCACCGCTGATCGGTGGCGCGCTGAAAGCGCATTTCCCGCCGAAATTCATCGCCTGCGGTTTCGTCGGCGTGGCAATCATGGATGTCTCGATGCTGCTCGGCGGCGCGCATGAATGGGCCGTCGCGATCGCCTACGCGCTGTTCATGGCCGCATCCGGATTCGTGCTCGTGCCTGACCAGACGCATGCGCTGAACCAGTTGTCGGCTGTGATGAACGCCGACGGCTCCGCGGTGATGAACACCGTGCAGCAGCTCGCCGGCGCTATCGGCACCGCGGTTGCGTCCACGCTGATCGCCGAATTCTCCGCAGCGAACCGTGTCGCGGGCATGAAGTCCGCGGCCGCCTACGTCGCCGGGTTTTCCACCAGCATGTGGGTGTTCTTCGGCATGGCCGTGACGGGTGAGATCCTGGCCCTGCTCATGTTCCGCTTCTCGAAGCGCGCCGCATAGCTGGTCATGCGCGGTGGAAGGCTTCACTTCTGTCGTTTTTTCGATAGCTTTGATAATTTTGATATCGACAATGCCAAACATATTCGCAAGCGGTTGCTGGATGCATATGTCATTCGTCAGACCGGTTGCGGCGAAGTTGATTTCGCGGTTCCGCTCTTGCGTGAATACTTACCGTAAGCAGATGTGAAAATCTAGTTCAGGCGAGTGGCCTGTTGATGATGACCCCAAAGTAGTCCTCAATACCGGTGCAACAGGCGGGGTTCCTGTTCCTCATTGATGAGGTCTCGATGAGCATTCGCGCGCGACGCTCAGCAGACTGGCGATGGCGGCACAGGTGGCCTCCACGTTGCGTTTTGTTCCGGTGAGCAGTTCCGGCAGAGCGGCTGGGCCGGGTGCGATGCCGAACGTCGCGACGATGCCGGCTTCGTTGAGCGCGGCGGTGACGTTCGGATCGCGCGTCACTTTTCCTCCGATGGCGATAACCGGTTTTCCTTGCGATTTCGCCAGTCGCGCGATGCCGCTCGGTACCTTGCCGTACGGCGTCTGCCCGTCGATCGACCCTTCGCCGGTGATGACGACATCGGCCCACGCGCACGCCTCGCGTGCATGCAGCAAATCGAGCACCAACTCGATGCCGGGGCGCATGGTCGCGTTGAACAGGCCCAGCATGCCGCCGCCGGTGCCGCCCGCCGCGCCCGCGCCCGGCTTATCTGTTATTTGCGACCGTTCAGTGCCGTGATGGCGTCGGCGAGCCTGCCCAAACCGCAGTCGAGCAATGCGGCTTGTTCCGTGTTCGCGCCTTTCTGCGGCGCGAACACGGCGGCGGCGCCGTCCGTCCCGGTCAGAGGATTGGTGACGTCGCATGCCAATACGATCGGGATGTTTCGCACGTCGTCGGGGAACCTCGGTGTCGTCGATGCGGGCAAGCCGGGGGAGTGCGCCGCCGCCAAGCGGCAGCTCGCAATCGTCCGCATCGAGGAAACGATGGCCGAGCGCTCGGGCCAGGCCAGTGCCGCCGTCGGTGGTGGCGCTGCCGCCCAATCCAAGTACGATGCGTTCCGCTCCGGCGTCGATCGCGGCGCGAATCAGCTCGCCGGTGCCGAAAGTGGACGCCGCCAACGGATCGCGGTCGGCGGGGGAGATGCGCTCGATGCCGCTCGCCGCAGCCAACTCGACCACCGCGGTGCGAGGATTCTCTCCATCGTGAGATGTTCCGAAACCGCCCTCGCCAAGGAATCCATATCGTGTGATGATCGGCCGGCCCAGCGCGTCATGCGCGTGCTCCGATCGCAATTCGCCGCCGGTTGCCTGGACCAGCGCGTCGGTCAATCCCTCGCCGCCATCGGACAACGGCATCATGCGGCATTCGGCGCCGGGATCGCCGGCCGCCACGCCCCGGCGCATCGACTCAGCCACGGCCTGCGCGGAAGCGGCTTCCTTGAACGAATCCGGTGCCAACAGATATTTCATGGTCAGCGGTAGCCCTCCCACTGCGGCAGGGGGAAGAGCACGTCCTCGCAACTCGCCCACATTTCGTTCAAATCGCGCCCCGGAACCCGCAGCCAACGCAGCTGCGCGCCGTCCATCATCGCGAATCCGGAACGCAGCACCTGCTCGGCGTCAACGCCTTCCGGCACATGCCAGCGGATGTTCGCGGCCACTTCCACGATACGTTCCTCGCGTTCGGCGAAATAATCATGCGCCGGATGGTCGGGATTGAGCGCCTCGGCGCTCAGCGTGGAGAACATGTGCACCAATTCGGGTCGTTTGGCGTTGACCGCCACCGTCCTGCGCCACATTTCGGCGATAAGCGGACGCTCGTCGCGCACCATGCCGGCGGTGACGTCCTCGGTCTCACGGTCGTACATTTCGTCGAGCACCGCGTGCAGCAGCCCTTCCTTGCTGCCGACGTAATGCAGCACGCCCGGTTTGGTGAGGTTCACCATGGTGGCGATGCGCTGCAGCGACGTGCCGTAGTAGCCGAGCGTGCCGAAACATTCGACCGCCGCGTTGAGAATCGCGCTTCTGCGGTCGACTTCGTCGTTGGCCATAATGTGCTCCCGTCGTTGCTGGAGGTTATTGGAATATGCAATTCACTTTACGGTCGGTCGGTTTCTTTTCCAAAGATGATTGGCGTGTTGAGGATTGTTTTTTGATAAAGTACCTACCAATCGGTAGGTAGGGAATTCGGGGTTGAAGTCCCACCGCGAAACAATCGCGAGACGGCCGAGAAAATAGCCGAAAGGCACCAGAAACACAGAAGACATACGAAAGAGGCAGCTCATGAGCGACACCGCTTATCCTTCCGTCAACGACCTGACCCTCGAAGAGAAGGCGTCCCTCACCTCCGGCGGCGACGCCTGGCATCTGCAGGGTGTGGAAACCAAAGGCATTCCCGGCTACATGATCACCGACGGTCCGCACGGACTGCGCAAATCCCTGGCATCCAGCACCGGCGAAACCGACCTGAACGACTCCGTGCCCGCCACCTGCTTCCCTCCGCGGCCGGCCTGTCCAGCTCCTGAACCCGGAACTCATCCACAAGGTCGGCGAGGCCATGGCGGAGGAATGCATCCAGGAGAAGGTGGCCGTCATCCTCGGCCCCGGAGTCAACATCAAGCGCAATCCGCTCGGCGGCCGCTGCTTCGAATATTGGTCCGAAGACCCGTATCTGGCCGGCCATGAGGCAGTCGGCATCGTCGCCGGCGTGCAGTCCAAGGGCGTGGGCACCTCGCTCAAGCACTTCGCGGCCAACAACCAGGAGACCGACCGTCTGCGCGTATCCGCCAACATCTCCCAGCGCGCGCTGCGTGAAATCTACTTCCCGGCCTCGAACACATCGTCAAAACCGCCCAGCCATGGACCATCATGTGCTCCTACAACCGCATCAACGGCGTGCATTCCGCACAAAACCGTTGGCTGCTCACCGACGTGCTGCGCGACGAATGGGGGTATGAAGGCATCGTCATGAGCGATTGGGCGCCGACCACGACCGCGTCGCCTCCCTCACGCCGGCCTCAACCTTGAAATGCCGCCGAGCTACACGGACGACCAGATCGTCTACGCCGCACGTGACGGCCGCATCCAGCCCGAACAGCTCGACCGCATGGCCCAAGGCATGGTCGACCTCGTGAACAGACCCGTGCCGCCATGAGCGTCGAGAACTACCGTTTCGACGTGGACGCCCACGACGAGGTGGCCCACCAGGCCGCCGTCGAATCCATGGTGCTGCTCAAAAACGACGACGACATCCTGCCGGTCGCGGCAAACGCGAAAATCGCCGTCATCGGCGAATTTGCGCGCACCCCGCGCTACCAGGGCGGCGGCTCCTCGCACATCACCCCAACCAAGATGACCAGCTTCCTCGACACCCTCGCCGAACGCGGAGCGGACGTCGCGTTCGCACCGGGCTTCACCCTCGACCTCGAACCGGCCGACGCCAAGCTCGAAGCCGAAGCCGTCGAAACCGCCAAAAACGCCGACGTCGTCCTCATGTTCCTCGGCCTTCCGGAAGCCGCCGAATCCGAAGGCTTCCGACCGTGAAACCCTCGACATTCCAGCCAAGCAGGTCGAACTGCTCAAAGCCGTCGCCGCCGAAAACAAGAACATCGTCGTGGTGCTGTCCAACGGATCCGTCGTCTCCGTGGCACCATGGGCGGGCAACGCCAAGGGCATCCTCGAATCCTGGGCTGCTTGGCCAGGGCGGGCGGTCCGGCGCTCGCCGACGTGATCTTCGGCAAGGTCAGCCCGTCCGGCAAGCTGGCACAGACCATTCCGATGGACATCAACGAGATCCGAGCATGATCAACTGGCCGGGCGAGGAGGGGCACGTCGACTATGGTGAGGGCGTGTTCGTCGGCTACCGCTACTACGACACGTACGACAAGGCCGTCGACTACCCGTTCGGCTTCGGCCTGAGCTACGCGACCTTTGCGATCGACGGCGTGAACGTCGCCAAGACCGGCGCCAACACCGCACACGTCACCGCGACCGTCACCAACACGTCCGACGTGGACGCCGCCGAAACCGTGCAGGTCTACGTGGCTCCAGGCAAGGCCGCCGTAGCCCGCCCGAAGCATGAGCTCAAGGGTTTCCGAAAGGTGTTCCTCAAGGCCGGCGAATCGGCTGAGATCTCCTTCGATCTGGACGAGCGCGCCTTCGCCTACTGGTCCGAGAAGTTCGATGACTGGCATGTCGAAGCCGGCGAATACACCGTCGAAGTCGGCACGTCCAGCCGCGACATCGCCGCCGTGGCCGTCGTCACGCTCGACGGCGACGGCAAGGCCCTGCCGCTCGACGAATGGTCCACGTTCGGCGAATGGGCCGACGATCCGGTCGCTCCAAAATCGTCGCATCCGTGTATGCGGAAGGCGAGGCCGGCAATCTGCCGCAGCTGCCCGACAACGACATGATGCGCATGTTCCTCAAGTCCATGCCGATCAACTCCATGCCGATGCTGATGAGCGACGGCGGCAAGGCCATCACCGCCTTCATGCTCGATGAATACGCCAAAATCGCCGAAACCGCCGAATAAGACGGATTGACGTAAACAAGACGTAAGCAAAAGGAGTTTCAAGGATTTAGACCGAGGATGTGGCCCGCGAATGAACCGGTGCGGACCACATCCTCGGCTTTTTCATACTTGGTTTCGGCTTGTTCCGGGCTTATTTTTGGCTATTTTTAAGCGATTTTGCGATTACAATATTGCGTTCGGTGTGCTGCGATCCGGTTCCGTCACACACGACACGCTGAATGTTGCATATGCAACTGTTGTATGTACAACGTGTTATCGTATGTTCCGTGAACGATATACAGAACGATGGAACGGCTTCGGTGAACCCCGCGTTCACCGAAGCGTGGGACCGAGGCGCATGCAAGCCGCCGAGCGTCGCCATCCGATCGCTGCACAACGTCATCAACCGGTATCTTGCGGTGACGCGCCCCATGGAAGTGGAGAGTCTGAGCGGTGGCAACATCGACATCATCACCTTCCTCGCACGCCATTCGGAACGAGAGATCTTCCCGCAGGATGTGGAACGCCGCTTCGGCATCACCCGGTCGACGTCGAGCAGAGTGCTCGCATTGATGGAACGCAAAGGGCTTATCGTGCGCGAATCCGTGCCGAGGGACGCGCGACTGAAGAAAATCGTGCTTACCGACAAATCGCGCGACATCGCCGAAGCGCTGCGCACCAGCGCAATCGCCATGGAAGGCATTCTGCTGCAGGGCCTGAGCGACGACGAGATCCGCGAATTCATGCACGTGCTCGACGTGATGCAAACCAATCTGGTCTCCACCGGGCTGATCGGCGACGAAAGTCGCTACTCCAGCCTGGCATTGTGCGAGGCGGAATCGCGGGAACGGCAATCGCGGGAATGCGAATCGCAACCAACTGTACGGAAAACATCACAGGAAGACGAAACAGGAAAGGAAGAGTAAGTGAGCGGAACAAACGTGACAACGGCTGCGGTGCATCGCAGACCAAACAAAGCGGCATCTCGTACGCACGCTTGGCAAATCGCTGCGTGAATATAGGAAGCCCAGCATTCTCACCCCGATATTTGTGGTGGTCGAAGGTGTTCTGGAAATCCTCATCCCCACGGTGATGGCGTCGTTGATTGATGAAGGCATCACCGGCAAAAGCATGCCCGCCATCGTCAAATTGGTCTGATTCTTCTGGCGTGCTCGCTATGTTCGCTCGCGGCTGGCTTCCTTGCCGGTAAGTTCGCCGCGATCGCCGGCGCTGGATTCGCCAAGAACCTGCGTCATGACGAATTCGAGAAGGTGCAGGGCTTCAGCTTCACCAATATTGACAAGTTCTCCACCGGCTCGATCATCACCAGGCTCACCACCGATGTGACCAACCTGCAGAACGCCTATTCCATGATCATTCGTCTGGGTGTGCGAGCCCCGATCATGATGATCGTGGCGTGGATCTTCTCGTTCCGCATCAGCCCGTCCATTTCCTTGGTGTTCCTGGCGTGCATCCCTGTTCTCGCCTTCGGTCTGTGCGGTCTGGCGGTGTACGTGCACCCGGTGTTCGAGCGCGTGTTCCACACCTACGACAAGCTCAACAACGTGGTCGACGAGAACCTTCAAGGCATCCGCGTGGTCAAGTCCTACACCCGCGAATCCCATGAGATCAGCAAGTTCGGCCGCATCTCCCAGCGCATCTACAAGGACTTCAGCAAGGCCGACCGTGTGATGAGCTTCAACAACCCGCTCATGATGGTCTGCGTATACGTCTCGATGATCCTCATTGCATGGATGGGCTCCAAGCAGATCGTGGCCTCGGGCAATAATGCCGCGCTGGGGCTCACCACCGGCGACCTGACCGCACTGGTCACCTACGCCATGCAGATCCTCATGGCCATGATGATGCTGTCCATGGTCTTCGTCATGTGCATCATTTCCCAGGCGTCCGCGGAACGTATCTGCCAGGTGCTCAACGAGGAAAGCACGGTGACCAACCCGGCCAACCCCATCAAGGAAGTGGCCGACGGGTCCATCGAATTCGACAACGTCGACTTCCGCTACTCTGATAACTCCGAAAAGCCGGTGCTCGACAATATCAACCTGAAGATCCGTTCCGGCATGACCGTCGGCATCGTCGGCGGCACCGGTTCGGCGAAGTCCAGCCTGGTGCAGCTCGTGCCGCGACTGTACGATGTGACCGACGGTTCGCTCAAGGTCGGCGGCGTCGACGTGCGCGACTACGACATGGAGGTCCTGCGCGACCAAGTCGCCATGGTGCTGCAGAAGAACGTGCTGTTCTCCGGAACCATCGCCGAGAACCTGCGCTGGGGCAACCCGAACGCCACCGACGAGGAGATCCGCCACGCCTGCCAGCTCGCGCAGGCCGACGGCTTCATCCAGGAGTTCCCGGACAAGTACGACACGTACATCGAACAGGGCGGCACCAACGTCTCCGGCGGCCAGCGCCAGCGCCTGTGCATCGCTCGCGCGCTCCTGAAGAAGCCGAAGATCCTCATCCTCGATGACTCCACCTCCGCGGTCGACACCAAGACGGACAAGCTGATCCGCGAAGCGTTCCACAACGAGATTCCCGACACCACGAAGATCATCATCGCCCAGCGCATCGCGTCCGTGCAGGAATCCGACATGATCCTCGTCATGGAGGAAGGCCGCATCACCGCATCCGGCACCCATGAGGAACTGCTGCGGACCTGCGACGAATACCGTTCCATCTACGAATCGCAGACCAAGAACCAGGCACAGCCTGAGGAACTGAAGTGAAAGGAGGAACGGAAATGACTAAGAACAACGCTGAAAAAACCATGCAGACCAAGCCGGGTAACAAGCCGGGCGCAAAGCCGCCGATGCAGAAGGCCGCCCCCGGAACCACCAAGCGCATCTTCGGCTACATCTTCCAATACAAGTGGCACGTCGTGGCGATCGTGCTGTGCATCCTGATCGGTGCGGCCGCACAAGCCGGCTCCGCGCTGTTCCTGCAGTCGCTGATCGACAGCTACATCCTGCCGTTGGTCGGCGTGAAGAACCCCGACTGGAGCCCGCTGCTGCGCGCGCTGACGCTGATGGGCTGCCTCTACGCCGCCGGCACCTTCTGCAGCTGGCTATGGCAGTGGCTCATCGTCACCGTCGAACAGGGCACGCTGAAGAAGATCCGCGACGACATGTTCGCCCACCAGCAGACACTGCCGATCCGCTACTTCGACACCAACGAGCACGGCGACATCATGAGCCGTTACACCAACGACACCGACACCCTGCGCCAGGCCATCAGCCAGTCCTTCCCGCAGATGTTCTCGTCCGCGATCTCCGCACTGGCAGCCCTCGTCTCCATGCTGTGGCTGTCGGTCCCGGTCACGATCTTCGTGCTCGTGTTCGCCGCGATCCTGTTCGTAGTCGTGCGCGCCATCGTCTCCCGCTCCGGCCGCTACTTCGTCAAGCAGCAGATGTGGATCGGCGATGTGAACGCCTTCGTCGAGGAATCCGTCAACGGTCAGAAGGTCATCAAGGTCTTCAACCATGAGGACGCCACCCAGAAGACCTTCGACGAGAAGAACGAGGAACTGTTCCACGCTTCCGCCGAAGCGAACACCTGGGGCAACGTGACCATGCCAGTCGTGGGCAACATGGGCTACATCCTCTACATTCTGCTTGCCATCGTCGGTGGATTCATGGCGCTCTCCGGCATGGGCAACTTCGGTCTCGCCGGCGCAGGCAAGCTTACCCTCGGCGCCCTCATCTCCCTGCTCACCCTGTCGCGCTCCTTCGTCAACCCGCTCGGCCAGGTCTCCATGCAGTTCAACATGGTGATGATGGCGCTCGCCGGCGCGTCCCGCATCTTCCAGCTGATGGATGAGAAGCCCGAGGACGACGGCGGCTCCGTCACACTCGTCAACGTCGAGCTCGGCGAAGACGGCCGCACCATGACCGAAGTGGACCACGAAACCGGCCATTGGGCCTGGAAGCGTGAGGAAGGCGACGACGGCACCCGTTCCCTGAAGGCCGCGCAGTCGCTGAGCCCGAAGGCCGCGGAAGTGGCGAGGAAGGCGCGCGAGAACGCGATCACCTCGCCGGACGGGCGCCTGACCCTGCTGCAGGGCGACGTGCGTTTCACCGACGTGACCTTCGGCTACAACCCGGACAAGCCCGTGCTGCACGACATCACCTGGTTCGCCAAGCCCGGCCAGAAGATCGCGCTCGTCGGCGCACCGGTGCCGGCAAGACCACCGTGACCAACCTCATCAACCGGTTCTACGACATTCAGGAAGGCCAGATTCTGTATGATGGTATCTCCGTGGCCGGCATCAAGAAGCCTGACCTGCGCAGGTCTTTGGGCATCGTGCTGCAGGACGTGAACCTGTTCACCGGCACCGTGATGGACAACATCCGTTACGGCCGCCTGAACGCCACCGATGAGGAATGCATCGAGGCCGCGCGTCTGGTCAATGCGGACAGCTTCATCCGCATGCTGCCCGGGGGATACAACACGGTGCTCGAAGGCGACGGCTCCGGCCTGTCCCAGGGCCAGCGCCAGCTGATCTCCATCGCTCGCGCGGCGGTGGCCGATCCGCCTGCGCTGATCCTTGACGAGGCCACGTCCTCGATTGATACGCGCACTGAAGAGGTTGTGCAAGCTGGTATGGATAACCTGATGAAGGGCCGTACGGTCTTCGTCATCGCCCACCGCCTGTCCACCGTGCGCAACTCCGATGTGATCATGGTGCTCGACCATGGCAACATCATCGAGCGTGGCTCGCATGACGAGCTGATCGCGCAGAAGGGCGAGTACTACCAGCTGTACACCGGCGCGGTGGAGCTGGAGTAGCCGGTACGCCTGCAAAAACCGCACCTCGATTATCGGGTTGAAGCAATTCTCATCCGGTGGTTGGGGTGCGGTTTTCTATGTTGAGAGCCGTGTGTTGGCGCAGGATTGCGAATATTGGCGGTATTTGCTGCGCTCATTGCCATTTACTTCTCGTTCCCCGGAGTCGGCATGATTATTGCTTCGATTGTATTAAGAGTGGGTTCGGAGTGCTGACTTTTCTTGCCTGCTTGTTCATTGCTGGTGTTACCGCTGTATATACGCCAATCTACGACGCTGCGTCAGATGCGTTGCCGGTCGAGGAGAATGGTCGTGGCGTAGGAATTCTCGATCTGATGATGAACACTTCGGCCTCTATCGGAGTCGGCGTATACTCCAGTCTCATGGCCAGTGACACCATGGGCAAGGGTGGTCTGTTCGGTGTTGGCAGTGGTGTGGAAGCGCAGACCTCCAACATGTTCTGGATTATGTGTGCGGTTTCGGTGTTGTCGATGATTGTACTGTTCGTATTTCGCAAGAGTTTTACGGCAAAAACGCAATGTCTGATTGCGCCTGCTGGTGCGGAGCATGTTGATCGAACAGACTACCGCACCAACAGCATCTATCATTCAGAAAGGGAATATCATGCCTGCTATGGATGAAACGCTTGTTTCTCTTGATTGCATTCATGGGGCCGTGTCCGTCGTTGGCTCGATGAATGCCGATTATACCGTCACCACCGAGCGTCTGCCCAAACCGGGGGAGACAGTGCTAGGAGGGCCGTTGCGGGTGCTTCCTGGTGGCAAGTCAGGGAATCAGGCTGTTTCGGCCGCTCGTCTTGGAGCCAAAGTCCGATTGTTTGGTGTGCTCGGTTCCGACGCTAATGCGGATTTTTGCTTAAAGCATTGAACGATACCGGTGTGGACACCAGTTATATTCGGCACGTGGATGGGGCCAGCGGGACCACGGTCATCACCGTAGACGCGGCAGGAGAGAACACGATTGTTTATTCTCCCGGCTCTAACGCTTACGTCAGTGTTGAGTATATTCAATCGATGCGGGATAATCTGACCTCAGCCGATGTACTGGGACTGTGTTTGGAGAGTCCGATGGAAACGGTCACGGCATGCGCTCGCCTCTGCCATGATGCCGGGCTCAAGGTATTGCTCAACGATTCGCCATTCGTTGCTGAACTACCCGCTGAACTTATCGAGGCTTCGGACATTCTGCTGGTCAATGAACATGAAATGCACAGCTGCTGGACATCGCCGAGCCTGACGATGACGATTGGGATGGACTGGACTGGTCTGATGTGGCGCGGCAGATGCATGACTTCGGCTTTAATCAGGCGGTAATTACGCTTGGCGGGGATGGGTCGGTGGTCATCGATGGTGATGATATCTATCGTATTGCGCCAGTTGCGGTTGCGGCCATCGACACTACCGGGTGCGGAGATGCCTTTATGGGCACGGTTCTGGCCGGACTTGCCTCGGGTCATGCGTTGGCGGACAGTGCGCAGTTGGCCTCGTACGTTTCCGCGTACGCCGCGACTGGGGTCGGTGCGCAAGCCTCTTATGGTACTGCCGCTCAGATTCGTGAGCGGTTTGGTACGAATTGATTACTGAGAAGTGTGGAGTATTGCCGGCCGTGAATTGGTGCAGACCTAACACGTTCATTTAGGCGCTATGCAGTGTCGAATGTTCTCGGCGCGGATTTTACGAAGTATTGTCAGCAAATGCATCAAGGCAATGGCGGCGGGTCTGGGCGGGACTACGGCCACGCATAACAGTATCGAGTACTCGAATGAGTCCTATGACGCGAAAACTCGGACCGTGACGATGCATGCCGTTATCGACTGGAGTGATCCGTACCGATTCGGGGATTCGACCGGCAGTTTTACTCGCCGGACATCACCGTTGTCTTTGACAAGTCCGGGAAAATCCAGCGCATTGACTCCACGGTCGGGGGATTCCCGCCTGCCCGATAATTATCGGAGGGCCTGAAACATGCACGTTCTCATCAGCGCTGCGGATCGACGATGCTGCAACCATACGGCGTCATACCCGCATGACGTGAGTTACACTATGTAGTAAAGTTATTTACTGAAATACTGCGTATTGTTACGTACTGAGGCGTGGAAGGCTCAACTATGGTCACGATGAAGGAAATCGCACAGAAATCAGGCTTCTCGCAGGCCACGGTATCCCGGCTGCTCAATGGGGACCCGACATTGTCTGTCAAAGAGGAGACGCGACGTCGCATCATCGAGGTCAGCGAGCAGCTTGGCTACGCTACCGGATCACGCCGTATCGCATTGCCACGCCGTGTGGCCGTACTCGACAACGCCACCCGCGAGGAAGAACTGGCGGACGCCTATTTCGATAAACTACGGTCCGTGCTCGGCGACAATGCCAGAGCCCAGCACATGGAACTCACGTCGTTTTCCCATATCGACGATCTGATTGCCGACGCCGGTGATTTCGACGGCTTCATCTCCATCGGACCGTCCGTACTCTCTTCGGATAGACTGTTGAAGCTCCATCTGGTATTGCCCTATGGCGTATTCATCGACATCAATCCTGCGCCCAGCCTGTTCGATTCGGTACAACCGGATTTAAGCCAAACCATTTTGGACGCATTGGATATGTTGGTGTCCTCGGGCAAACGACGCATCGGCTATATCGGCGGTACTGGCTTCACGATGGGTTTGCACGAATATCCGGAAGACGGCCGATTAACCGCATTCCGCAATTGGACCGAGCGTTTTGGGGCTGGATGCGGAAGGCCTGATTTACGCGCAAGGCGCGTTCACTGTGGACACCGGGCGCACTCTAGGGGAGGAAGCGGTTAACGATCATCGAGATGACATGCCGGATGCGTTTCATCGTGGCTGCGGACTCGATTGCAGTCGGCGTACTGCAGGCGTTACCGCTGCGGGAGTGCTGGTGCCTCGCGATACCAGTGTGATCAGTATCAATAACCAGGCCATCGCCCAGTACACTTCGCCG
>ENA-OQAR01000177-OQAR01000177.1-human-gut-metagenome-genome-assembly--contig:-NODE-177-length-17488-cov-3.123668_pt1 | contig 17488 bp, 36 predicted proteins | sample MGYA00242738_ERZ504533 | MGnify/ENA primary metagenome ERZ504533 (study PRJEB26092, sample SAMD00036276) | human gut metagenome | host: Homo sapiens | study: EMG produced TPA metagenomics assembly of... | reverse complement strand
ACCTGCGCCACCCCCGAAGAAGCATACGCACAGGCCCAGAAGGCACTTATCATGCTTTCCAGCAGCCTGAATAAAGGAATAGAAAAGGTGGAATCGGTGCAGGAAGCTACCGGAAAAATTCAAGAGAACGTAAACGAACAATTAAACCGATTAAATAACATAAAAACAATGAAACGTACATATATCATTACCTTATTGCTCTCTCTGTGCTCACTGTTCACCTACGCACAGGACAGTTTTTTCGACAAGTTCGCTGATATGGACGGGGGTAACCTCTGTCTATATCTCAAAAAGCCATGCTCAGCCTGATGCCCGACATGAAAACGGAAGGGGTAAATATAGGCGAAGTAGCCTCCAAACTGGATAACATCCAGATTCTAAGTTGTGAAAAACCCGACATTATCGCCAAGCTGAAAAAAAGAGACAGCTTTCATCAGTCCCAAGAACGGCTACGAGGAACTGATGCGCATAAACGATGAAAGGCGAAAAGACCATCATTTATCTGAAACGGAACAAAAAACAAAGAAAAGGAATTTGTATTGATGAGTCAGGAAAAAAATGAATTTACCATCATCGCCATCACAGGAAATCTGACTCTGCAAGAGATACAAGGGATCATCAACAAGGAGTAACTCCACACATACCCCACCCTAAGGCCTTTTCTCCCGCCTGCTAAGGTCTGAAGAAAGGATATATACTATCTCCATAGCACTATGGAGTTATCTCCAAAGCTTGCGGAGTTAACTCCAAAGGCTATGGAGATAACTCCGCAGGTTTTGGAGATAGTAACCGGACGGCCTGAAAGGCTTAACAATAGGGCTGCGAACGCTTACGTTGTCTCCGGCAAAGGGTTATCCGCCCGCAGAGACCCTGCCAGTCAAGGAACTTATTTCTTTATCCGTTTTTGGGTAGGCAAAGTAAACTCATGCGCTTCGGTCACCGCCCCGTTGCTCTCTGTTGCAAAAACACGGAATTGCGCCTGGCCTGTTTTCAACTTCCTGCCTCCGCGAATGGTGGCCGTATACCTTATCTGATTCCCGACAGGCATATAGGCTATCTGAGCCGAAGGTGAAATCAAAATATGTTTCATGCCGCTCATTTCCTCTATCACCGGAGTAACATTGTAAGCGGGCACATCCCCATCATTCACCACATCGAACACCAGTTTGCTGTCTTCTTCCGCATCAATAACATGGTTACGGTTATCATCGATAAAACGCAGGTTGATAATCCTCAATCCCGATGAAGGCTCATAAGAGGAAGTGTGCTCATACTGCGAAGAAGAAGGATAAGTCTTTACGTAATACTCCTCCACCTGATAAGTTTCCTCCCGAGGTGTAGTTATGGCATTTCCCACAGCAGCCCCCGTTACAGTTCCCAGCAGCGCCGAATTGCGAACCGTTGTATCCGCCGGCCCTGTCACCCACAATAGCGCCTAATACTCCGCCGATGGCCGCACCGGCTTGTACTGCCGCCGGATTGCCTTGCATTCCGATGGTGAGCAAGCCGAAAGCAAAGCGGTCGGAATGCATAAAATGAATATCATTTTTCTCATACCCCAAGTAGTTTATAATCTTTATCAGACAGACAAATATACTTTTTCCTATTGACAATGGGTTCATCGGCTATGTTAAAATTTCATTTCCTGTCATGCATCCTCATCGGTCTAACCGCCATCATTCTGGATGGAAGGCTCTTCTTCCTAAAATGAAAAGATAAGTCTAAATAACACAAGAAACAGAAGGAGACGTTTTTTTTCTATATATTTGCCGGGAAACAAATGAAAAAGTTCTTCGCCATACCCTTGCATCGCCGCAGAAGGCTTCCCCTCTCCGCTGCAAAACCGCGCCCGGTATGGCAAGGAAATATTTACAACCTATCATTATGGAATTGAAAGCAAAATACGAACAGCGCATTGAACAGGCTGAGGCAGAACTCCGCCAGGTAAAAAATAAGATTCTCCGCATCAGCACGCTGAGGGTCTTGTTATTTGCAGCAGGGATTATAGGAACAATCTACTTCTATCAGGCAGGAACAACCACTATATGTCTCACTATAGCGGTCACTTTCGTTTCCTTTTCTGGCATTGGTGAAGTATCACAACCGGTTGTTTTTCCGCAAAGACTGGCTGGAAACCTGCATACGGGTGAATAGTGACGAGCTTTCCGCACTGGCGGACAACTATGAGCCATTTGAGGACGGAAAGGAATTCACAAACCCGGCCCACAGGTATTCTTTTGACCTGGACTTGTTCGGAAGGCACTCCTTGTTCCAGGCCTTGAACCGTACCTGCACTTCATTCGGAAAGGAAAAACTGGCAGAATGGTTGCAAAATCATCTGGAGATAAAGGAAGAGATAATCCAACGGCAGGAGGCGACAAAGGAACTGGCTGCTTATTCCGATTTCCGGGAAACATTCCGGATCACCGGCCTGCTCTACAAAGGGGCGACAAGCGACCGCGAAGAAATTAAAGAGTGGACGGAAGCACCTGCCTATTTCAGCAAGAAATGGTGGAGCCGCCCGTTATTGGGAATCGTTCCCGGAGTCAACATCGTACTGGCTATGCTGGGAGTGGCGGGGGTCATTCCGATGACATGGTTCGGACTGGCCTCGGACTGTTCGTGATAGGTAGTTTCGGACTGATAAAGCCTGTCAGCAACCTGCAAAGAGTGTATGACAAGAAATTACGTATCCTGTCTATCTACGCCGAACTGATCAGCCTGATAGAGAACCGGGAAATGAACGCTCCGCTACTCAGACACCTGAAAGCTGAATTCGGCATGGACGGGAAATCCACCACCCATATTTTGAAAGAGCTTTCACGGGAACTGGACAAACTGGACTTGCGCAACAACCAATTGTTATATGTCTTGCTGGAAGGTTCCATGTTCTGGCAACTCCGGCAGGTAATGCGCATTGAGCAATGGAGGCACAAATATGGAAAATATCTGCTCCACTGGCTGGACGTATTGGGTGACATTGATGCTCTTTGTTCTCTGGCGACATTTGCCGGCAACCATCCCGCATACACCTATCCGACCATTGCCGGCAAGCCTTTTGTATTCCTTGCAAAGGATATGGGACATCCCCTGATGCCTGCACGGCAATGTGTGACCAATGATGCCGATATCCCCTCAAGACCGTTCTTTGTCATCATCACAGGAGCCAACATGGCAGGAAAAAGTACTTATCTGCGTACAATCGGAGTGAATTATGTATTGGCATGTACCGGCTGCCCCGTATGCTGTTCCTCCCTTGAAATATATCCTGCCAAACTAGTGACAAGCTTGCGGACTTCCGATTCGTTGACAGACAACGAATCTTACTTCTTTGCCGAACTAAAACGATTGAAACAAATTATAGACCGCCTGAATAAGGGAGAGGAGTTGTTCATCATTCTGGATGAGATTTTAAAAGGAACCAACTCGATGGACAAGCAGAAAGGCTCATTCGCCCTGGTACGCCAACTGATGGAACTGAAGACGAATGGCATCATTGCCACACACGACCTGCTATTAGGGAAACTAATAGAATATTTCCCCAAAGAGATACGGAATTATTGCTTTGAAGCTGATATTACCAACGATGAACTGACTTTTTCATACAAACTCCGTGAAGGTATCGCACAAAATATGAATGCCTGCTTCCTGATGAAAAAGATGGGGCTAATCATCAACGACTAACCCCACCCGACAATTTATCACATTAACGTCTTAAGCAAATAAAGCAGACCTTCACAGGCACACCTTATTTCATAACATAAAGAGTCATAGAAAATCAAAATTCACTTGTTTCCAAGCAATGTACAAACGCACTTGCATCATCTCCCGTGAAATAAAACACAGAAGATGCAGGTTCGTATGTATAGGGGATGAAACGGAACAGCTGGGCCGCAACGAATTTCTTGTCCTGAGAAATCATATAGTCCATACGTACGTTTCCGTTTGTCTTTACTTTCACGTCATTCCTGGTTTCAAAACCTTTTTTTCTCCAACGCATCCGTCAAAGCCTGTAAATCGCATACATCAAAGAAGCAGGTCCCTTCTTTAGCTACGCTGCCGGTAGGTGCATATACCCATTCCTTGCCTCGCCAGAAAAAGCGGAATACGGCCCACAGAAACAAAATGGTTCCACCGGCCATAAGCACCATGCTCATGGTGGATGAGGAATCCCCCATCTTTAAAGAGGTTGCAAATGCACCCGCACCTATCACACAAAGGATAGCGGATATGATAATAGAAGAAACACTAGTACGTTTTACGACATCAGGGTGTGTTGTTGAAAACAAGGTTGCTTCAGTAGAAACTGTATTACTCATAATAATTTAAATTTTATTCTTTACTAATTAAAAATACAATAATTCATACCAAGGTCACATCTCGCCAATCACCCGACAAGACAGAACCATGAAAAACAAATTTGGTAAAAGAATAAAAGCTAAATAAGAATGCGCCTCATACCAAAGATATAGTGCTCGCAAGCACTATCCCAGGGAAGGGAATAGGAAGAGGCATACACATGGGTATGACAGCTTGCAAGACTGGCCATCCGGGCGGCCATCTTACGCAACAAATTTGATAAATTGGTAGTCTCATGGAGGAAAAACGGTACATACGCTCTGCAGAGGCACTGACGCGATGTGCTAAAGTATGAGCGTCCCCAAACTCCATATCTGCTATTCCCTTATTGCTATCCAAGGGAATGACACGATCTTCATTGATGGAGTGCTGCGGAGTAGTATCCGTATGCTGTACAGTACATACCGTCATTGATGCAGCTGGAACTGCATCTACATATTCTGTTCCGGCAAAGCAAGGCAACAGAAAAAAATAATATGACTGTAACAAATCCTTTCATTGCTTACTGTTTGGTTTACAAAGATAACATAAATAGCGTTTTTAGGTTTCATTTCATACAATAATTAACACATATCAAAGGTATTTTGTTTTAAGGGAGCTATGAAGGATTATCCAAAATTATGAAGGATCGGTTCTCAATTCCTTCATGGTTTCTTCCTGAAAAGCAACAGGTTACCTATCTATGACGGTTTGAAGGAATTATTCGATGTTTCTAATTCCGACTTAAATTAAAAGCTGTTCTTGTTCTGCATGCCTCGTCCGTATCAAAACTTTTGTAAACAGAACAAGTAATATGCATGTGGACAGAAGCCTCACAGCTTGTTTTCTCATTACTGCCGGTCAGGGCATAAAATAAAAAAAGCCACAGCTTTTATAGCTATGGCTTTTATATATATGATGATTACAGATTATTCAGCTTTAGGGGCTTCCTCTGTAGTTTCAGCTGCCGGTGCTGCAGGAGCTTCTGTAGCGGCTGCACTCTTCTTGAACGACGAGTACGAGTGCTTTCTTAGCAGTTGCAGTCTTAGCCATGTTTTCATCGTAATCTACCAATTCGATAAAGCACATTTCAGCATTATCACCCAAACGATGACCTGTTTTGATGATACGAGTATAACCACCCGGACGATCTGCTACTTTTACAGAGATTTCTTTGAACAACTCCGTTACAGCAAACTTATCTTGCAAGTTGCTAAATACAACACGACGTGAATTAGTTGTGTCGTCTTTAGATTTTGTAATTTAAAGGCTCAACGAATTTCTTTCAAAGCTTTAGCCTTTGCAACAGTCGTAGTGATTCTTTTGTGCTTGATCAAAGAACAAGCCATGTTAGATAACATAGCACTTCTATGAGAAGCAGTACGACCTAAATGATTGAATTTCTTATTATGTCTCATTTTTTATTCTTTATCTAATTTATATTTAGAGATATCGGTTCCAAACGACAGATTCAGACCCTCGAGCAAATCATCAAGCTCCGTGAGCGATTTCTTACCGAAGTTTCTGAACTTCAACAGATCTGTCTTGTTGAACTGTACCAAGTCACCCAATGTTTCCACATCGGCAGCTTTCAAGCAGTTCAAGGCACGAACTGAGAGGTCCATATCAACAAGCTTAGTCTTAAGCAGCTGGCGCATGTGCAATACTTCTTCATCAAATTCTTCATTGCCGTCCACATCGGATGTTTCAAGAGTAATCTTTTCATCAGAGAACAACATGAAATGATAAATCAATATTTTAGCGGCTTCTTTCAAAGCTTCCTTCGGGTGAATGGACCATCGGTAGTAATTTCCAATACCAGCTTTTCGTAGTCAGTCTTCTGTTCAACACGGAAGTTTTCCACCTGATATTTTACATTACGTATCGGTGTGTAAATAGAATCGATAGGAATTACATTAACATCGGTACAATATTCGCGGTTTTCGTCGGCCGGAACATACCCTCTACCTTTATTAATGGTAATGTCCATCTGCATTGTTGCTTTTGAATCTAAATGGCAAATAACCAATTCAGGATTTAACACTTCAAATCCAGTCAAATACTTACTTATATCACCTGCCTTAAATTCACTAGAATTCTCAACGGTAATGCTTACCTTTTCATTTTCGAACTCTTCTACTACTTGCTTAAATCTGACTTGCTTCAGATTTAAGATAATGTTGGTCACGTCTTCTTTAACACCGGGTACAGATGCGAACTCATGTTCTACACCTTCGATCTTAATCGTGTTGATTGCAAATCCTTCCAATGAAGAAAGAAGAATACGGCGTAAAGCATTACCTACGGTAATACCGAAACCGGGTTCGAGTGGACGGAACTCAAATTTTCCAAATCTGGAGTCCGCTTCCAACATTAATACTTTATCAGGTTTTTGAAATGCTAATATCGCCATGAAATTAATTATTATTTAGAGTACAATTCAACGATCAAGTGTTCTTTAATGTTTTCAGGAATGTCTGCTCTTTCAGGTATATGTAACAACTTACCTACCTTAGAACTTTCATCCCACTCCAACCAAGGATATTTGCTGTGATTGAATCCTGCAAGTGAATTAGCAATCACTTCCAAAGATTTAGATCTTTCGCGTACACCCACAATCTGACCGGGTTTTACAGAGAATGAAGGAATATTAACTACCTTTCCATCTACTGTAATGTGCTTGTGACTTACTAACTGACGGGCAGCAGCACGAGTCGGAGCAATACCCAAACGGAACACCACGTTGTCAAGACGAGCCTCTAAACTCTGCAACAAGATTTCACCGGTAATACCGTTAGCACTTGCAGCCTTTTCAAACAGGTTACGGAATTGTTTTTCCAACACACCGTAAGTATATTTAGCTTTTTGTTTTTCTGCCAACATGACACCATACTCAGAAGTCTTTCTTCTTCTGTTGTTACCATGTTGTCCGGGAGGATAATTCTTCTTAGATAAAACTTTATCTGCTCCAAAGATTCCTTCACCGAATTTACGGGCAATTCTTGATTTTGGTCCAGTATATCTAGCCATTTCTTTTTCTAATTTAATTGTTACTAATGAACTTAATTTGTTGCAGCCGCGATTACAGAAAGGAAGTGCAATCCATTATTAACAAAATCAAGTTACATATAAAAATAGGTTATCTATTAAACTCTTCTTCTTTTCGGAGGACGACAACCGTTGTGCGGAAGCGGAGTTACATCAATAATTTCAGTAACCTCGATACCAGCTCCGTGAACAGTTCTGATAGCAGACTCACGTCCGTTTCCAGGACCCTTTACATAAGCTTTCACCTTTCTCAGGCCAAGATCAAACGCTACCTTAGCGCAATCTTGTGCAGCCATCTGTGCTGCATAAGGAGTGTTCTTCTTAGAACCTCTAAATCCCATCTTACCTGCAGAAGACCATGAGATAATCTGACCTTCACTATTTGCCAGAGATACAATGATGTTGTTGAATGAAGAATGAACATGCAACTGTCCATTAGCGTCAACCTTCACATTTCTCTTCTTAGCTGCGACTGTTTTTTTTGCCATATCAACAATTATTATTTAGTAGCTTTTTTCTTATTTGCAACTGTTTTCTTTCTTCCCTTACGTGTACGAGCGTTGTTCTTAGTGCTCTGGCCACGAACCGGCAGACCAATACGGTGACGTACACCACGATAGCAACCAATATCCATTAATCGCTTAATGTTTAATTGCACTTCTGAACGAAGATCACCTTCTACTTTGTATTCAGCACCAATGATTTCACGAATTCTAGCAGCCTGGTCATCTGTCCAGTCTTTTACTTTCACATCTCTGTCAACACCAGCCTTATCCAAGATTTTTGCTGAACTACTGCGTCCAATACCATATACATAGGTTAACGCAATCTCGCCTCTCTTATTCTGAGGCAAATCTACACCAACTATTCTTATAGCCATATACTAAATTATTTTTTTGCAAAAATAATAAATTATCCTTGACGTTGTTTATACTTAGGATTTTTCTTGTTAATAACATACAAACGGCCATTTCGTCTAACGATTTTGCATTCCGGCGTACGTTTCTTTAATGATGCTCTTACTTTCATATCTTATTTCTTTTTTTACTTGTATCTAAAAACGATTCTTCCTTTAGATAAGTCATAAGGAGACATCTCTACTCTGACCTTATCCCCGGGTAATATTTTAATGTAATGCATTCTCATCTTGCCAGAGATATGAGCAGTAATCTCATGCCCGTTTTCTAGCTCAACACGAAACATTGCATTAGACAATGCTTCAACTATAACTCCATCTTGTTCTATTGCGGATTGCTTTGCCATATTAAATTGCTTTATCTCCTAATACTTGTTCGACATATTCAAATGAGGACAAAATATCTGCCTTCCCAACTCCTATTGCAACTGTATGCTCAAAGTGAGCGGCACATTTCCTATCGCGTGTACGCACTGTCCATCCATCTCTTTCCATTACTATCTGGCGGGAACCCAATGTTATCATCGGTTCGATGGCAATGCACATACCCTTTTTCAACTGAGTGCCGTATCCTCTTTTTCCATAATTGGGTACCTGCGGATCTTCATGCATATCTTTTCCAATACCATGACCTACGAATTCTCTTACCACACCATAGGAATTAGCCTCGCAATGTTGCTGGACAGCAAAACCTATATCACCCAAACGCTTTCCATGAATGGCATTCTCTATACCTAAATATAAAGCTTCTTTTGTTGTCTTCAAAAGTTTCAAGACCTCAGGATCAACTTCTCCTACACAGAAGGTATAAGCTGAATCCCCACAAAACCCATTCATATAAGTACCACAATCAACAGAAACAATATCACCTTCTTTCAAAGGGATATCATTGGGAATACCGTGTACAACCTGATCATTTACCGAAGTACACAAGGTACTGGGAAACGGATCACCATACTGATTGGGAAAACCTTTAAAAGTAGGAACAGCTCCATTATCTCTAATAAACTCTTCAGCCACCTTGTCAAGTTCCTTAGTTGTCACACCGGGTTTATCAATTTAGCAACTTCAGCCAGAGTCCTACCTACAAGTAGGTTACTCTGACGAAGCAGCTCTATCTCATCATCTGTCTTAAGAAATATCATCTCAGACTAATTAATATGCAGCAACATTACCAGCACGCCCCTTGATTCTTCCGGAATTTAACAATCCGTCGTAATGGCGCATCAGCAAATGACTTTCTACCTGTTGGAGTGTATCCAATACAACACCTACAAGAATCAATAAGGATGTACCACCGAAGAACTGGGCGAACTCAGCTTTTACTCCAAAAATACCGGCAAATGCAGGCATGATGCTACAAGAGCCAAGAATATAGAACCCGGCAGAGTAATACGAGACATGATCGCATCTATATACTCAGCTGTTATTTCTTACCTTGGTTTTTATTCCCGGAAATAAAACCATTATTTCTCTTCATATCTTCTGCCATCTGGTTAGGATTAATTGTTATTGCAGTATAGAAGTATGTAAACACAATAATCAATATTGCAAAAACAAAATTATACCAGAAGCTAGTATGATCTACAAATGCACGTACAATACCACTTGCTGTTGCAGCATTTGAGAAACCTACCAATGTAATAGGGATAAACATGATTGCCTGGGCAAAGATGATAGGCATTACATTCGCAGCATTCACCTTTAAAGGAATATATTGTCTTGCACCACCATATTGTTTGTTTCCTACAATACGTTTCGCATACTGTACGGGAACTTTGCGGACGCCTTGAACCAGCAAAATTGCTGCTGCAATAACGAACAACAAAAATACTATTTCCAACAAAAACATGATGATACCACCTGCACCCGGAGAAGCCAGACGAGAAACAAACTCTTGGAATAAAGATTGTGGCAGACGGGCAATAATACCAATCAAAATGATGAATGATATACCATTACCTATCCCCTTATCTGTTATTCTTTCTCCAAGCCACAGAATAAACATACTTCCAGCTGCCAAAATGATGGTAGAAGTAATTATAAAGAATGTCCAATCTAATGAAGCATTAAGTGATGGTCCGGCTTGCATCTTAAGGTTAAGCAAGTATGAGGGAGCTTGGAAAACCAAAATTGCAATTGTCAATATACGAGTATACTGATTGATTTTTCTCTACACTTTCACCTTCACGCTGGATTTTCTGAAAGTAGGGAACAGCAATCGCCAAAAGCTGAATTACAATTGATGCCGAGATATATGGCATGATTCCCAATGCAAAAATAGATGCATTGGAAAACGCTCCTCCAGAGAACATGTTTAACAAGGCTAACAAACCTTCACTCGTTTGTTTATGCAACTGAGTTAACATAGCAGGGTTAATACCTGGCAGAACCACGTAAGAACCAAACCTGTAAATTGCAACAAATAATATAGTAATGAGGATCCTTTGTCTCAGATCCTCAATTTTCCATATATTCTTTAATGTTTCAATAGATTTTCTCATTGAATCAGAGTTTTACTGCATTACCACCAACAGCTTCGATTGCAGCTACCGCACTCTTTGAAAAAGCATTAGCTTCCACATCAAGCTTAGTAGTCAAACTACCGTTACCTAGTACTTTTACCAATTGATTAGAAGAAATGAAACCAGCTTCAATAAAGTCATTCATACCTACCTTAGTCAGATTCTTAGCTTCAGCCAATTTCTGAATAGTTTCAAGGTTAATAGCTTTATATTCTACACGGTTAATATTCTTAAAACCAAACTTCGGGACACGACGTTGAAGAGGCATCTGTCCACCTTCAAAACCAATCTTCTTTGAATAACCTGATCTTGATTTAGCACCTTTATGACCTCTTGTAGAAGTACCACCCAAACCAGATCCCGGGCCACGGCCAATTCTTTTTCTAGTCTTTGTAGATCCTTCTGCAGGTTTTAAATTACTTAAATTCATATCGTAATTAGTTTTTTTATTAACAATGAATTACTTAACGATGGCAACCAGGTGTTTTACCTTTTCAACCATTCCCAGAATAGAAGGAGTTTCTTCGTGCTCAACCACACGATTCATCTTGCGAAGTCCCAGCGCATCGAGTACTCTTTTTTGATCAGCAGGAGCACCAATTCTACTTTTTACTTGTTTAATCTTAATAGTTGACATAATTCCTCCTTATCCTCTAAATACTTTTTCCATACTTACGCCTCTGTTCTGAGCAACCATACGGGCATCTCTCATCTCGCCCAAAGCTAAAATAGTAGCTTTTACCAAGTTGTGCGGATTAGAAGAACCTTTTGACTTAGCCAAAACGTCTGTAACACCCACACTTTCCAAAACAGCACGCATCGCACCACCTGCTACCACACCAGTACCGGTAGAAGCCGGCTTGATGAATACTTCAGCACCACCAAATTTAGCCGACTGTTCATGAGGAACTGTACCTTTTAATACAGGAACACGAGTCAAGTTCTTTTTAGCTGCTTCAACACCTTTAGCAATAGCAGCTGTTACTTCACCTGCTTTACCAAGGCCCCAACCAATAATACCGTCTTCGTTTCCAACAACGACAATTGCAGAGAAGCTGAATGTTCTACCACCCTTTGTTACCTTTGTAACACGGTTGATAGCAACCAATCTGTCTTTTAACTCTATATCGTTAGTTATCTTAACTCTATTATTAACTGCCATAATTGATTAAAATTTAAGTCCACCGTTACGAGCAGCGTCAGCTACTTCTTTTATTCTCCCATGATACAAGTAACCATTACGGTCGAATACGACAGTCGTAATACCAGCTTCCTGAGCCTTCTTGGCAATCAGTTCACCAACTTTAGCAGCCTGTTCTTTCTTAGGCATAGCTTCCATTCCCAAAGATGAAGCTGCAGCCAAAGTTCTACCAGACAAGTCATCGATAACTTGAACGTAAATCTGCTTGTTACTTCTAAACACACTCATACGCGGACGTCAGTAGTACCTGAAATCTTATTGCGTACTCTATATTTGATCTTGATTCGTCTTTCTAATTTTGTTGTCATGATAATACAATTTTATGTAAATTATTTAGCACCGGCTGACTTACCAGACTTTCTACGAATTTCTTCGCCAACAAACTTAATACCTTTACCTTTATAAGGTTCCGGCTTACGGAAAGAACGTATTTTTGAACAAACCTGACCCAGCAGTTGTTTGTCACAAGATTCCAATATAATAAGAGGGTTCTTATTTCTTTCTGACTTAGTTTCTACCTTGATTTCAGGAGGTAACTGCATAAAGATATTATGAGTATAACCCAAAGCGAAATCAATAATATTACCATTGTTTGAAGCACGGTAACCTACACCGACAAGTTCCAGTTCTTTCTTATAACCTTCAGAAACACCAATAACCATGTTGTTAACCAAAGAACGATACAAGCCATGAAAAGCATGTCTTTGTTTTACGTTATCCAACATCGCGTTTTCGTTTTCTGTCAACATCACATGTCCATCTTCAATTGCAACATTGATAGAAGGATCAACAAATTGGCTAAGTTCGCCTTTAGGACCTTTTACAGTAACTACATTATCCTTCAGAGTAACTGTTACTCCAGTGGGAATACTAATGGGTAATTTTCCTATTCTTGACATTGCTTATCCTCCTATTAATATACATAACAAAGAACTTCACCACCAATTTTTCAGTTCAGCAGCTTCTTTGTTAGTCATTACACCTTTGGAAGTAGATATTATAGCAATACCTAAACCATTAATAACTCTCGGCATGTCTTTGTAACCCGTATACTTACGTAAACCCGGAGTAGAAACTCTAATAAGCTTCTTAATAGCATTTACTTTGTTTACTGAGTCGTACTTCAAAGCCACTTTGATAGTTCCTTGAGGACCATCTTCTACAAACTTGTAGTTCAGAATGTAGCCTTTGTCGAAAAGGATCTTAGTGATTTCCTTTTTCAAATTTGAGGCAGGCACTTCTACTACTCTGTGCTTTGCACTAATTGCATTTCTCAATCTGGTGAGATAATCTGCGATTGGATCTGTCATATAATAATAAATTAAATTAATCAGGACTACCCTGACAATATTTAAAAATAAAAAGAATTACCAGCTTGCTTTCTTTACGCCCGGAATCAAACCATTAGAAGCCATTTCGCGGAACTGAATTCTTGAAATTCCGAACTGACGAATATAGCCTTTAGGACGACCGGTCAATTTACAACGGTTGTGCAAACGAATAGGATTAGCATTCTTAGGAATAGCCTGTAATTTCTGAGCAGCTTCAAAAGCTTCAGCAGGATCACCTGAGTTGACAATCTTTTTCAACGCAGCACGTTTTTTTCAGCATATTTGGCTACAAGTTTGGCTCTTTTTACTTCACGAGCCTTCATTGATTCTTTTGCCATAATATATTAATCTTTTTTTGAGTTTTTAAACGGTAAACCAAATTCCTTCAACAAAGCATAACCTTCTTCATCTGTCGGAGCAGAAGTTACAAAGGTAATATTCATTCCGAGAATTTTAGTAATACTATCGATATTTATTTCAGGGAAAATGATTTGTTCCTGAATACCCAATGTATAATTACCTCTTCCATCGAACTTGCTTTCGATACCTTTGAAGTCACGAATACGTGGCAAAGCAACACGAACAAGTTTTTCAAGGAACTCATACATTCTTTCACGACGCAAAGTCACCATTACGCCAATCGGCATTTTCTTACGTAACTTAAAGTTAGCGATATCTTTACGTGAAACTGTTGCAACAGCTTTCTGACCAGTAATTGCTGTTAACTCATTAATAGCAACTTCAATAATCTTCTTATCAGCAACAGCCATACCCAATCCTTGATTGATAACAATCTTCTTAAGTACGGGGATCTGCATTGTTGAAGAATATTGGAACTGATTCTTCAATGCAGGCGCAATGCGCTCTGCATATTCTTTCTTAAGGCTAGCAGTATTACTCATTATTTAATCTCCTCTCCTGATTTTTTAGCATAACGAACAAATGTTCTACCATCAGAACTTTCTCTTCTTCCCACACGTGTTGGCTTGCCTGTTTTAGGATCAACCAAATTCAAGTTTTGAGATATGTATAGCAGCTTCCTGCTTTACGATACCACCCTGAGGGTTCTTTGCATTAGGTTTGGTACTTTTCGATACCATATTGATACCTTCTACAAGTGCACGTCCTTCTTTAACAAGAACTTTCAGCACACGGCCAGTTTTACCTTTATCTTCACCAGAGTTTACGTAAACTGTATCGCCTTTTTTTAATATGTAATTTACTCATTACTTAAATCTTTTACAAAATTTAAAAGTACTTCAGGTGCAAGTGATACCACTTTCATGTTTGCAGCACGCAACTCTCTTGCAACAGGGCCAAAAATACGACTTCCTCTAATTTCACCTGCATTATTCAACAATACGCAAGCATTATCATCAAAACGAATATAAGAACCATCAGCACGACGGATTTCTTTCTTAGTACGTACAATTAAAGCCTTTGATACTGCACCTTTTTTTAACATCACTAGAGGGGATTACACTCTTGATAGAAACTACAATGACATCCCCTACAGAAGCGTAACGTCTCTTCGTACCGCCTAATACGCGGATACAAAGAGCTTCTTTAGCGCCACTGTTGTCACACACTGTAAGTCTGGATTCTACTTGTATCATAATTACTTAGCTCTTTCAATTATTTCAACCAATCTCCATCTCTTAGTTTTGCTCAAAGGACGAGTTTCCATGATGTGTACTGTATCACCTACATTACATTCATTCTTTTCATCATGAGCATGGTATTTTTTTCGTTTTTAGAAACGAATTTACCATAAATAGGGTGTTTTTCTTTAAACTTAGCAGCAACAGTAATGGTCTTATCCATCTTATTGCTTACTACAACACCTGTTCTTTCTTTTCTTAAATTTCTAGCTTCCATGAGGACCATTATTATTTGTTAAGTTCTCTCTGATGCAATTCTGCCTTCATACGCGCAATCGTTCTGCGTAACTTTTTAATCTGTGCAGGATTATCCAGCGGAGAGATAGAATGATTTAAAACCATCTGATTGTAATTGGCTACTTCAGCTTCAATTCTTTCTGCCAATTCATTGGTAGCTATTTCTCTAATTTCTGCAATCTTCATAATAAATTAAGCATTTTGATTTTGAGCATCGTAATCACGTCTAACTATAAACTTAGTAGTAACAGGAAGCTTCTGTGCTGCAAGACGCAAAGCTTCTTTAGCTACCTCATAAGGAACACCTTCTGCCTCGATAATAATACGTCCCGGAGTAACCGGAGCAACGAAACCTTCAGGAGCACCTTTACCTTTACCCATACGCACATCAGCAGGCTTGCGAGTAATAGGTTTGTCCGGGAAAATACGGATCCAAATCTGTCCTTGACGTTGCATATATCTTGTTACCGCAATACGTGCAGCTTCAATTTGTCTACCTGTAATCCATTTAGTCTCCAAAGATTTAATACCAAATGAGCCGAAAGCCAATTGGTTTCCTCTTTGAGCATTTCCTTTCTGACTGCCCTTCTGCTGTCTTCTGAATTTTGTCTTTTTCGGTTGTAACATAATTCCTAAAATTCAAATCCGTTAGCGATTGTTTTTCTTTCTTTTGAAGTTCTTACCACCGTTATTGTTGCCATTACCACCACGACCACTCTCTTTAGTCTGAGTAAAGTTGGGCGCTAATTCTCTCTTACCATACACTTCACCACGGCAAATCCATACTTTAATACCCAGCAAACCAACTTTAGTCAAAGCTTCTGCATGACAGTAGTCAATATCTGCACGGAAAGTATGCAACGGAGTTCTTCCTTCTTTATACATTTCAGAACGGGCCATTTCTGCTCCATTCAAACGTCCTGAAATCAACACTTTGATACCTTCAGCGCCCATACGCATTGTGTTAGCGATAGCCATCTTGATGGCACGGCGATAGGCAATCTTACCTTCTACCTGACGAGCGATATTATTAGCTACAATAACAGCATCCAACTCAGGTCTCTTCACTTCAAAGATATTGATCTGAATATCTTTGTCCGTGATCTTCTTCAACTCTTCTTTCAGCTTGTCAACTTCCTGACCGCCTTTACCAATGATAATACCCGGACGAGCTGTACAAACTGTGATTGTCACCAATTTCAGTGTACGTTCAATAACAATTCTTGAAACGCTGGCTTTTGCAAGTCTGGCATTCAAATATTTACGGATTTTGCTGTCTTCCAACAAAGCATCACCATAATCATTGCCACCGTACCAATTAGAATCCCATCCTCTGATAATTCCTAAACGGTTGCTTATCGGATTAACTTTCTGTCCCATCTAGTCTTAATTTTGATTATCATTAGTACTCTTAGAATCAACGAACAAAGTCACGTGATTTGAACGTTTACGAATTCTGTAACCTCTTCCCTGCGGAGCCGGACGCATTCTTTTCAGCGTTGCACCACCATCAACATAAATCTTTGTTACAAATAATTCACCGTCTTCTGCTTTACGTTCGTTTTTCTGTTCCCAGTTAGCAATAGCAGAGCGCAATAGCTTTTCCACTCTTGCAGAAGCTTCTTTAGAAGAAAACTTCAAGACACCCAGTGCACGGTTCACTTCCATACCACGAATCATGTCAGCCACGAGACGCATTTTGCGTGGAGATGTAGGAACATTTTGCAACTTCGCAAAATACATGGTCTTAAGGGCTTCTTTTCTCTTTTCAGCCGATATTTTTTCTTGCTCCCATTATTTATTACTTTATTATTTCTTCAGATTATCCTGCTTATTTTTTCTTGTTACCGGCATGGCCACGGAATGTACGTGTTGGTGCAAATTCGCCCAACTTGTGTCCTACCATGTTTTCTGTAACGTAAACAGGAATAAATTTATTTCCGTTATGAACTGCAATTGTATGCCCTACAAAATCAGGCGAAATCATTGAAGCTCTAGCCCAAGTTTTAACGACACTCTTTTTGCCGCTCTCATTCATAGCAAGCACTTTGCTTTCCAGTTTTAACGTTTAATATATGGACCTTTTTTTTAATGAACGACTCATAATTTACTCAATTAATCAGTTATTACTTCTTCTCTCGATAATATACTTAGAAGACTGTTTCTTAGGAGCTCTTGTCTTCAAGCCCTTAGCATACAAGCCTGTACGTGATCTTGGATGACCTCCTGAA
>ENA-OQAR01000176-OQAR01000176.1-human-gut-metagenome-genome-assembly--contig:-NODE-176-length-17507-cov-2.276467_pt1 | contig 17507 bp, 23 predicted proteins | sample MGYA00242738_ERZ504533 | MGnify/ENA primary metagenome ERZ504533 (study PRJEB26092, sample SAMD00036276) | human gut metagenome | host: Homo sapiens | study: EMG produced TPA metagenomics assembly of... | reverse complement strand
GTTCGTGTTCGATGAACCCACCATCGGCCTGCATCCGCTGGATGTACAGACCCTGCTGGGCGTGTTCCAGAAGCTGATCGGGAACGGTGCCACCGTGGTGGTCATTGAGCATGATCTGGATGTGATCCGCAATGCGGATTACCTTGTGGATATGGGGCCGGGCGGCGGCGATGCCGGCGGACGCATCGTGGCGGCAGGTACGCCGGAACAGGTAAGACAGAACCCGGAGAGCATCACCGGGCGGTATATCTGATAGAAAAGCACGCCCGCCGGGGAGACCCGGCGGGCGTTCTCTGTACGGCGATAAAACTTACCGCTTGATATCGTAGTTCATGTTCATCAGGTTGCGGATAGTGCTCACATCATCGGTGATGTTGGCATCGCCGTGGATGGTGTGCTTGATGGCACTGCTTGCCACCGCAAAGTTGATCATATCCATGGCTCTGTAGTTGTGCAGCATGGCGTAGATCAGGCCGCTGGCAAAGGCATCGCCGCCGCCCACGCGGTCAAGGATATTAAAGGTGAACAGCTTGCTCTCGAAGGTGTGGCCGTCGTACCACATGAAGGCCTTCAGGCTGTTCTCGCTGCCGCTGTGCGCATAACGCACATGGCGGGCAATGCACTTGAGGTTGGGATACCGCTCGATGAAGTGCTGGAAAATCTCGTCCTGCTGCTCATAGCTGGGCTGCAGAGGAACGCCGTCCTTCCAGTCGCCCTTGGAGTGGTCGCTCTCATCCTTCCACAGGTGGTACGGCTCAATGCCAAGCAGCACATCCACATAGGGCAGGCACTCGGTGCAGAAATCGCGGGCTTCTTCCCAGCTCCACAGGGTGGAGCGGAAATTGCCGTCGAAGCTGACGGTCAGGCCCTTGTTTTTGGCGACCTTGAGCATATCCAGAATGAGGGTGCGGCAGTTGGGTGCCAGTGCCGGGGTGATGCCGCTCAGGTGCAGCCAGTCGTAGCCGTCCAGCAAAGCATCCAGATCCACCTGCGAGAAATCGTACTCGGTAATGGCACTGTGCTTGCGGTCATAGATGACCTTGGACGGGCGGATGCCGTAGCCGGTCTCCAGATAATAAGTACCCAGACGGTTGGAAGGAGTCTCGTTCGGCTCGGTCAGGATCATAGGGGTGCAGTGCACGTCGTTGGAACGCAGCCAGCGCACGGCGCTCTTGCCCAGACTGTTGTTGGGCACCACGCTGAAGAAGGTGCTGTCCACACCAAGGTTCGCCAGTGCCAGTGCAATGTTGGCCTCGCTGCCGCCGTAGCTGGCCTCAAAGCCGGATGCCATACGGATCTTCTCGTAGTTCGGCGGGGTCAGGCGCAGCATGATCTCGCCGCAGGTGATGAATTTCTGGCCGGTGGTATCGTTGCCAAGGATCGGGTTGAAATGTTCCATAACGCTCCTCCTGATATTTACAGCTCATCAGAGTTCTGTTAACACATCGTTGTATCCATTATAATCCGGCTCGGATGGGATTGCAAGCATTTCCGCGGGGATGCAAGAGAAAATAATCAGCCTTTTTTGGGAGATTTGACGAATTCATACCCCTGTCAAATCGAAAGAAGGCGTATACTCTTCCTTTGCGCTGCTCTTCTGCTGCATGTAGCCCTGCGCCAGTCCCTTGTCCATGGCATAGTTGACCACCCGGCGGTATTCATAGGTGGTAATGCGCCGTCCGATGCCGTGCTCTGCGGCTTTGTAAAACGGTGTGTACTGGCTCATGACGCTGGGGATGAAGCATCCGGGGTCTGCATCGTTCCACGCGGCCATCTGGTCAAGCACCGCAAAGCTGTCGTCAACATGGCCGGGCAGGGCAAGGTGCCGCAGAATGACCCCCTTTTGCAGGATGCCCTCTGCATTGAACACCGGGTGCCCGGCCTGTGCCATCATGGCTTCAATGGCGGGCTTTGCCTGCGCAAAATAGTCCGGTGCAGAGGAAAGCTCTGCCGAGAGGGCGGAGGAGACGTATTTCAGGTCGGCCAGCCAGATGTCGATGTATCCGCGCCATGCTTCCACGCTTTCCACCGTTTCGTAGCCGCCGGTGTTGCATACGATGGGCAGATGCAGGCCCTTAGCCCGGGCAATATCCAGCGCGGCAATGATCCAGGGCCGCCACTGGCCGGGCGTGACCAGATTGATGTTGTTGGCACCCTGCTCCTGCAGATTCAGGAAAATCTCTGCCAGATGTTCCACGCTGATCTCCTTGCCAAGGCCCTCGGCGCTGATGGGATAGTTCTGGCAGAAGCAGCATTTGAGGGTGCAGCCGGAAAAGAACACCGTGCCGCTGCCCTTTGTGCCGCTGATGCATGGCTCCTCCCAGTAGTGCAGGGCAGCGCGGGCTGCTTTTAAGGTGCCGCCCGCGCCGCAGAAACCGGTGCGTCCGGCAGCACGGTCGGCCCCGCACGCGCGGGCAGAGGGTGCAGGAAGAGGGAACGGAGACGAAATCGCTTTTCGGCATAATATCCAAAGTCCTTTGCTGAAAGTTTGTCAGCCCCAGTATACCACTTTTCGCCCCGGACGTGCTATACTATAAGATAAGGAAAAAATAATACATATGGAAAGCAACATCTTTGCAAGGTCCGTGTGGCGGACTGCGGCGGAGAGAACGTTGTGATGGAGGAGACCATGCGCACCGAAACCGATGAGATCCGCGATAATCTCAAGTACCTGACCCTGCTCTCGCGGGATTATCCTTCGCAGGCGGCGGCAGCCAGCGAGATCATCAGCACGCAGGCACTGCTCAAGCTGCCCAAGGGTACCGAGCACTTCATGAGCGACCTGCACGGCGAGAATGAAGCTTTTGTGCATATTCTGAATTCCGCTTCCGGTGTCATTCGCGAAAAAAGTGGATCAGGTGCTGGGCGATACCGTGCCGAAGCATACCCGCGCCGAGCTGGCAACGCTGATCTATTACCCAAACGAAAAGCTGCCCCAGCTCAAGGCACGCTGTACCAGCGAGGAAGCGCTGGATCAGTGGTACACCGAAACGCTGCTGAGGCTCATTGATATCTGCCGTCTGGTGTCCTCCAAGCATACCCGCGACCATGTGCGCAGATGCCTGCCTGCCAGCTGCGGCTACATTCTGGACGAGCTGCTCCACGCCCATTTTGAGGATCACGACAAGGATCTGTACTACGGCCAGATCGTGGGCAGCATCATTGAAAATGGCCGCGCCGACCACTTTATCGTGCGGCTGTGCGAGCTGATCAAGCATCTGGCAGTGGACAAGCTGCACATCGTGGGCGACCTGTTCGACCGCGGCCCACGCCCGGATATCATCCTCGATCTGCTCATGCGCCACCACAATGTGGATATCCAGTGGGGCAACCACGATGTAGTATGGATGGGTGCCGCTGCGGGCAGCCCCATCTGCATCTGCACGGTGCTCAAGACCACGCTGGCTTATCATAACCACGGAATGCTGGAGGACTGCTACGGCATCAACCTGCGCCATCTGCAGCGCATGGCCGAGCAGTTCTACGGCATGATGATCTTTCCATCTGGATGCCTCATACCGATGCGGCCCGCGGCCCCTACACCAGGGGAATGCTGCACCGCTGTGCCGTGATGCACAAGGCCATCAGCATTCTGATGTTCAAGCTGGAGTGCCATGTCATCGACCGCAACCCGGACTTCCAGATGCAGGAGCGAGATTATCTGCGCCGCATCGACTGGGAAAAGCACACGGTAAAGATCGGCGAAAAGGAGTATCCGCTGCGGGATACCTCGTTCCCCACGGTGGACCCCGCCGACCCGGCCGCACTGCACCCGGATGAACAGCTGGTGCTGCGCAAGCTGGTGCAGTCCTTCCGCCAGAGCGAAAAACTGCAGCAGCATGTGGAATTTCTCTATGCAAAGGGCAGCGTGTACCACATTGAGAACGGCAACCTGCTCTACCATGGCGCTGTGCCCATGACCAGCCGCGGCACCTTTGCCATGGAGCGCTTTGAGGGCCGCTACTACTCCGGCCGCGCACTGATGGACTACTGCGATGCCCGCGCCCGCCGGGGCTACTATGCACCGGAAGGCAGCGCTGCCCGCCAGAGCGGACAGGATTTTTTGTGGTATCTGTGGTGCGGCAAGCTTTCGCCGCTGTTTGGCCGCAGTGCCATGACCACCTTTGAGCGGCTCTATATAGAGGACGCTTCCACCCACACCGAGGTGAAGGACCCCTATTATACATGGTATAACGATGAGGCCGTCTGCCGCCGCATTCTGGCCGAGTTTGGCCTGCCCGGTGCCAGCCACATCGTCAACGGCCACGTGCCGGTGCGGGAAAAAGAACGGCGAAAGCCCCATCAAGGGCGGCGGACGGCTGGTGGTGATCGACGGCGGTTTCTGCGTGCCTACCACGAAAAAGACCGGCATTGCGGGCTACACGCTGGTGTATTCCAGCCGCACCATGTCCCTGCGCACCCATCAGCCCTTTGAAAGTGCCGAGAAAGCGGTGAAGGATAATCTGGATATCATTTCCCAGAAAAACATTCTGGAAACCGAAAATCATCGCATTCTCGTGGAGGACACCGACGAGGGCGAGGTGCTGCGGGAGCGTGTGCACGACCTCAAGCAGCTGGTGGCTGCCTATCAGCTGGGCTGGATCACTGAGACTCGGTGCGAAGACCACATCTGGTAAAGAAAGCGCAACAGCAATGTTATCTGGTTTTTGTAAAATAACCTGAAAAAGAAATCAAAATTTTGGAATATCCTGCGCGAAAATGGGCAAAACAGAAAATAATAAAACAACACCAGTGGGGCTTTGCTTTTTTGTGAAAGTTGTGTATAATAAGATAGCTGTACGTGTACGGCCTTATGGCCCATGCACATCAGGCAGCTTTTATGGAAAATGCTTTCAGGAACCTTAACAGGCCTGCGGCTGCGGGCCTCCGACAAGGAGATCATAAAATTGGAGAAATTTGTTATTACGGGCGGCAAGCCCCTGCACGGCGAAGTTACCATTTCGGGTGCCAAAAAATGCGGCGGTGGGCGTCCTGCCTGCAACCATTCTGGCAGCGGATGTCTGTGTGATCGAGAATCTGCCGGATATCAGTGATGTGGCGGTGAGCCTGAAGATCCTCAGCGTTCTGGGCGCACAGATCAAAATGATCAACCGCAACACCTACGAGATCGACACCACCCATCTGACCGGCACCAACGTCCCGGACGACCTGTCCCGCCAGATGCGCGCCAGCTACTACTTTCTGGGCGCACTGCTGTCCCGTTTTGGCAAGGCTCAGGTGGCCATGCCCGGCGGCTGCAACCTCGGCCCCCGCCCCATTGACCAGCACCTGAAGGTGTTCAGTGCTCTGGGCGCAGAGGACAGCGTGGACTACGGCATGATCACCGTGCGCGCCAAGGAGATGAACGGTGCACACATCTTCTTTGATAAGGTCAGCGTGGGCGCTACCATGAACGGTATGCTCTCCGCTGTAATGGCCAAGGGCCAGACCATTCTGGAAAACTGTGCCAAGGAACCCCATGTGGTGGATCTGGCAAACTTCCTGAATATGTGCGGTGCGAACATCCGCGGCGCAGGCACCGATGTGATCAAGGTGCGCGGCGTGGAAAAGATGCACGGCTGCACCTACAGCATCATCCCGGATCAGATCGAGGCTGGCAGCTACATGGTGGCTGCTGCTGCCACCGGCGGCGATGTTCTGGTGAAGAACGTCACCCCCAAGCATCTGGAACCCATTACCGAAAAGCTGCGCCGTGCAGGCGTGGAGGTGGAAGAATTTGACGATGCTGTGCGTGTGCGCCGCACCGGTGATATTCTGCCGCTGAAGATCAACACTATGCCGCATCCCGGCTTTCCCACCGACATGCAGCCCTTGATGGGCGTGCTGCTGAGCGTGGCCAAGGGCACCAGCACCGTGACCGAGAGCGTGTGGGATAACCGCTTCCGCTATGTGGACGAGCTGCGCAAGATGGGTGCCAACGTGCAGGTGGACGGTCAGGTGGCTGTGTTTGAGGGCGTGGATAAGCTCACCCCTGCACCGCTGCGCGCACTGGATCTGCGTGCAGGCGCTGCCATGGTGGTGGCTGCGCTGATGGCAGACGGCACCAGTGAGATCGAGGAAATCGGCCACATCGAGCGCGGCTACGAGAATATCGTGGAAAAGCTGCGCGGTCTGGGTGCAGACATCAGCAAGGTGGAGCGTATGCCCGCTGCACTGGATCAGGCACTGTAACTTATAAAAAGCAAACAGCCTGCTGCATATGCGGCGGGCTGTTTTTGAGTGTATCAGAGGTTTTTCATGGCAGAATTCATCTCGTTATATTCGGGTTCCTCCGGCAACAGCAGTGTGGTGCGCTGCGGGCAGCGGTATCTCATTGTGGATATGGGCAAGGGCGTGCGCACTACCTCGGCGGCGCTCAAGGCGCTGGGCCTTGCCGCCAGTGACTGCGACGGCATCCTTGTCACCCACGAGCACAGCGACCATGTGAAGGGGCTTTCCACCTTCCTCAAAAAGAACACGCTGCCGGTGTACGGTGCAGCGGCAACGCTGGATTTTCTGGACAGCAACGGCATTGTACCGGCCAGCTGTGAGCTGCACGAGCTGGAAGGCAGGGAAGAGGACGTGGGCGCGTTTGGCGTGCAGAGCTTTCCCACCAGCACGATGTGCCCTGTGTGGGCTACCGCATCCACACCCCGGACGGCAAGACCATGACCATTGCAACCGACCTTGGCGTGCTCACGCCGCCGGTGCACGAGGCGCTTTCCGGCTGCGACCTTGTGGCACTGGAGAGCAACTACGACCTGCACATGCTGCGCAGCGGGCCATACCCCTATTACTTACGGGCACGCATTGAAAGCACCCGGGGGCCACCTTTCCAACGACGAGTGCTCGGCAAAGCTGCTGGAACTCATTCAGGAAGGGTGCAAAAAGTTTGCGCTGTGCCATCTTTCGCAGGAGAACAACACGCCTGCGCTTGCCCTGCAGACCGTGTTCAACACGCTGGGCGCGGCGGGCGTTGTGCCGGAGAAGGACTGCATCGTGCAGGCACAGCGCCGCAACGAAATGAGTCCGGTATTAGAGTTTTAAATAAAACAAAACGGCAATTGCAAATGCATTGCGTTTGTTTTATTCAGCTGCTTTCTGTGTGCGGATGTCATCGCCTGCAAAAAGGCAGGGGACAAAGGCAGAAAGGCGGCTGGAAATTTTTTCGGTATACAGCTTTTCCAGCAGAGCACCGTCAGTGATGTTGGTGGTGACGATGGTGGGCAGCTTTGCACCCAGCCGGTTGTTGAGCAGACTGTACAGGCTGCTGATGAGGAAGGCGGAGTTGAACTCCGAGCCAAGATCATCCAGAATGAGCAGGTCGGCCCCGGCAGCGGTCTGCATCAGCGTTTCCTCCTCGCCTGCCGGGTCTGCACCAAAGTGCAGCCCTTCCAGCTTGGAGAAAAAGTCCGGGCTGGAACATAGATCACATCGTAGCCCTTTTCCAGCACGATGCCCGCAATGGCAAGGGCCGCATGGGTCTTGCCAAGGCCCGCATTGCCAAACAGCATCAGGCTCTCGCTGTGGTGGTCAAACTCTTCCGCGTAGCTGCGCAGGTCTGCCAGCATATCGGCCATGTAAGGGCGGATGGCGCCGCCCACCTTTTCATCGGCACGGTTCGGGTAATAGCGCAGCTCCATGGTGTCAAAGCTTGCAATGGACAGGCTGGACAGCGCCTCGATCTCCTTGCGGCGCAGCTGCTGCATCACCTTGTGCACGCACTCACAGGTGCGGCCATTCACGCTGCCGGTGTCCTGACATTTGGGGCAGACAAAGCGCGGCTCCAGCGCATCAGCGGGCCGTCCGCTTTGTGCCAGCAGGGCGGTCAGCTTCTGCTTTGCATCGGCAAGGGCGCGGCAGCTTCGGTGCGGTCCTTGCCCGCAGCACCGGCCAGTGCGCAGCGGATGCCCCGCACCCGCACCTCTTCTTCTGCATGGCGCAGGGCGGGAATGGCGGCTTCGGCTTCGGCGCGGGCATCCTCGGCTCTGGCTCTGGCCATCTGCCGCCGGGCGGCCACGGTGCGCATGGCTTCCTGATACAGTTCGTTTTTGGTACGCATGGCTCCTCCTTATTCCGGCTTCTTTTTCAACGGACGGCGGCGGGCAGCGTTCTTGAGGAAATCGTTGCCGCTGGGGGCTTCGCGGTCTACCCGGAGGTTCCGGCTTGCGCCTGCAGCAGCCACCGGGCTGCGCACATCGTGCACGGTGCGCAGGCCCTTGGCGTTCCATGTTTTGAGGATACTGTTCCAGTACCACAGGTCGCGCTTGGCCCCGGCCTGCACGGCAGCTTCCTGCACCATGGCATCGTCGTAGCCGTAAACCTCGTACCAGCGTGCAATGGCCTTGCGCCCGCCAAGGGTCAGCTCGCTTTCCGGGATGTTCAGAAGGCCGCTGACATACTGCTCGCGGCTCTGGCGCAGTGCCAGCAGTTTTGAGGTGGGCATCGGCCTGCTCACCGGTCTCCACGCCCTCGGTGCGCCACACCTTCAGCTCATGCACTACGGCGGCCATGGTGCTGCGGCCGGTGCTGGCAACATAGGCGGTGCACAGCATCACGGTCTCCGGCGCAAAGCCCTCCTGCATATAAAGGTTGACCAGCTTTTCCATCTCCCTGTGGGTCAGCGGACGGGCAAAGCCGGTCTGTGCGCAGTCGATCAGGCTGGAGATCATGGGGTCGGTGCGGCTGGCCGCAGCGATCTCGGCCCAGGTCATGGGTGCGGGGGCGCTGGGTTCCTCGCCCGGTGCGGCGTTCTCTTCGTACCGCTCCAGCAGGCCAGCGCCTGCCCAGAAGGAGAGGGCGCTCTCGGCGCTGATGCGGCTGCGCAGCTTGAGGTCGGCACAGATCTTGTCCGGGTCGGTGATGCCGGTCGCCAGCACATACAGAGCCACGCGCACATTGTATTCTTCGGCGATGCCCAGTTTGGAAAACACCAGCTGCGGCACTGCAATGGTATCGCCCTTGAGTTCTTTTAAACGATAGATCATGTTTTATTCCTTCGGCTTGTCCGGCTCGGCTTCGGCAGCAGGCGGCTCCCACGGGTCGCTGTCCATCATGCTGGGGCAGTTTTTCCAGCGGTCAGGATCGGCATTGAACGCGTCCTGCAAAAAAGCGGCTGTGGCCTCCCGGCCCTCGTCGGTGAGCGGAAACACCTTCTGCACCCGCAGGGCAGGGTCGGTCTTTTCAATGGTCCAGGGATCCGGCCAGTAGTCCACGGTGAGGATGCTTTCCTCCTTTGCGGCACCCTCGCCGCCGTCCGGGTCCGGCACGGTGCGCTTGCCGGGGATCATCCGGTATCGCAGGCCGTATTCGTTGCCGCTGTAGGAATTTTTTGCATTTGAAGTAATGCAGCAGGGGAACAAAGATCATGGCAGAGTCCTTTCGTATTTTGCAGGGAGCGGCTGTAAGCAAAAACGCAAACCAGATATTCCACGGTTTGTCCGTTTTGTTTTTGGAGCAGGGTACGGGACCCGAACCCGCCGCCTGCTGCTTGGGAAGCAGCCGCTCTACCGGATGAGCTAACCCTGCAAGTTGCTCATTTATTGTAGCAAAGAGGGACGGGATTGTCAAGGGCCGGAGAATGTCAGTTTTTCTGGGCATCGGTCAGGTCCAGCACCGGCGTGAAGGGGTCGAACACAAGGCCGGTGATGCCGTCCGCCACCAGCAGACGCCTGTTCTGGCCCAGCAGCGGCACCACGGCGCAGCTTCCAGCAGCTGGCGCTCACAATCGGCCAGCAGGGCACAGCGGGCGTTGCCGGTCTGCTGGGCACTCTCGGCCAGACGCTGAGAATAGATGGGGTCGGACCAGCCGGTCAGGCCGCCGCCCTCGGCCGTGAACTGCTGCAGCATCTGGTATACGCTGCCGCCTTCGGCGCGGATGGGAGCCAGCGCAATGGTGTAGCTGCCCGCTGCAAGGCGTTTGTCGAACTCCTCCTGCGGAACCTCTTCCACTGAGAAGAAAAGGGAGCAGTCCTTCTGCCATGCGCCGTTGATCTGCTCGGCCAGTTCGGTCAGGCCGGCTTCCTTCGGCAGCAGGATGGTCACGCCGGAAAAATCCGAGCTGGCCATGCCCTGCCCGTGCATTCAGGTACAATGTACGGGGGTCGGTGATGGTGGGCAGCGGGTTCCTGGCAGACTTGCGGTAATCGATGCCGTCCACGGAAAGGCCGGTGGGCACAAGACCCTCGGCAGCGGCGTACAGACCGGAAGAGGGCACATCCACATTCTCCCGGGCGATGCCGGCAAGCGCCTGCCGCAGTTCCTGATCGGCAAACACAGAATCTTCGGCGCTGTTGAACAGCAGTGCCCAGGTGGTGTCGGAGTAATCCACCGACTGCAGCGAGGTATCCTCGCCGGTGTCGTCCAGCGCGGCGGAGCATTTTTCGTCTGCAATGAGCTGGGCGGCGCTCTTGCCGGTGCTGCCGGTGTTCTGCACCAGACGCAGGCTGCCGATCATGGGGGAGGAGACATCCCGGCGCAGGAACAGGCCGCTGGCCGTCCAGTTGTAAAGATAGAAGCTGCCGCTGGAAAGGGTGGTCTTGGCGGTCAGACCGTAGGTGCCGCGGGTGCTCTCAAAAAATGCTTCATCGCAGGGCATGGCACCGGGTAGGGTGAGCTTGGCAAGGAAGTTGTCGTCCTTTTCACTCAGGCGGAACACCAGCGTCAGCGGGCCGGCGGCCGAACGCCCAGCGTGCTGGCATCGGCTGTGCCAGCCAGCACGGCAGCACTGTTCTCAAGGGCGGCAAACTCCACGGCATAAGGGGAATTTGTCTGCGGCTGGAATATACGCCGGAATGCAAACACAAAGTCCTCGGCAGTGATGGTGTGATCCGTGGAAGCGCCCTTAACGGCCTTGTAGGTCAGGCCGTCCTTGATCTGGAAGGTGTAGGTCTTGCCATCGGAGGAGACCGTCCAGCTCTCGGACAGATCGGGCACGATCTCGCCATCCGCTTTTTTGCGGACAAGCCCGCTGTAAAGGTTCTCGCAGGCGATCACGTCCGGTGCAGCAGAAGCCACCTGCGGGTCGAGGTTTGCGGGAATGGTATCCACGAACCATGTAAAGCTTGGCGCACTGGAACTGCTGCCGCAGCCGGTGAGCGCAAGCAGGAACGCAGCAGCAAGCACTGCTGCGGTAATACGGAAGAACTGTTTCAAGGGGATGACCTCATTCTATGGTATTTGCGAAAAAAGGCTTCTTGTATACAAAAAGCACTCTACTTCGACAAGTGTAGCAGAAACAGCGGCAAAATACAATTGCAGAATTGTGAATTTACCTTACTTTTTAGGGCAAAAAGGGCGTTTTTCCGTTGCCAATTGCGGCTAAATGGACTATAATGGTACAGCGAAACATCTCTGCACCCGTTTTGAGGTGCGTTCTGAATACGATATTATGGAGGAGGAACTGTTTTTATGCAGAAGGATCAGCAGAAACTGATTGAACTCATCAAAGGCAAAAAAGTGGCCTTCATTGGTGCCGGTGTCAGCCACAAGACCCTGATCAAGGAGTTTGTGGAGCTGGGTGCCCATGTGACCCTGTGCGACCAGAAAAAGAGCGTGGAGGACTTTGGCGATTACGCTGCAACCATCAAGGAGCTGGGCATTGACCTGAGCCTGGGCGAAAACTATCTGGATGGCTTCAAGGGTCAGGATATCATCATGCGCACCCCGGGCTTTGTGGGCTACTTTGAAAAGCCCCTGCAGGATGCCATGGCCGCAGGCACCATGGTCACCAGTGAGGTGGAGTTGTTCTTCGACTTCTGCCCCTGCGAGATCGTAGCCGTGACCGGCTCCGACGGCAAGACCACCACCACTACCCTGATCTCCAAGTTCTACGAGGCCGCAGGCCGTAAGGTGCATCTGGGCGGCAACATCGGCGCAGCTCTGCTGCCCATGCTGCCCGAGGTGGCTCCCGAGGATGTGGCTGTGGTGGAGCTTTCCAGCTTCCAGCTCATCAGCATGCATTCCAGCCCCAACATTGCCGTGGTGACCAATGTCACCCCCAACCATCTGGACCACCACAAGGACATGCAGGAGTACATTGATGCCAAGCGCAACATCCTGCTGTACCAGAAGCAGCCCTGCCGCGCTGTGCTGGGCTATGAGAACGAGATCAGCCGTTCCATGCAGTCCGACTGCAAGGGCAAGCAGGTGTGGTTCACCCGCCTGCACGATACCGACAACGGTGCTTCCTGCGCAAGGAGGACAACATGCTCTGCATGGCCGAGGATGGCGTTGTGACTCCCTTCCTGGCCCAGAAGGACGTGAAGCTGCGCGGCCTGCACAACATTGAAAACCTGCTGGCTGCTGCCGCTGCCGTGTGGGGCGAGGTGCCCGTGGAAGCCATCCAGAAGGTGGGCAGCACCTTTACCGGTGTGGAGCACCGCATTGAGCCGGTGCGCACGCTGGACGGCGTGCTGTACTACAACGACTCCATCGGCACCAGCCCGACGCGCACCATTGCCGGTCTGCGCAGCTTTAACCAGAAGGTCATTCTGATCGCTGGCGGCTACGACAAGCACATTCCCTATGAGCCGCTGGCACCGGAAGTGGTGGCCCACGTGAAGAACCTTGTGCTGATGGGTGCCACCGGCCCCCGCATCGAAAAGGCTGTGCGCGAGGACCCGAACTTCAACGAAGCAGAGCTGCCCATCCAGCACGCCGACAACATGCAGCACGCTGTGGAGCTGGCCCGTGCCTGCGCAAAGCCCGGTGACATCATCATCCTGTCCCCGGCCAGCGCATCGTTTGACCTGTACCCCAACTTTGAGGTGCGCGGCCGCGAGTTCAAGAAGATCGTCAACGAGCTGAAGTGATCGCGCAGGTCAGCACAAAAGCCCACCGCGCCCGCTTTTTAAATGCCTGCCGGGGGAAATGGGTGCTGGGGGCGACCCTGCCGCTGGATCTTGCCCTTTTTAGCAAAAGCCAGCCGTGGCGATTCTACGCAGGACCTACACTGGCGCTGGAACTCAGCGGCAGTACCGCATGGGCAGCAGGGCACGCAAACCCGGAAGAGATGGCCAGCTTTCTGGCTTTCTGCGGGTGTGAGAGCATCATTTTAGACGAAAACGAATGCCCACCGCCTGCCGGGTGGTGCAAAGCTGAAACGCTGACTGTATTCGGCCTTGCACCCGGCAAGGCTCTGCCGCTGCCCGCTGCAGACGAGACGCTCTGGGCCGGACTGACCCTTGACAGAGAACCCTCTGCCATGGATGTGGCACGGGCGCTCTACCCGGCGGATACGGCAAAGCAGGAGGACTTTTACTCCGAGCTTTGCACAAAGCGCACCCGCGGCAAAGCTCTTGTGTGGGCGCTGCGGCAGGGAAGTGAAACGATCTGCACGGTAGGGGCCTATGCCCTTGCGAACAGGCAGGCCTACATGGCCTGCGGGCAGACAGCCCAGCCTTTGCGGGGCAAGGGCATCGGCGGGCGGCTCATTGTGCAGATGGCGAACGAGCTTGCCGCCAAGGGGGAGCACCCGGTGTTTCTCTGCAGCCCGGAGCGGGTGCACTTTTATACCCGGCTTGGCTTTGAAAAGCTGGGGGAATATGCAAGATATGAACAAACTCCTTCAGTCAAAACCTGACGGTTTTGCCAGCTCCCTCAATGAGGGAGCCTTTGGCAGGACGGAAAAGCTTTCTGCATAAGTGAAACGTTCTGGTTTCGTCAGGAGCTCCCTCCCTGAGGGAGCTGGCGCACGAAGTGCGGCTGAAGGAGTCATTCCGACAGAAAGCCTGCGCTCTATAAAATCTATAAAATTAAGGAACCATTATAATGTCAATGCTGAACCACTTTTTCAATTACAAACCCGAAGTTCTGGCGCTGGACGAAAAGGCTATGGAGCTGTGCCAGCCCTACTTCCGCCATATGGAGGAGATCCGCGATTTTAACCAGCTCAAAATGCTGAAAGCCTTTGCGGATACCCAGATGTCCTCCACCGATATGCTGGGCACCACCGGCTACGGCCTGTGGGATACCGGCCGCGCAAAGCTGGAGCAGATCTTTGCCGAGGTGATGGGCGCAGAGGACGCCCTCGTGCGCAGCCAGTTCCAGAGCGGCACCCACACGCTGGCTGTGGCGCTGTTCGGCCTGCTGCGGGCAGGGGACACCCTGCTGGCTGCCACCGGCCGTCCCTACGATACGCTGGAAGGCGTGATCGGTCTGGACGGCAAGGGCAAGGGCACCGGCACCTGATGGATTACGGCATCCGGTACGATGAGCTCCGCTGAAAGCCGACTTCACCCCGGATTATGACCTGATCGCCCAAAAGGCCCCCGGTGCAAAGGTGTGCCACATCCAGCGCAGCCGCGGCTATCTGCAGCGCAATGCCTTTGATCTGGAAACGATCCGAAAAATTGCGGATACCGCCCGCGCCGCAAACCCGGACATCATTATTTTGTGGATAACTGCTACGGCGAGTTCACCCAGACGCAGGAACCCTGTCAGATGGGCGCAGACCTTGTGGTGGGCAGCCTGATCAAGAACCCCGGCGGCGGCATCGCTCCCACCGGCGGCTACATTGCGGGCCGCAAAGACCTTGTGGAGCTGTGCGCTTACCGCCTGAATGCGCCCGGTCTCGGCAAGGATCTGGGCTGCACGCTGGAAACGCCCCGTGATATGTATCTGGGCTTCTACTACGCGCCCGGCGTGGTGTGCGAGGCCATCAAGACCGCCATTTACGCCCAGTGTATGCTGGAGCTGCTGGGCAAGAATCCAGTGCCGCGCTACTGCGACGACCACAACGATATCGTCACCTGCTTTGATGCAGGCACTGCGGATGCGCTCATCGGCTTCTGTCAGGGTATTCAGGCTGCAAGTCCCGTGGACAGCCTATGCCGCCCCGGAACTTCTCCGGAGCCGGGCTATACCGACGAGGTGGTCATGGCAAGCGGCAGCTTTACACAGGGCAGCACCATCGAGCTTTCCTGCGACGGCCCGCTGCGTGAGCCGTACACCTGCTACCTGCAGGGCGGTCTGAACTTTGCTGCCAGCCGTGCAGGCGTGCTGCTGGCCATCCAGAAGGCTTATTTTAAGGGCATGGAAAGGGGGAGCGCATGCCTTGTTTTAAGTGACCGTGTGGGTACCTTCACGGATTCTGTTATCCGCCGCATGACCCGCATCAACAATCAGTACGACTCCATCAACCTTTCGCAGGGCTTCCCGGATTTTGACCCGCCGAAGCAGTTGCTGGACGCTCTGGCCGAAACAGCTTACAAAGGCCCGCACCAGTACGCTGTGACCTTTGGCGCGCAAAACTTCCGCGAGGCGCTGGCAAAAAAGACCAGCCCTGCCCTGCACCACGAAGTAGACCCCAACACCGAGATCTGCGTGACCTGCGGCGGCACTGAGGCCATGATGGCCGCCATGATGACCATCTGCAACCCCGGCGACAAGGTGATGATCTTCTCACCGTTCTACGAGAACTACGGTGCCGATGCCATTCTTTCGGGCGCGGAACCCATCTATATCCCGCTGGTGCCGCCCACCTATGAGTTTGACATCAGCCTGATCGAAAAGGGCTTTGCCGAGGGTGCCAAGCGCTGATCCTGTGCAACCCCCTCCAATCCCTGCGGCAAGGTGTTCCGCCGCGACGAGCTGGAAGCCATTGCAAAGCTGGCCATCCAGTACGATGCCTTTGTGGTGACGGATGAGGTGTACGAGCATATCATCTATGCGCCGGCAGAGCATATCTGCATGGCAAGCCTGCCCGGCATGTTTGAGCACACCATCACCTGCAACTCGCTCTCCAAGACTTACTCCATCACGGGCTGGCGTCTGGGCTATCTGATCGGACCCGCAGAGGTCATTGAGGGCGCGCGCAAGGTGCACGACTTTCTCACTGTGGGTGCGGCTGCACCCCTGCAGGAGGCCGCTGTGGCCGGTTTGGAGATGCCCGCCAGCTATTACGAAGAGCTGCAGGCCCTTTACACCGAAAAACGCGATCATTTTCTGGCCGGACTGGACCGTGTGGGGCTGAAGCACAATGTTCCGCAGGGCACCTATTTTGTGATGATCGATATTTCCGATTTTCTGGCGCTGCCCCAGTTCAAGGGCTGGACCGACCTGCAGTTCTGTGAGTGGATGATCCGGGAAGTGGGCGTGGCCGCTGTGCCTGGCTCCAGCTTCTTCCGGGAGCCGGTGAACCACCTGATCCGGATGCACTTTTGCCCGCGGCACCGATGTGCTGAACGAAGCCGTCCGCCGGCTGGAAAAGCTGCAGGCTTTACTGAAATAAAAAGCAAAACAAAAACACCCTTACAGCTGAAATGGAAAAGCTGTGAGGGTGTTTTTGCTTGTACGGCAACCGCACATGATGGGAGGTTGTTATTGTCTGTTTTTGGCGGGCGGGTCCGGCTTCATGGCTTCCAGTGCAGTGCCCAGCTCCCTCGGCTGAAGAGGGCCGGTGCAGTCCGCGGAAGAGCTTTGCAGCTTTTCCAGCAGGGAAACGGAAGTGAAGCAGTTCAGGCCGCTGCAGTTTGATCAGCTGCACGCCCGGTGTGGTAAAAACGGAAAAGACCTCGACCTGAGATGCACTCAGCTGGGGCAGAAGAGACGCAAGAGCTGCCTGCTGCGCGGTCTGATCCGGCAGGGGAGAGTGGATCGCCTTGGTCGTCTTATCCAGCTTCTGTGTCCAGTCGGCGGCTTTTCCGTTATTGGTAAGGGAACCGCCATAACCATAACATTTCAGGCCGATGACACGATGCTGCGTGATGAGCACGAGCGAAAGATTGGTTTTGGGCTTGCCGTCCGAAAGCTGGCCGGGCATGACGATGTACCAGTGATTTTTGCGCACCAGCTTCATCAGAGAGGAAACGAACTGCAGAATGTCCTTCTGGGAGCCGTTGCGGGAAGAGGAAGACACCGCTGCACAAGCAGCTTCTTCCGAGGGCAGCTGCCCCAGAATGTTGCGTCCCTTACCCCACAGGGTCCAGATCACCGCTTTTCTTTTTTTCGGTACAAAGCCGCAGGGAAAAACAACAAGGAACGGCCAGAACGATCAGTGTAATTGTATTTTGTGTCATTTGGATACCTCATAAGGGGGATTGAAATGAGAGAGCATGGTCGCCCATGTTGGGGCCTTGCATGACCACGTTCACGTTGTTCAGGTGGGTAAAGATCGCATTTTGCAGGCGCTCACGGTCGTTGGCGCGGATCGCTTCCAGAATATCCGTGTGCTGCTCAATGATCGTTTCTTTTGCCTCATGATGGATGGAGAGCAGACGTGCCCGGCGATAATGTACATTCTGCGGACCGGTATGCTCCAGCACGAACTCACGGTGGGCCAGCGAATAGAAGATATGGTGGAAATCTTCATCCAGACGGAACACGGTTGACAATGTCATCCATTGCGCGGGCGGTCCGCTGCTGTTCCACAATGGAGCACAGATAAGGATAGATCGCAGTAAGTGCGCCGGAATCGAACGCTTCCAGACAGACATGGGTTTCCAGAACTTCGCGCAGTAGCGGGTCTGCTCCACCTGCTGGCGGTCGATCAGGCTGACAAAGCTTCC
>ENA-OQAR01000175-OQAR01000175.1-human-gut-metagenome-genome-assembly--contig:-NODE-175-length-17521-cov-2.515350_pt1 | contig 17521 bp, 15 predicted proteins | sample MGYA00242738_ERZ504533 | MGnify/ENA primary metagenome ERZ504533 (study PRJEB26092, sample SAMD00036276) | human gut metagenome | host: Homo sapiens | study: EMG produced TPA metagenomics assembly of... | reverse complement strand
CCGATACGGAAGCCGCAGAGGAGGTTCCCGAAGGGGGAGAAGAAAAAGTTCGATCGCCGCCCTGCTCGCCGAGACGATGCAGCGCATCGATCCGCAGGATCCCCGTACGGCGCTGTATGCCTATCTGAACGGGCGGACGGCGGCGTGCGATGTCGACAACGTGGCCCTCGTCTATCCCTTCGGCTGCAACGCCAGCCAGAAACTCGCCGTGCAGCGGGCGCTGGGCAATCGGGTGAGCGTGGTAGAGGGACCTCCCGGCACGGGAAAAACGCAGACGATTCTGAACATCGTCGCCAATCTGCTGATGCAGGGAAAAACCGTCGGTGTCGTGTCCAACAACAATGCGGCGGTGGACAACGTGCGCGACAAACTGTCGAAATACGAGTACGGGGCGTTGATGGCCGAACTGGGAGACCGGACCAGACGGCAGGCCTTTTTTCGCGGACAAACAGCAGGATTTCATGCCCGACCCTACGTGGCGGTTGCCGGCGGAGGAACGCACGGCCCTGCGAACGCGGCTGGGCGAGCTGTCGGCGGCCATAGACGAGCTTTTCCGCGTCAACGCGGAGCTGGCCGACCTGCGGACGAAACGCTCCTATGCCCAATGCGAGTACCGTCATCTGCTGTGGGAACAACCGCTGGACGAAGCGCGGATGCGGCGGGTCGACCGCTGTTTCTTCCGTCCGATCGACAGCCGGCGTGCGCTGTCGTTCCGGCATCTCGTTACCGAGAGGTGGCAGGGCGGAAGGCCGTCGCTCGCTTTGCGGGCCGGACTGCTGTTCCGGTGCGGCGCGTGGCCCGGGAAGCGGCTGTTCGCGGATGCGGAGCTGCTGCCCGCCTATGCCGATCGCAAGTCTACGAAACCTATATCGCCGAGCTCTCGGCCCGCATCGCCCGGCTCGGGGCACCGTCCGACGAGCAGCGTGCGAAGAGCCTGATCGAAGCATACGGGAAGGTGTCGGAAGCGCTGTTCCGCGATATGCTCTACCGCAAAATACGAACGCCTGAACGAAGCGCGGCAAGAGGAGCGGCCCCCGTTCACGATGCAGAACTACCGGACGCATTTCCGCACCTTCGTCGAACGCTATCCGGTCGTGCTGAGTACGACCCATTCGCTGTGCGCTTCGATCGGCGCGGGGCACCTGCTCGACTATGTCATCATCGACGAGTCGTCGCAGGTCGATATCCTCACGGCGGCCGTCTGCTGCGCCTGTTGCCGGAATATCATCATCATCGGCGACAGCCGGCAGCTGCCGCATATCGTGGAGGAGCAGCTCAGGGCGAAGGCCGAGGAGCTGCGCGACAAACATCGGGTGCCCGACGCTTACGATTACGTGCGGCAGAACATCCTCTCCTCCTTCAAACGGGTCTTCGGGGAACGGCTGCCCGTCACGCTGCTGCGCGAACATTACCGCTGCCATCCGCTCATCATCGACTTCTGCAACCGGAAATATTACCGGAACGAGCTGCTCATCATGACCGAACCGAAGGGCGACTATCCCTTTACGGTCCTGACGACAACCGCCTCGAAAACTACTCCCATAACGGCCGGATCTACAATCAGCGCCAGATCGACGCCACCTGCGACTGGATCGAGCGGCAGCATACGGAGTACGCCGCCATGCGGTTCGCCTCCGATGCGAAACGCGAATCGCCGGCCGAACGGATCGCCGAACGGCTCATCGGAGGAATTCTCGCCGAGGAGGATCGGTTTTCCGCCATCGGCGTCCACCGACACTACCGGCTGTACGATCTGGTCGGACGGAACGTCGAGCTGTCCGACGAGGAGCGCCTCTTCGTCCGCCGCCGCTCGCATCTCGACTTTCTGCTCTACAACCGGATGGACAACACGCCGATTCTGGGGATCGAGGTGGACGGCGTGCTCCACCACCGCTTCGACGAGGTGCAGGTCGCCCGCGACCGGCGCAAAAAACGGTATTCTCGTCAAGATCGGCCTGCCGCTTCTGCGTCTCTCCACGGACGGCAGCAGCGAAAAGGAGCGGATCGTAGGCGCGCTCGAACAGGCCATGCAGCAGGGGTGAGTGCCGAGCAGCGACAAATCCGCAAGGCGATCCGAGACCGACAGGATACGGTTCGCAAACAGCGATGAGCAGAAAATTCACGGAACGAAGCCGCAAGGCCGAAGGAGGAATATCCAAGACATAACGATTCCCCGGCAGACCGGAGTTATCACGCTTTTCCGACGGCCAATCCGTCAGCTGTTTTCACTCCACATGTCGCACTGCTTCATGATCGTACTCAACGCATCTTCCTGTCCCTCGGGCGGATAATCATACTTCCTGAGCAGTCGTTTCACGATCCGACGCATACCGGCACGGGCGCTCTCCTTGAGGTTCCAGTCGATCGTCTTGTTGCAGCGCAGCGCATCGGTCAGTTCCCGTGTAATGGCAACCAACTGTTCGTTCGTATAGAATCGCGTACGGCCTCGGGTTTGGTCAGCGCATCGTAAAATGCCAGCTCTTCGTCGTTCAGATCGAGCGCTTTGTCGGATTCTTTGCCGTGGGCGATCTCGTGGGCGATTTTCAGCAACTCCTGAATTACCTCCTCGTTGGTCAGCAACCCTTTGAGGTAATTGCTCATGGCACGGGACAGAATCTCGGAGAATTTTTCGGCCCGCACCGTATTGGTCCGTTGATAAATTCGCACCTATTCGGCAATCAGCTTGCGCAACAGTTCGACGGCGAAGTTTCTCTCCTTCATCCGGGAGATCTCTTCGAGAAATTTCGGATCGAACAGCGAAAACTCCTCCTCGACGTCGGAGAAGAGGTTGATTACACCGTCGCTCTTGATGCTCTGTTTGAGCAGCTCGTTGATCCGTGCGTTGATTTCGCGCAGCGACATTTTGCCCTTGCCTTCGATGCGCGTCAACAGCGTGCGCACAGCTTCGAAATAGGCCGCTTCGAGACGCTGCTCGTAGTTCAACAAACTCTGACAGAGCGACAACGCCTGCCGCAACAGCAGCGCCTCCTTGATAAACAGCTTCTTCGGCTCCTCGCGTTCGGGAGCTTGCAGAAAATCGACTCCTCCGCTGATCGCTTTGGCCCGTTCCAGATCGGATTTGCCGAAAAAGGCCGTATAGTCGAACCCGTGCAACAAATCGAAACATCATACAATCTCTATCTAATTGAAAATTAAACAGTTATTTCTGTTTAACTAATATCAGGTAACGATTTAGAAACGAGCGAATTACAATATTCTGTTTTCTTTTGCCTCTGTCAAAGAACGATTCTTTCAATGCAAATATACACTTTTACTTGTGACAAAAGCAATTCTTTTTCTACATTTAATCGACTTACAGTCAGCCTTAAAGAGGGTATCTGGTCTCATTCCATCTTCTTCCTCAAAAATAACATAGCAGTCTAAATTGGTTTATGTATGGGATAGGTCTTGTTCATTCGATCCGGTAGACTACTATACATAAAAGTATAAAGGCGAGATACGACAAGGAGATGCCATGCTTTTGTGTAAGGGGAATCTCTCTTAGCTTATCGCAGACCATGTATAGCTAAGTGTTTTGAGAATAAACAGTCTGTAAAAAACGGAAAGACACCGATTATGGGCCGTATCACCATCAATGGAACCCAAGCCGGTTTCAGTTGTAAGAAAGAAGTGTCCCTCGCTTTGTGGGACGTCAAAACCAACCGGGCCAAAGGCAAGTCCGAGGAGGCCCGTACACTCAATCAGGAGCTTGACAATATCAAGGCGCAAATCACCAGGCACTACCAGTACATCTGCGACCACGACAGTTTTGTTACAGCCAAGAAAGTCTATAACCGCTATGTCGGCTTCTCAGAGGAATGCCACACCCTTATGAACCTTTTCAGGGAACAGCTGGAACCGTATAAAAAGAAAATCGGCATAGAGAAAGCCGAAAGCACCTACTGCGGTCTGGTTGCCGATTACAAGAGTCTTCCTGCTTTTTCATGAAAAAGAAGAAGAATGCAGAGGATATTGTCATCGAAGAACTTGAGAAATCATTCATCGAGGATTACTACAACTGGATGCTCGGTACATGCGCTTTGGCAAACTCCACTGTCTTCGGGCGTGTCAATACCTTGAAGTGGCTGATGTATATCGCGCAGGAAAAAGGCTGGATACGGGTTCATCCGTTCGCATCATTCGAGTGTATGCCCGAATACAAGAGGCGTTCTTTCCTTTCCGAAGAGGAACTGCAAAGGATAATCCATATAGAACCGAGATACAAAACGCCAGCGTGCCATGCGCGACATGTTCCTGTTCATGTGCTTCACCGGTCTTTCCTATGTGGACTTGAAAGCCATAACATACGATAATATCCATACCGACTCCGACGGCGGTACATGGCTGATGGGCAACCGTATAAAAACGGGAGTGGCGTATGTCGTAAAATTATTGCCCATTGCTATCGAACTGATTGAAAAATATAGGGGTACGGATGAAAAGAAAGACTCCCCGAATGTGTCTTTCCGGTAGGTGAATACAATGCCATGCGGCTCAGTCTTGGAATCATAGGCAGGAAATGCAACTCCGGGGCGAGGTCACCCCGCACATCGGACGCCACGCATTTGCCGTTCTGGCCATACTCAAGGGGATGCTGCTGGAAACTCTTCAGAAAGTGTTTGGGCATAAGTCCATCACATACGTCCTGCGCATCCATTCACTTGTCCGGCGCAGGCGGGGCAATCTTTTTCTGGAAGTCGCCCATCTGTACGACCAGCGTGCTGACCAGCTTTCTCAACTCCTAATACGCGCTTGTTTCAATAATTGTCAGTTCCATACTAAAATTCTTTTTAAGATTCTGAATATGCGACAAAGTAACGCACATCCTATATCCTTTCCAAACAGATAATATCAGAGTCTTCCGTTGGCGTGCATTGGCGTATCCAACGTTAAAAGAGAAGGTCCTTCACCTGCATCCATGCGGCAACGGAACTTCCATTCCCTTACTTGTTTTCCATAAATTTATAGGATTAATTTCTGGTGCATGATATTAATAGTCATTATTCTGTCTGCTTTTTTTGCTTGCATAATTGCAGCTAACAGTTATCTATTCCAGAACGCATTGTTATGGAAAATGGCAAGCTGTTTTGTTGGTTTATGGATATTGTGTATGATAATTACCGTCTTCGTTTGTCGTAAACTTGAATGCTCTAATTAAAACAGTACGGTTGTCATGCTTTGTGTGTTTTATTATAAATATTATGAATTATTTGGAATTGATATGTAATATAGATAATTTTGCAGTCGGGAAATGGTTTCGGGAGGTTTACGCCTTCCGAATGAAAAGGGAACCCGGTAAAAATCCGGGACAGTACCCGCTGCTGTGAGTCCACAAAAACGGACATCGAACTTTTGCCACTGGTGTAATACCGGGAAGGCACGATGACCGGGACGAGTCAGAAGACCTGCCATGACCGGAATGAGATTTACACCTGCGGGATATACAGGTCGTAATCAAATAAGGAATAGCTCATCGGCCATTCAATATTTGAAGACAGACATATTCCCGTTCGTGTAAGTCCGCACGAACGGGATTTTTTTGTGTTTGTTAATTAATAATGTTTTACATTAAAACGAAGTGACCTTTGAAAAGAAAATTACGCTTTCTGGCAGGTGCCTGTCTATTTACCGCAACCGCCTTGTTCTCCGGCTGTAGCTCGGACGATGACTTTTTGATGGAACCGGTTTATTCCGGAACTCCGCAAAACCCGTGCTGTGACAAATCCGGACGGTACCTTGACTATCACTTTCGACGATTTCGATTCCGGCATGTTAGCAGGACCTACCTCGGCCGGAGAAAATCTTTATTCGTACCAAGGGTATCCTCAAGTAACCACCATTTACGACAATACTCCGGAAGAATATCTCTTCCTTTCAATGTTTAATACTGTAGGTGGAAGCACAGAGTATTCCAGCGGCGGCATCGCACTTTCCAACTGGAACATCCGCTCCAATCAGTCGGGAAATACCGGAGACTGGTGGTATTCTTATCTAAACCAATGTTCTGTCTATAACACTGCGGTGGAAGCGGAAGGACAGAATAAGGAAGCCGGGCACAGCGGTTCCAATTTCGGTGTCGTTTACGGATATGTGGATGCTTACAATCAGGCATGGATGGCTAAACCGGAATTTTATTTCAATGTTCCCCGGAAATTGGTCGGCCTGTGGATCTGCAACACCTCATACACTTATGGTGTCATTACTTATGGTAATCAGTTCGGTTCTACGGGGGTAGCGACTCCTCTGAAAGAGATGAAAGGGTATTTCCAAGTGAATCTGGAATGTTATGATGCGAATGGCGGTCTGATCCGCACTTACAAACGTCTTTTAGCCGATTATCGTAACGGCCAACAACAGGTTGATCCTATCACGACATGGGATTATTGGGAAATCAATGCCGAAGGGGTGCAAAGTGTGAAATTCAACTTCGAGGGTTCGGATTCGGGAGCATACGGTTTGAATACTCCGGCTTATATCTGTATCGATGATATCACCATACAATAAAAAGAATACAGGGATATCCCTTCTGTCGGGGGTATCACTGTTATTTTTCTAAAATCCACACATCATGCATCGTTTTCACTATTTTATTATTTCTGCCTGTATGCTGTTCACCTCCTGCAACAAGGATGAAGTCATTACCGAAGAAGTAGGAGGACAACCTATAATAGAACTTGACAGCGAGACCGGTATTTACACGGTCAAGGTCGATCACGAATTGACTATCGCCCCGACATACCAGAATGTTGAAGATGCTCTTTTTGCTTGGACGATAGACGGTACGCTGGTTTCTTCGGGTCCGTCTCTTCAACGTACATGGAATGAATGCGGGGATTTTTTATGATCAAACTAAGAGTAGAACAATGCGGAAGCTATGCCGAAGAGGAACTGAAAGTAGAAGTGAAAGAACTCACCCCTCCGGTCATCTCACTGGCACTACCTTCGCAGGGGCTAAAAGTCGTCCGGAATACCGATTACACATTTACTCCCGATATTCAGCATTCGGATGTCGAAGGGTTCAAAATCGAATGGGTACGGGAAGGAAAAATCGTTTCCACCGAGAATACTTATACTTTCAATGAAAAAGAACTCGGTGTTTATACGGTGACAATCAACGCTTCCAATATAGATGGGACAACAACGAAAGACGTAAGCGTAGAGGTCGTGGAAACGATGCCCTACGTTGTCAAATTCCCGACCCCGTCTTACCAGCAAACATCCACGGACAGGTACACTTTTGCCGACCGCCCTGTTTTCCTGCGTCCGTTGTTGGAGTATTTCGACAATCCCCGTTTTGAGTGGAGTGTAGACGGTCAGGTCATGGAAGGAGAAGTGAAACGCATGTTCAAGTTCACGCCGTCCGCACCCGGAGAATACACCGTCTCCTGTACTGTGTCGGAAGACACACCGACGGAAAAAATAAGCAGGAATATCGACAAAGGGAAAACGGCTGTCACTGCCACCGTAAAAGTCGTTTGTGTGGACAAAAAGGAACAAGACGGCTTCCGGGCTTCGGGAAGTTCCAAGCTCTGGAATAAAGTCTATGAATATACCCCAGCTCCCGGCCAATTTATCAACGAGACGAGCACGATAGGTGGTATGACCGGCAACGAAACATCCCCTGAAGCGGCTGTCGCATGGGCAACACAGCGTTTGAAAGACAAACTGCACGTCTCTTTAGGTTCTTTCGGGGGTTATATCATCGTCGGCTTCGACCACAGTATTCCCAATTCGGGTAACCAATATGATTTCTGTGTTCAGGGGAACGCCTTTGACGGCAGTTCGAACCGGGTATCGTATGGGTCATGCAAGATATAAACGGAAACGGATTGCCGGATGACGAGTGGTACGAACTGAAAGGATCTGAAGCAGGCAAGGAAGAAACAATACAGAACTTTGAAGTGACTTATTACCGTCCGGAAGGCAAAAAAATGGATGTCCAATGGATCAGTTCCGATGGTAGAAACGGTTGGGTAGACTATCTGTCCGCTTATCATACGCAGGACTATTATTATCCGGCTTGGATTTCGGAAAACAGTTACACCCTGACAGGCACTTGTCTGGCCGCCCGCAACACCCAAGATTCACAAACCGGTTATTGGGATAATCAGAGTTATGACTGGGGGGTACGTGGATAATTTTCGGAAAACGACCAGATAGAAGGCGCAGTACGGTGGATGGAAGCGGTCAAAAGGAACGGTTTCAAAAATTTTCCAAATGCCATCCATGCCGATGGAACGGAAGCCAATCTGCAAATATATTGACTTTTATCAAAGTACAATGCGGTGTCTTGGCCAAAAAGCGGCTGGCTGGGCGAAGTTTCAACGGAAGTATTTTCTTTTGAGGATTTAACCAAATAATAAAAATTGCAAGTATGAAAAATTATTTTCTTCCCATGCTCCTATCCTTGTTCTTTTTTGGGTGCGTGTGACAAAAACGATGAAATTATACCTGAAGATGCAGATGAGAATTTCATCACGTCAGTTGTAATGACCGTGGACGGGAAATCGTACACGGCCGACATTGCGGACAATACAGTAACAATAACCGTTCCCTATACGGTATCGCTGAACAATGCCGAAGTGGAATTCAAGTACACAACTTCTGCAACAATCATACCTGATCCTGAAACGGTAACGGACTGGGATAACGAACGAACCTTCCGGGTGACATCCTATAACGGAGATGCCCGCGAATATGCCTATAAAGTGGTGAAAAAGCGAAAATAGAATCTGACGGAGATGTGGAGTTGAAGACCACCGAGGAGGTAGCTTCTTTTGCCGCAACCAAAACAACCGTTGTCAAAGGGAACCTGATTATCGGCTCTGATGCGGAAGAGGCAGAAAAATCACTGACATATCAGCATTGGCATCTTTGAAAGAGGTTACTGGCAACATTGTCATTCGTAACAGTTACAACGGTGCAGACTTGACAGGGTTGGAAAATATCGTTTCGGCCGGAGGTTTGCAGGTAGGTTCGGCCGATGTCGCCTCGAAAGCTACGGAACTTCACATGATTTCCATGAAAGCATTGGAAACACTCTCCGGAGACATATCGGTATATAACGACCAAGTGACGTATGTCCTATTCGAGAAACTGGCAACTATTGAAGGAAGCGTGATGTTCAATGCGTCGTCGTTACAGAGTTTTGAGTTTCCGGTTCTGACTACTGTAGGTCAGGATCTGAATCTTCAAGGACTCAATGAAGAGAACACAGCAGCCGGTTCGATTGCGTCTTTGGAAATACCGGAACTGACAAGTGTCGGAGGGGTCTTGTCCGTAAACAATCTTGCCAAGCTGACTTCCATGAGCTTCCTTAAGCTGAAAGAGACCGGTGGCCTTGATTTCCATACCGTCCCCGTGATGTTGGAAACCATCAACCTTCCGGAAATCGAAACAGTAAACGGAAGTATTATTATGGAAGCCAATATGGAAGCTCCTCCTACCGGTAGTTTTGTTCCCCAACGAAATGACGTGCTTCAGGCTTTCGGTGGAATGGACAAACTGACAACGATAAAGGGACAGATAAAGATAAAGAATTTCACGGCACTCAAACAACTTCCCGACTGGAGCAAGATCACCACACTTGGAAGCATCACGCTGGATTATCTTGAAGATGTGAGCGGAACACTGCTGTTGCCGAACGCCCGATTTGAAACCTTCGGAGAAACAGCGCCCCAGATTGAAATTATAAACAAGGTGCAGCTCTCCAAAATTGAAACAGCCGAAGATTTGTCAAATGTAAATTTTGTCATCACCAGTCTCACGAATAATAAGTTCCCTGAAATCACGTTCAAGAATATCAAAGACTTCACTTGTAAGCCAACCACCAACAATATCGATTATACCATATCGACAATTCAACATGTATATGGAAATCTAAATGTGACAGGCCAAAATGCGAAGCAATGCCAAATTTCCCGACTTTGGAAATCATAGATGGATATGGATATATCCAAATACCCATGTTTGCTTCAATCACAATGCCAGTCTTGAAAGAAGTGGGAGGACAGTTCTATTTATCTGGAAATTTTACCAGTGTAACTTGCCCTTACTATCTAAAGTTTGTTGTTCAGCTTCTCCTGTATATTATAAAGAGGGAGAGGGTTCGTTAGCAATATCTTTACAAAGTAAATCGCTGGATATTCCGGAATTGCTTCACGTAGGAGGTGAAGGGTTGTTCGTTAATAAAGCAACAGGCATTACTTGTGATAAATTACAGACTATAGATGGTACGCTACAGATAAAAAGTGCGACTTCTCTTTCTCAGGAAACACTTTCCATGGAGAAGTTGGAGACCTTGCATGGGGTTGTTTTTGACGGTTTGACGAAATTTACCGACTACACTTTCTTCGGCAAGTTTATAGAAAACGGAATGATTACGGGGGAAAGTTGGAGCGTGACGAAATGTGGGTATAACCCAACCTTCCAAAATATGAAGGACAAACAATATACGCAGCAGGATTAAACCTTATACCTTAACCAGAGTACCCGTAATGATTCGGGTACTCTTTTTTTATCCGAATGACAATGAGCAGAACAATACAACGGATTTGCCTTTTTCTTTTCTGCCTGCCAGTTTTCGGCAGTTGCATGAAATGGGATTACGGAGAGATGGAAGATTTCTCTGTATCGGCCTCTGGTCTTTTCATTACCAACGAGGGGAATTTCCAGTACAGCAATGCCACGCTTTCCTACTACGATCCCGCCACGTGCGAAGTGGAGAATGAAGTGTTTTACCGTGCCAACGGGTTCAAGTTGGGCGATGTGGCCCAGTCTATGGTTATCCGGGACGGTATAGGCTGGATCGTGGTGAACAACTCGCATGTGATTTTCGCCATCGACATCAATACTTTCAAGGAAGTGGGCCGTATCACAGGTTTCACCTCACCCCGGTATATCCATTTTCTGTCGGATGAGAAAGCCTATGTGACGCAGATATGGGACTACCGTATCTTCATCATCAACCCCAAGACATACGAGATTACCGGCTATATCGAATGTCCAGACATGGACATGGAATCGGGTTCCACCGAACAAATGGTACAATACGGCAAGTACGTCTATGTGAACTGCTGGTCGTACCAGAACCGCATCCTGAAAATCGACACGGAGACGGACAAGGTCGTGGACGAACTGACCATCGGCATACAACCTACTTCGCTGGTCATGGACAAATACAACAAGATGTGGACCATCACGGATGGCGGTTACGAGGGCAGCCCATACGGTTACGAGGCACCGTCTCTCTATCGTATAGACGCCGAGACTTTCACCGTAGAGAAACAGTTCAAGTTTAAGCTGGGCGACTGGCCTTCGGAAGTCCAGCTCAACGGTACACGGGATACACTTTACTGGATCAACAACGATATTTGGCGAATGCCGGTGGAAGCCGACCGTGTTCCCGTCCGGCCTTTTTCTGGAGTTTCGGGACACCAAATACTACGGCCTTACGGTCAATCCCAACAACGGGGAGGTATATGTGGCCGACGCTATTGATTACCAGCAACAAGGTATCGTGTATCGCTATTCGCCGCAAGGCAAGCTGATCGATGAATTTTACGTGGGAATCATTCCGGGAGCTTTCTGCTGGAAATAACGAGGAAGGAGGACAAAAAATGAAAAAGACATCTTATTCTATTGTTCGTGGGGGTAAGCCTGCCCTTTCTGCTTGCCGCCCAGCAGAAAAATTCCGTCAGCATTACCAAAAGGGTACTACGTATTCCGGAGGTTACGGTGGTGGGCAAACGACCTATGAAGGATATAGCGTGCAACGAACCCGTTTCGATTCCATCGCCATGAAAGAGAACATCGCCTTGTCTATGGCCGATGTGCTGACATTCAACTCATCCGTTTTTGTCAAGAACTACGGACGCGCCACGTTATCCACCGTGGCTTTCCGGGGTACCTCTCCCTCGCATACCCAAGTGACGTGGAATGGTATGCGCATTAACAACCCGATGCTGGGCATGACGGATTTTTCCACCATCCCTTCTTACTTTATGATGATGCCTCGCTGCTGCACGGAACGTCATCGGTAAACGAAACGGGCGGCGGCTTGGGTGGTCTGGTCAGGCTCTCCACTTCTCCGGCCAACCATGAAGGGTTCGGGTTGCAGTACGTGCAGGGAGTGGGGTCGTTCAGCACGTTCGACGAGTTTCTCCGCCTGACCTACGGTGACAAACACTGGCAGTCCTCCACCCGTGTGGTGTATTCCTCTTCCCCCAACGACTACAAATACCGAAACCGGGACAAGAAGGAAAACATCTATGACGAGGACAAGAACATCATCGGTTCCTATTACCCGACGGAACGCAACCGCAGCGGGGCTTATAAGGATCTGCACGTCTTGCAGGAAATTTATTATAACACGGGCGAAGGCGACAAGTTCGGGCTAAACGCCTGGTATATCAATTCCAACCGGGAACTGGCGATGCTCAGCACGGATTACGGGAACGACATGGACTTCGAGAACCGCCAAAAGGGAGCAGACGTTCGCGGCGTCCTCTCGTGGGATCGGCGTGCGGGAGAAAATGGAAGGTCGGTGTAAAAGGCGGCTATATACACACATGGATGGCCTATGATTACAAGCGGGACAAGGGAAACGGCGAAATGGCTTCGATGACCCGCTCACGCAGTAAGATTAACACGTTCTACGGAAGTGCGGACGGGGATTATGCTCCTTCAGAGAAATGGCTGTTCACGGCCGGTGTTTCCGTACACCAGCATTTGGTGGAAAGCGCGGACAAAAATATCATCTCGCAGGAAGGTAACAAGGCTGTTGTCGGGTATGACAAGGGACGTGTCGAGTTTTCCGGTTCCGTTTCTGCGAAATGGCGGCCTGTCGATCGTTTTGCCGCCTCGCTTGTCCTTCGCGAGGATATGTTCGGTACGGAATGGGCCCCGGTTATCCCGGCTTTCTTCATCGACGGGGTACTGTCGAAAAAAGGCAATATCGTGGCGAAAGCATCCATCTCCCGGAACTACCGTTTTCCCACGCTGAACGACCTCTATTTTCTGCCGGGCGGTAATCCCGACCTGAAAAGCGAGCACGGCTTCACATACGACGTGGGGTTGTCGTTCTCGGTGGGGAAAGAAAATGTATATGCTTTGAGCGGTGGTATCAACTGGTTCGATTCGCACATCGACGACTGGATCATCTGGCTACCCACAACCAAGGGATTCTTCTCCCCCAGAAACCTCAAAAAGGTACATGCTTACGGGGCAGAGACCAACGCCCACCTTGATATAATGCTCGGAAAGGACTGGAAACTGGATATGAACGGAACTTTCTCGTGGACTCCCTCGATCAACGAGAGCGAACCGATGAGTCCGGCAGACCAATCCGTCGGCAAACAGTTGCCATACGTGCCGGAGTTTTCCGCAACGGTGACCGGACGTCTGTCATGGCGGACATGGAGCCTGCTTTACAAATGGTGTTATTACAGCCAGCGTTATACCATGTCGAGTAATGACTATACCCTGACGGGCTATCTGCCCCCTTACTTCATGAATAACGTGACACTGGAAAAACAGCTCTCTTTCCGATGGGCCGATCTGTCGCTAAAGGGCAGCATCAACAACCTGTTCGATGAAGAATACCTTTCCGTATTGTCCCGTCCCATGCCGGGCATCAATTTCGAGATATTCATCGGCATAACACCCAAGTTCGGAAAAAACAAAAATAGTAAACGATAATCTGCATCAATATGAACGCATTAAAGAATTTAAGCCTGATTTTGTTGCTTTCTCTGGCATTTACAGGCTGCCACAACAAAAGCTCAAAAATCAATGATTTCAACCTGCTGCTTTATGCTCCCGAATATGCCTCCGGCTTCGACATCAAAGGGGCGGGCGGGAAGGAAAGCGTACTGATAACCGTCAGGAATCCCTGGCAGGGAGCGGACAGTGTAACCACATGGCTGTTTATCGTCCGCAACGGTGAAGAGGTTCCCGAAGGGTTTGCAGGACAGGTACTCAAAGGAGACGCCAAACGCATCGTGGCGATGTCTTCCACTCATATCGCCATGCTTGACGCAATCGGTGAAGTCCGGTGTATAACCGGCGTTTCGGGAATCGACTACATTTCCAACCCAGACATCCAAGCCCGCCGCGACAGTATTGGCGATGTCGGCTATGAAGGGAACATCAACTACGAGTTGCTGCTCTCGCTCGATCCCGACCTCGTTCTGCTCTATGGGGTGAACGGCGCAAGCGCAATGGAAAGCAAACTCGAAGAACTCGACATACCGTTCATGTATGTCGGCGATTATCTTGAAGAGTCGCCTCTCGGCAAGGCCGAATGGATGGTAGTGCTTTCAGAAGTCACAGGAAAAACGTGAGAAGGGTGAAAAAGCCTTTGCCGCAATCCCGGTCAGATACAACGCCTTGAAAAAGAAAGTGGCCGACAGTACCCTCGGCACTCCTTCGGTTATGCTTAATGTTCCCTATGGCGACTCGTGGTTCATGCCTTCAACCCAAAGTTATGTAGCCCGCTTGATTACTGATGCGGGAGGCCGCTATATCTACCAGAAGAACACGGGAAACGCTTCTATCCCCATTGACTTAGAAGAAGCATATCTGCTCGCGTCGGATGCGGACATGTGGCTGAACGTGGGAATGGCGAACTCCCTTGACGACTTGAAGGCATCATGTCCGAAATTCACCGATACCCGATGTTTCAAAAATGGAGAGGTGTATAACAACAACGCCCGTACCAACACAGCCGGGGGTAACGACTATTACGAGTCTGCCGTCGTGAATCCTGACATCGTGCTCCGCGACCTCGTGAAGATATTCCATCCTGAACTGGTGCAGGAAGAGTGTGTGTATTACAAGCAACTGAAATAGATGCGTTCCCGTTCGACTATATTATTCTCCATATTGATTACGCTCACGGTCGGTCTTTTTTTACTGGACTTGGCCGTGGGAGCTGTCAACATTCCGATCCGCGATGTATGGGCAGCACTGACCGGGGGAAATTGTTCCCGTGCCACGGAAAAAATCGTACTCAACATACGCCTCATAAAAGCTATAGTGGCACTGTTGGCCGGGGCTGCCTTATCGGTCAGCGGTCTTCAGATGCAGACCCTCTTCCGTAATCCTCTTGCCGGTCCCTATGTCCTTGGCATCAGTTCCGGTGCAAGTCTCGGTGTGGCACTTGTGGTACTTGCCGGGATCGGTTCATCAATAGGCATTGCCGGAGCAGCGTGGGTGGGTGCGGCTGTCGTGTTGCTCGTGATAACTGCCGTCGGACAGCGAATAAAAGACATCATGGTAATCCTGATTCTGGGCATGATGTTCTCATCGGGCGTAGGTGTGTCGTGCAGATATTGCAGTACCTCAGCAAAGAGGAATCGCTGAAAGCCTTTGTCATTTGGACGATGGGGGCTTTGGGTGACGTCACCTCCGGACAACTTCTGATTCTTGTTCCATCGGTGTTTGCCGGACTGCTGTTGGCTGTACTGACCATCAAACCGCTTAACCTCCTGCTGTTCGGAGAGGAATATGCCGTAACAATGGGACTGAATATTCGGCGTTCACGCAGCCTGTTGTTTCTCTCGACAACGCTGCTCGCCGGAACGATAACCGCTTTTTGCGGTCCGATAGGTTTCATAGGTCTCGCTATGCCTCATGTCACAAGAATGCTTTTCCAAAATAGCGATCATCATGTCCTTCTGCCCGGAACAATTCTTTCGGGAGCATCGATATTGCTTCTTTGCGACATCATTTCTAAAATATTCACCTTGCCGATCAACGCCATTACAGCTCTATTGGGAATCCCAATCGTCGTATGGGTGGTTTTACGCAACAAATCCATCACCGCATGATAGAATTACAGCATTTTCCATAGGTTACAAAGAAAACTCGTTGCTCCACGAGGTAAATGCCACGATAAAAAAAAGGTCAACTGACAGCCCTTATCGGAAGAAACGGGACAGGAAAATCGACGTTGCTCCGCGCCATAGCCGGTCTGAACCGGTGTTATTCCGGAAAAATCATTCTCGACGGGCACGACATCGCCTGCATGAAAACCGAAGATATGGCAAAAAACGCTGGCTGTCGTCACGACCGAGCGCACGCGCATCGCCAACCTGCGGTGCAAGGATGTCGTAGCCATAGGCCGTGCTCCTTATACCAACTGGATAGGTAGGATGCAAGAAACAGATAAGGAGATAGTCATGCAATCGCTCATTTCGGTGGGAATGGAGGCTTATGCAAACCGCACGATGGATAAAATGTCGGATGGCGAATGCCAGCGTGTGATGATTGCTCGTGCATTGGCACAGGATACTCCTATCATTCTCCTTGATGAACCGACTTCCTTTCTTGACATGCCTAATCGCTACGAACTTGTGGCGTTGCTTCGTAGGCTTGTCCACGACGAGAAAAAATGTATCATGTTCTCGACACATGAACTTGACATCGCGTTGTCCATGTGCGATTCGATAGCATTGTTAGATACCCCGAATTTAAGTTGCTTGACCGCGTCTGAAATGCAGAAAAGCGGATACATTGACAGACTTTTCCAAAATGAAAACATCCGTTTCGACTCCTTATGCGGTACAATGATTTTGAAACAATGAGTATATACACTGTAGAAAATTTTACTTCAGACATCACTGTTGAAGGATATATCGCCGAATTCCGTGACGAACCACATTTTCTTGAACTTTGCAAACAATGTACCAATTACGGTAAAAGTTGGGGGTGTCCTCCATTTGATTTTGATACGGAATCGTTTCTCCGACAATACAAGTATGCACATCTTATGGCAACGAAGATAATCCCTGAAGACAAAGATATTCCGATTGAATATACACAAAAACTCATTTTACCGGAACGGATACGAATCGAGAGCGAATTATTGGATATGGAACGGAAATATGGAGGGCGTTCATTTGCCTATATAGGTAAATGTCTTCACTGCTCAGATAACGAGTGTACGCGTAACTGCGGCACACCATGCCGACACCCGGAAAAAGTGCGTCCGTCACTCGAAGCCTTCGGATTTGACATAGCCAAAACGCTTTCTGAACTTTTTAACATCAAACTTCTTTGGGGAAAGGATGGCAAATTACCTGAATATCTTGTTCTCGTAAGCGGATTTTTTCATAATGAATACGAACTTTGCAACATAGCATACTAATGATTCGGACATGAAATAAACAGACAAACTAACCACATTCGGTTCAATCTGTTTTGTGATTTCAAATGAATTATAGTTAGATATGTAAAAAGCGACGCTGGAGCTTGAAATAAGTAACGGTTTATCGGTGTATTCTCCGTTAAACCGTCCTGTTTTCGTTAAACGAAAACACAACTTGCTGTCCCCTAATGGGGACAACATTCTCCAATAGGAATTGTGTATCAGCCCATTGTACGGCTATTCTCCTGTGATTTTCGGGTCATTTCCATCAGGCATTTGCCGGCTGCTCTCCCCATAAAAAGGTGGCTGTCTCTCCTGAATCATGTGACTTACGCCCATAATTCAGGAATAAGGGAGACGTATGTACTGGAA
>ENA-OQAR01000174-OQAR01000174.1-human-gut-metagenome-genome-assembly--contig:-NODE-174-length-17531-cov-3.125144_pt1 | contig 17531 bp, 21 predicted proteins | sample MGYA00242738_ERZ504533 | MGnify/ENA primary metagenome ERZ504533 (study PRJEB26092, sample SAMD00036276) | human gut metagenome | host: Homo sapiens | study: EMG produced TPA metagenomics assembly of... | reverse complement strand
TGGTTATACCATTTCCGCATACGGTCATGACTATGACAACGGTGTTATCACTACAGAACCAACTACAGAAACTGACGGAATCATAACTTACACCTGTAAACGATGCAAACATCAGGATACAAAAAAAATCTCGGAAAAACTTGGTGACGGGGAACCTTACATTGAGGGAAGTTTCCAGAAGAAAGGCTGGGATGCGGTCAATGATCTGATCAAGACATCCAAAGAAAAAGATACCATCTCCATTATCATGAATGGTGCCAGGACACTTCCTGCTTCCGTTTTATCCGGGATAAAAGGCAAAGATATTTCCCTGAATCTTTGATATGGAGAATGGTTTCATCTGGAAGGTCAACGGTACTTCCATTACAGCAGAAACACCTACAGATACCGATCTTTCTGTTACAAACACAGCAGAATATATCCCGGCAGCATTATACAGCCTGATTTCCACAAACCAGAATGATTTCGGTTTCCATCTTGGAAGAAACGGAACTTTTTGATTTTCCGGCTGTGCTTTCTGTAAAAGCAGATGCCTCCTGTGCAGGACTTATGGCAAATCTGTTCTGGTATGATGTTGAGAATGGGGTTCTGCAGTGTATCCAGACTGTAACTGTAGGCGGTGCATTTGAGGATAGCATTCCATATGCTGACTTTACCCTTTCCAAAGGACAGGATTATTTCATAGCATTTGGTACAGAATCCCTCAATGGCAGAGTTATTCACACAGACGGAAGTATCACAGATGAAAACGGTACATACCTGCGACCTGCCGACACAAAGATTTCCAGCTACTCCATTGACAGAAACAAGCTTACTGTCAAACTTTCCAAAGGATGTGCAGGTGCTCAGGGTTATGACTTCGTGATCAGCAGGAAATCAGATATGCTTAAGACCGGTAAATTCAGCAAAACAGTTTCCTCAACCGGCAAGCCACAGGCATCCTTCAGATATCTGGCAAAAGGTACCTGGTATGTGGCAGCCCGAAGCTGGGTTCTGGATGCACAGGGCAATAAGGTCTATGGTTCCTGGACAAAGGTTAAAAAGATCAAGATCACAGTTGTCACACCACAGCAGCCAAAGATCAGGGATATCACTGTAAAAGGAAACACAGTGACTGTTACTTACACAAAATGCAAAAATGCCACAGGTTATGAGATTCTGCTCGGAACCAAATACAAGATCTCCGCAGGAGAGAAGTATCCGATTAAGAAATATGTGAAACGTACAGAAGGCAAAAATACCGTAACTGTAACCTTTACAAACGTAAAGAAAGGTACCTGGTATGTGACAGTACGTTCCTGGAATAGAACCTCCAAGAACAAGTCCAGAGTTTACAGTCCATATTCCACAATGAAGAAATTTGCTGTATGATTTTTTCGTAACTGAATAGACTGATACTAAAGAAAACAAGAGGTGCTGCTAAACGGCAGTACCTCTTTTCGGTACAGAAATGATTACCGAAGTAAGCAGAATGATCATATTATCCAGGAGGGCAGATTTATGTGGGGATTTATAGTGGCATTGATTTCAGGGGCACTGATGAGCATTCAGGGTGTCTTTAATACGGAGGTGACAAAGCAGACCAGCCTCTGGGTATCAACCGGATGGGTACAGCTGTCGGCTTTTGCAGTCTGCGTTCTTGCCTGGCTTTTTACAGGACGGGAAAGTGTGGCTGCACTCTGGCAGGTGGACAATAAATATACACTTCTTGGCGGAGTGATCGGAGCGTTTTATTACCATTACAGTAATCCAGAGTATGGGAGCCCTTGGACCTGCCAGGGCAGCAATGCTGATCGTTATTTCGCAGCTGGCAGTTGCTTATGTAATTGAATTATTTGGATTGTTTGGGGTAGATAAAGAACCCTTTGAATGGCGCAAAATCCTTGGATTGCTGATCGCGATTTCCGGAATTGTTATATTTAAGTGGCAAAATAAGAGTTTACTATTGTAAAATCATTAAGATTTCGTTACAATAAGGGTGGCATTATGGACAGGGGACTCTTACTCTGAGAAATAAGAGGAGGACCCTTATGATAAAAATAAAAAACAGATGTTGTTATACTGTGACGCTGATATTGTGTGGAACTTTGTTTCTTACAGGACTGACAGGATGTAAGAGCAGAGAGGCACAGTTTCTGATAGATGGATTGCAGGAAGCAAAGGCAGAGGTGGATGCGGAGTCATCAGAAGAGAAAACATCAGACAGAAGTCGAAGAAAGATACAGATGAGAAGAAAGCTGATACAGAAGATCGACAGAATGATGATGGCAGTTCTGCAGAGTCCTGGAAAAAACAGGCAGAATCAGATGGTTCAGATGCAGGTAATGGGACAGGAAGTGATTCCGGGAAACATATTTCAGATGCTGATATAGATAATGGGTCAGAAGCAGTTTCTGATAAGGAAATGCAGCAGGCGATGATCTATGTTGATGTCTGCGGAGCAGTTGCGAATCCGGGAGTTTTTCAGCTGGCAGCCGGGAGCGGGTGTTTCAGGCGATTGAGGCGGCGGGAGGATATCTTCCCGAGGCAGCTCTAACCTGTGTAAACCGTGCAGGAGTTCTGACAGACGGACAACAGCTTTATATTCTCACACAGGAAGAGATGGAGCGGCAGGGACTGGATCCGGCAGAGATGTCCGGGGCATCAGATGGACAGATGAATGGAAGTGCCGGGACAGGGCAGAACACGGGGATGACCGCTCAGGTTCAGCAGGATAACAGGATCAACATAAATACAGCAGATGAAGCTCAGCTTACTACGCTGACGGGGATCGGTGCAACACGTGCGCAGGCGATTATTGCCTACAGAGAAGAGAACGGGCCATTTGCTGCGATAGAGGATATTATGAATGTACAGGGTATCAAAGAAGGTACTTTTGCAAAGATAAAAGATGAGATAGTAGTAGGATAAGGAGAACCGAATGAGCAGGAAAGTTTTGGTAGTAGATGATGAGAAACTGATCGTAAAAGGAATCCGTTTTAGTCTGGAACAGGATGGTATGGAGGTAGACTGCGCTTATGATGGAGAAGAGGCAGTAGAGAAAGCAAAAGATAAAAAATATGATATTATCCTTCTGGATCTGATGCTGCCGAAGATGGACGGGCTGGAAGTATGCCAGCAGATCCGCGAATTTTTCCAATGTGCCGATCGTGATGCTGACAGCTAAGGGCGAGGATATGGATAAGATCCTTGGTCTTGAATATGGTGCGGATGATTATATCACCAAACCGTTCAATATCCTGGAAGTTAAGGCACGTATCAAAGCGATCATGCGCCGTGCGGGAAGCGACCACGAGGAGAAAGAAAAGGCAAAGAGCATTCAGGTGGGCGATCTTCGTATGGACTGTGAAGGCAGACGTGTATTTATTGCAGGTAGAGAGATTAATCTGACAGCAAAGGAATTTGATGTACTGGAGCTTCTGGTATTTAATCCGAATAAGGTTTACAGTCGTGAGAACCTGCTGAACATTGTGTGGGGATATGAGTATCCGGGTGATGTACGTACTGTGGATGTACATATCCGCCGTCTCCGTGAGAAGATTGAAACCAATCCAAGTGAACCGAAATATGTACACACCAAATGGGGTGTCGGATATTATTTCCAGGCTCAATAAAAAAGAACGTGTGAAACAGACAGATCGCATTTTATGAAACAAAGATCATAAAATGCGGTCTGTTTTTTGTTAGGACTGATTGTGATGCACATCTTGCAGAAAGCCTTTTTCAGACACGCTCTAGAGAAAGAATGGCAGTTCAGTTTGATTTAGTTTAGTTTGGTTTACATCTGAGATGGTTTAGTATTGAACAAAGCTGATAAAAATTAGACAAACAAAACAAACATCTATAGAGGAAAATGATAAAAAATTAGAAAATTTCTATAAATGCGCTTGTGAAAATGACGAAAAAGGCATATAATTAACGTTACAATATGTAAAGAGTGCAATAAAAAGAGAAAAAACAGGTATAAGGAGGGTGCGAAATGCTAGATCAGTCATTTTATCAGAAAGCGGATGAGATCATTGCTTTCTATGGTAAAAAGCCGGCATCACTGATTCCGATCATGCAGGATATTCAGGGGGTGTACAGATATCTCCCGGAAGAATTGCTTACATATGTTGCGGAGCAGATCGGTGTGACAGAAGCGAAAGCGTTCAGTGTTGCCACATTCTATGAGAATTTCTCATTTGATGCGAAAGGTAAATATGTGATCAAGGTCTGTGACGGAACAGCCTGTCATGTAAGAAAATCAATACCGGTTCTGGAGGAACTTTATAAGAAACTGGGGCTGTCAAAGACAAAGAAGACGACAGACGATATGATGTTTACTGTGGAAACAGTTTCCTGTCTTGGTGCCTGCGGACTTGCACCGACTATGATGGTCAATGAAGAGGTATATCCGAGAATGACTCCGGAGAAGGCAGATGAGCTGATTGATAAACTGAGAGGGGGCGAACAGGGATGATCCAGAATAAGGAAGTATTGGAGCAGATCAGAGAAGAAGCTGTGAAAGAACTTAATTCTTATGACTGTCGTATTCTTGTCTGTTCAGGTACCGGATGTGTGGCAACCGGTTCTCAGAAAATCTATGAGAAATTCATGGAGATTGCCAAAGATGCTCCGGGAGTTACCATTGAGTTTGGACCTCATGACAAAGATGCACATGTAGGTATAAAGAAAACAGGATGTCAGGGTGTCTGTGAACTTGGACCACTTGTTCGTATCCAGAAAGGCGACGATGTGATCCAGTATACGAAGGTTCAGATCGAAGACTGCCAGGAGATTTTTGAGAAGAGTGTTCAGGGTAATGAGACTATCGAGAGACTGCTTTATCAGAAAGGCGGTAAAGTAAGCCGCGGACCGGAAGATATTCCGTTTATCGCGAAACAGACCCGTATTGTTTTGAAGAACTGTGGTAAGTTTGATGCAGAATCTCTGAATGAGTACATAGCAAGCGGCGGTTTCCAGGCTCTGGAGAAAGCAATGTTTGAGATGGATCCGGATCTGGTTATTGATCAGGTTGATAAATCCGGTATCCGCGGACGTGGTGGCGGCGGCTTCCCGGCAGGTAAGAAATGGATTCAGGTAGCACGCCAGGCTGATCCTGTTCATTATGTGGTTTGTAACGGTGATGAGGGTGACCCGGGAGCATTTATGGATGGTTCTGTAATGGAAGGTGATCCTTACCGTCTGATCGAGGGTATGATGCTTGCAGCTTACGCAGTAAGAGCACAGCATGGTTATATTTATGTACGTGCGGAGTATCCTCAGTCTGTAGCACGACTGAAACACGCTATCGCAGTTCTGGAAGAAGTGGGACTGTTAGGTGATGACATCCTTGGAACAGGATTCTCCTTCCATATGCATATCAACCGTGGTGCAGGTGCTTTCGTATGTGGTGAAGGTTCTGCCCTGACTGCATCTATCGAAGGAAGCAGAGGTATGCCCCGTGTAAAACCGCCCCGTACAGTTGAACAGGGATTATGGGCGAAACCTACTGTTCTGAATAACGTAGAAACTTATGCAAATATTCCGGAGATCATTCTCAAAGGAGCTGACTGGTATAGAAGTATCGGTACAGAGGGATCACCTGGAACAAAGACCTTCTCACTGACAGGATCCATTGAGAATACAGGTCTGATCGAGGTTCCGATGGGAACAACTTTAAGGGAAATCATTTTTTGATATCGGCGGAGGACTAAAATCCGGTGCTGCGTTTAAGGCTGTTCAGATCGGTGGACCATCCGGTGGATGTCTGACAGAAGAACATTTGGATGTACCTCTTGATTTCGACTCTGTTAAGAAATATGGTGCGATCGTTGGTTCCGGTGGTCTGGTAGTTATGGATGAACATACCTGTATGGTAGAGGTTGCACGTTTCTTTATGGGCTTCACCCAGAGAGAATCCTGCGGTAAATGTGGTCCCTGCCGTATTGGCACCAAGCGTATGCTTGAAATCCTTGAGAGGATCGTAGACGGAAAGGGTGAAGTAGAGGATCTGGATAAACTGGAGCATCTTGGAAACTTTATCAAGGACCGTTCACTCTGCGGACTTGGAAAGAGTGCACCGCTTCCTGTACTTTCCACATTAAGAAACTTCAGAGATGAATATGTAGAGCATATTGTTGATAAAAAAGTGCGCGGCTCATGTATGTAAGGCAATGCGTTCTTATGTGATCGATCCTGAGAAATGTAAAGGATGTACCAAGTGTGCGAGAAACTGTCCGGTTGGTGCGATCACAGGCAATAAGAAAGAGCCTCACAGCTTGATACCTCCAAGTGTATTAAGTGCGGAACATGTCTGGAAAATTGTGTATTCGGCGCAATTTCTGTGAATTAAGGAGGGTGAAAAGATGATTCATTTGACAATAGATGGAATTCCTGTAGAAGTGGAAAAAGGTACGACCATTCTGCAGGCTGCCAGACAGATCGGAGTGGAGATTCCTACACTCTGCTATCTGGAAGATGTATTGCCGGATGGTTCCTGTCGTTTGTGCGTGGTAGAAGTAACAAACAACGGAAGAACCAAATTTGATACGGCATGTACACTTCGCTGCTCAGAGGGTGATGAAGTACAGACAATGTCAGAGAAAGTAGTTGCATATCGTAAAGATACCCTTGACCTCCTTCTTTCTGACCATCGTGTACACTGCTTCTCCTGTGAGGCAAACGGTGACTGTAAATTACAGGACTACTGTTTTGAATATGGTGTGACTGAGACAAGCTATCCCGGTGAAATGAAGGATATGCCGATAGATGATACCAATAAATTCTTTACCTATGATCCAAGCCTGTGTATTCTCTGCCATCGCTGCGTGAATACATGTAAGGAGATTGTGGGAAGAGGTGCCATCGACACTATGGATCGTGGTTTCCAGTCAGTGATCGGTGCACATTACAAACATAAATGGAACGAAGGTATCTGTGAATCCTGCGGTAACTGTGTACAGGCCTGTCCGACAGGTGCACTGACCATGAAGCGCAGAAAGAAATACCGGCCGTACCAGATTGACAAGAAGGTTCTGACTACCTGTCCTCACTGTGCAACAGGCTGCCAGTATTATCTCCTTGTAAAAGACGGAAAGATCGTAGATACAGAAGCTGTAAACGGACCATCCAACAAAGGATTGCTCTGTGTTAAGGGCCGCAGCGGATGCTTCGATTTCGTACAGTCACCGGAGCGTATTAAATATCCGCTGATCAAGAATAAAGAAACAGGTGAATTCGAACGTGCAACATGGGATGAGGCGCTGGATCTTGTTGCTTCCAAATTTATGGAGATCAGGAAACAGTACGGCTCTGATTCTCTTGCAGGTTTTGCATGCTCCAGATCACCGAATGAAGATATTTACATGGTACAGAAGATGGTTCGCTGCTGCTTCGGCACCAACAATACAGACAACTGTGCACGTGTATGTCATTCTGCATCTGTATCAGGTCTTGCGATGACTCTTGGCTCAGGTGCCATGACAAACCCAATTGAGGATATCACAAAGAATGCAGATCTGATCATGCTGGTTGGTTCCAACCCTGAGGAAGCACATCCTGTAGTCGGCATGCAGATCCGTCAGGCTATCAAGAGAGGCTGCAAGCTGATCGTAGTTGATCCTCGTGATATTGGTCTGGCTAAGAAAAGCAGATATCCATCTGAAACTGAAACCTGGTACAAATGTTGCTTTTGCAAACGGCATCATGAATGTGATCCTTTCTGAAGGTCTTCAGGATGACAAGTTCATTGCAGAGCGTACCGAAGGTTTTGAAGAATTAAAGGAAATCGTAAAAGATTACACACCTGAGAAGGTAGCTGAAATCTGCCACATTGACGCAGACGATCTGAGAAAAGCAGCGATCATGTATGCAAAAGCAGACCGCGCTCCAATCATCTACTGCCTTGGTGTAACCGAACATTCCACAGGTACAGAGGGCGTTATGTCCATGTCCAATATGGCAATGATGGTTGGCAAGCTTGGACGTGAAGGCTGTGGTGTTAACCCGCTTCGTGGACAGAATAACGTACAGGGTGCCTGCGATATGGGCGCTCAGCCGAATGTATATCCCGGATATCAGAAGGTTACTGATCCTGCAGTTCGTGAGAAATTCGAGAAAGCATGGGGTGTAAAACTTGATCCGAATATCGGAACTCATGCAACTGATGTATTCCCGAAAGCAATCACAGGCGAGATCAAAGGTCTGTATATCTATGGTGAGGACCCGGTAGTTACTGATCCGGATACCACACACATTATCAAAGCATTAAAGAGTCTTGATTTCTTTGTACTTCAGGAACTTTTCATGACAGAGACAGCTCAGTATGCAGATGTTATCCTTCCTGGTGTAAGCTATGCAGAGAAAGAGGGTACATTTACCAATACAGAGCGTCGCGTACAGAGAGTACGCAAGGCTGTCACAGTACCTGGAGAGATGAGACTGGATACAGATATTATTATTGATCTGATGAACCGCATGGGATATCCGCAGCCACATCTGACTTCTGCTCAGATCATGGATGAGATCGCATCCCTGACACCGAGCTTCGCAGGTATCAGCCATGAACGTCTTGACAGTGAAGAAGTTCATGGACAGGGACTTCAGTGGCCATGTACCTCCAAGGATCATCCGGGAACACCGATCATGCATGTTGGTAAATTCTCCCGCGGTCTTGGCTGGTTCTACCCTGCAAAATATGTGCCGTCAGCAGAGCTTCCGGATGAGGAATATCCGATCATCCTTATGACAGGACGTATTCTGTATCATTACACAACAAGAGCCATGACAGGAAAGACACCTGAGCTTATGGAGATCGAAGGTAAGTCATTTATCGAAATGAACATCGTAGATGCCGATAAGCTGGGTATCAAAAACGGTGATAAAGTCAGAGTTTCTTCCAGACGAGGATCCATTGAATCTACCGCTCGTGTAGGTACAAAGACCTCACCGGGTGAGAGCTGGATGCCATTCCACTTCCCGGATGGAAATGCAAACTGGCTGACCAACGCCGCACTTGACAAATACGCAAGAATTCCTGAATATAAGGTATGCGCAATTAAGATTGAGAAAGCATAAAACAATATCGGAGACAAAGTTCCGGATCTGATATCGTAAATATTATATGGGGCTGTCGCACATGGATCTGCTGTCCTTGCGGCAGCTCCATATTCCTTTATGGAAAGGCAAAAATAATCATTCGGCAGTACATCATTCTGTGAAAGTACGGAACGGTTACAGATAATTTTTTGTGAAAAATATAGTGTTACATAATAAGGAGTACGAGGCATGCAGAGATTTCAGTCAATCCTTCAGTTTAAAAAAAGTCAGTTGTAAAAAATTGTTACAAATGTGTCCGGAACTGCCCGGTCAAGGCGATACGTGTTCATGATCATCAGGCCAGGATCATAGAAAGCCAGTGTATTTACTGCGAGAAGTGTATCCTTGTCTGCCCGCAGGATGCCAAGGAAGAGCAGAATATGATTCCTGCAATCTGCAATGCAATGGAGAATAAGACGCAGGTTATAGCCTCTCTTCATCCGGCATATCTGGCACGTTTTGGGGTAACCGGTATCAATGGAATAAGGGAAGCGATGAAGAAGCTGGGATTTGCAGATGCAGCGGATGCAGCAGAAGGTGCAAGCCTGATGATTTCGCAGTACAGAGCACTTTTTTGCGGAACAGAAAGAACCGGGAATAATGATCTCTTCTGCCTGCCCTGTAATCGTACAGCTTGTCAAGAAACACTATCCGCATCTTCTGGGAAATCTGGTACAGTCTGCCTCTATGATGCAGTTTCATGCCAGTTATCTGAAAAAAAATATCCGAAGGCAGAGATTGTCTATGTAAGTCCCTGTATTTCAGCTATGTCAGAGTTGAGAGACTCAGGAAATGAAGTGGATTATGTGATCACATTGGAAGAGCTGGTGCAATGGATGAAAAAAGAAGGGATTTCCATAACTGAGAAAGAACCTGAGCAGATTGCCTACCGTTCCAGAGAAATCGCCATTGCGGATGGTTTAACAGACCTGCTTGGGGCTGTAAAGGGAATCCGCAGGCTTTCTGTAAGTGGGATGGAGCAGTGCAGGGAGGTTCTGGAAGAACTTCATCCGGAGGATTTTGAAAATTGCTTTCTTGAGATGTATGCATGCAGCGGCGGCTGTGTGGCAGGTCCTTCTTTCCAGATGAAGAAGGGACATTATCTGGCAGATGTTCTGGCAGTGAAGAATGCAGCCTTTGGAAAAGATTTTCACAGAGAGCAGGGAGACTATGAACTTCCGGGATTTGAGCTGAGAAAGAATTTCGGTTACTGTTCTGCACAGGAACAGGAAGAGGTCTCAGAGGAAGAAATCAGGGATGCTCTGGCGGAAATGGGAAAATTTTCTCCAAAGGATGAATTAAACTGCGGTGCCTGCGGGTACAACACATGCAGGGAAAAGGCAATTGCCATTATCCAGAATAAAGCTGAGGTTGCCATGTGCATTCCATATATGCGGGCAAAACAGGAAAGTTACTCCAATAAAGTCTTTAATGCCATGCCCGGACTTCTGGTAACTGTGGATTATAATCTGAAGATCATTCAGATGAATGAGGCGGCGTCCAAAATTGTTCAATATGCCGAAAAAAGCGGCGCCTGATCGGGAAACCGGTATCGGAGATCATGGATGATTACAGTCTGGCGAGTATACTGGCTTTTGAACGGAATCTGATGCAGGATGAGATTTATCTGGAGGATCAGAAATGTTATCTGGATCGCGTAATGACGAATGATAAAGAAAATAAAATGATTCTCTGCATTATGAAGGATATTACAAAGGAGCGGAAGCATAAAGATCAGATTCATAATGCCCAGATTGAAGCTGCGCGTATGGCAGATAAGCTGGTAGAAGAACAGCTGAAGATCGTGCAGCAGATCGCCGGACTTCTTGGAGAAACTGCTGCAGACACCAAAGTGGCAGTAGAAAAACTGAAAAATACCATACTTCTGGAGAGTGAAGAAGAGAATGAAAAGAAATAAGCATCATGGACTGAATGTGGAATTTGACGGCTTATGCATGGATTTTGGTCATGTGAGCCTGAATAAAAAGAAAGAATTTCTCTGTGGGGACTGCTATAAGATTGAAGAAAATGATAAAGACCATGTTCTGGTGCTTTCTGACGGACTTGGGAGCGGAGTAAAGGCGAATATCCTTTCCACGCTGACTGCGACCATGCTCAGTACCATGATCATTAATCAGGTGGAACTGGATGAGGCAGTGCGTGCAGTGGCAAAAACGCTTCCTGTGTGCAGTGTGAGAAATCTGGCATATGCCACCTTTACAGTGCTGAATTTTCAGGGGAAACAGGTAAGCCTTTATCAGTTTGATAATCCGGATGCAATTCTGATCCGGGATGGCAAGCTCTTTGATTATCCGGTGGAGACAAGTATGATCGAAGAGAAGGAAATCCATAAAAGCTGTTTTGAACTGAAAGATGAGGATATGCTGATCGTTATGTCCGACGGTGTCACCAATGCAGGAATGGGAAAAACTACCAACGGCGGCTGGGGAAGAGATGATGTAATGGCTTTCTGCAGGGCAAAGTACCATAAAGGGATGAGCGCACAGGAGATGGCAGGCTATCTGGCAGAGGCCAGCCTGGATCTGAATCTGAATGAAACGGATGATGATATTACAGCCATTGTCCTGCGGATGCGGCATAAACAGGTGGTAAACCTTATGATCGGCCCGCCAAGTAAGGAGGAGCATGATGAGCGATATCTGAAGTCCTTTTTCGATTCAGAGGGATATCATGTAATCTGCGGCGGAACTACTGCACAGTGTGCTGCCAGATATCTGGATAAAGAGCTGATCTCTCTTAGTGAAACTGCCTGCGGAGACGTTCCTGCCTATTATAAGCTGGAAGGTACAGAGCTGGTGACAGAGGGATTTCTTACGATTGAGCATTTGCTTGAATATTGTGAAGAATGGATGGAGGACAGGCTGTCCTTTAACAGGCTGAAACGAAAAAAAGATGCGGCAGCATTGCTTGGTGTGATGCTGTTTGAGCAGGCAACGGATATTAATTTCTACTTCGGTGGTGCTATCAATAAGAGTAACGTGGAACTGGGAATCACAGAAAAAAGGAAAGAACAGGCAGCAGAAGAACTTGTGGAGCATCTGCAGAATGCAGGAAAGAATGTGAATATTGCATTCTGGGCGATCTGAGAAAGCAGGAAAAACAACAGTACATGGTTTTATAAAGAGACATCAGGAAGGATGAGACAGAAAATGGCGAAGATATTATGTGTATGCATCAGTAAGGAACGCAAGACCTGCTCGCAGAATATTCATGAATGCGAAGCTGATCTGCAGGGACTTGTGGGAGATGTGCATTATGGAATGGGCGGAAGAAAGCAGGTCAGTCTTCTTCCTTATGAGAAGGTAAAAGAATATTTCGAACAGTCCGAAGAAGAATTCAGATATGGCCGGTTTGGAGAAAATCTCCTTGTGGAAGGGATTGACTGGAACAGTATTGCGGAGGGGAACAGATTTCGTTGTGGAGATGTACTTCTGGAAGCAGTCAGGATCGGTGCTGGCGGTCCTGCATCAGATGCTTATAAGGGAGAAAAGGTATGCACGCCCATGGAACCCTGGTTTGTATTCTGTCAGATTCTGGAGGCAGGGAGGCTGAGAGAAGGAGAAATCATTCTCCAACAGAGATGAAAAATATGTAATTCTTCAGCAGTGGGCTGAATATTATGATGTTATAGCAATTTCCGAAATACTGAAGACAATCTGGTTTATGAAAAATAAGGCTCTAATGGAGTATCTTAGTGATATTATTCTCTGAAATTGCTATAGAGTTCAAAAGGTAAAACTAATATATCCGTCAATTGACCCGGTGGTTATAAAGGCATTGAAAAGACTATAAAAATGTAATATACAAGAGGAGGAATTAGTGCGTGGAGGGAATCAGTGTAGAACAGGCAGTGGAACAGATTCTGCAGCATACGCCTGTAATAAACGAGACAGAAGAAACAGAACTGAATAAAGCAGGGGGAAGAATCCTGGCGCAGGATATGGTGGCAGGGTTTGACAATCCTCCTTTTGACCGCTCTCCGGTAGATGGCTATGCGTGTAAGGCAGAGGACCTTGCAGGTGCCGCTAAAGAGCATCCGGTGAGGCTGAAAGTCATGGAAGAGATTGATGCAGGACAGTATTCGGAAAGAGAAATCCAGCAGGGACAGGCAGTGCGCATTATGACAGGTGCTGCAATACCCAATGGCTGCAATTGCTGTATTTATCAGGAGGATACCGATTATGGCGAAGATACGGTAGAAGTTTACAGCGAACAGAAGCGATGGAGTAATTATTGCTTCGCAGGAGAGGATTTTAAAAAGGGAACTACACTTCTGAAAAAAGGAACACATATCGGATATGTGGAGGCAGCAATTCTGGCCGGAATGGGAGTGGCGAAAGTGCCGGTTTACCGTCAGCCGAGAATCGTGCTTCTGACTACAGGAGATGAGGTGGTAGAACTGGGAATTCCATTGCCGGAAGGAAAAATTTACAACAGCAATATGACAATGCTGTCTGCCAGACTGCGTGAACTGGGAATCGAATCTTTCCATATGGAAGCAGTCAAAGATGATCCGACGGTTATGTCTGAAGAAATTAAAAGAAGCAAGCAAAAGCGGCAGATATGATCATCACTACGGGAGGTGTATCTGTAGGCAAGAAGGACATTATGCATGAGTCCCTGAGACTGATGGGGCAGAGCGGATTTTGCTGGAGGGTAAAGATGAAACCGGGAATGCCTACACTGTTTTCTGCATATAAAAAGACTCCCGATATAACTGCAACAGATCATTGCGCTTCAGAAAGAGAGATTCCGATCATCAGCTCTCCGGAAATCCTTTTGGTGTTGCAGTCAGCATAGAACTTTTTGATTCGTCCTGCATTGGAAAAAATGATGCAGGATCCATCAATCGGTCTGAAAGAAGTAAATGGCATTATGGCTGATAACTTTGAAAAAGGAATCAAGGGCCGCCGCTTTATCCGGGCATATCTGGAAAATGGAAAATTTCATCTTCCCAATGGTCTTCACTCTAACGGAGTCCTCAGTTCCATGGCCGGCTGCAATTGCCTGATTGATACAAAAACCATGGAAAATCAGGAAAGCAGAAGCCTGAACGCAGGGGATAAAGTGGGCGCGATTTTGCTTTGAGAGGAGCAGCAAACAGGTGGAAAGAAAAAGAATATTTGCAATCAGCGGTGTAAAGAATTCAGGGAAACAACTCTGATCTGCAGGCTTTGGAGATTTTTAAAGACAAGGGCCTAAAGTGGCGGTGCTGAAGCATGACGGACATGATTTCGTGCCGGACGTACCGGGAACGGATACATACTGTCAGCTTCAGTCCGGAGCTACGGCACAGCAGTTTTTTCAGCAGGCAAATATATGCTGGTAAAACAGCAGCCGCAGATTTCCGAAAAAGAGCTGGCAGAATTTTTTCCGGAGGCAGATCTGATCTTACTGGAAGGATTTAAATACAGTACTTATCCGAAAATTGAAATTATCCGTAAGGGAAATTCGGCAGAAAGTGTCTGCGATCCGGAAAAAACTGATGGCGATCGCCACAAACCTGGATGCAGAGGAAAGAGATGCACTGTCTGTACTGGAAAATGTTCCATTCTTTGAACTGGACAATGCAGAGTGTATTGCAGAATTTATTCTGTCGGATTATTTCCGGTAAAGAGTTTCATACGGTCACGTCGCGCGGCACAGATAAGGGTAAGGTGGTATTCTTTGGCCATGGCAACTGCCTCGGCGGAAGGGGATGCCTTGCTTGCCAGAACCGGTATTCCGGCGCGGATTGCCTTGATCGCCATATCTGTAGGGATACGTCCACTGGAATAAACCACGCATTTCTTCAGGTCAATATTATGGCGCAGGGCATAACCGATGGCCTTATCCAGAGCATTATGACGTCCGATATCTTCGCACTGAAAGAGCAGTTCTCCGTCACAGGCAAGAAAACAGCTGTGAGTTGCCCAGGTCTGGCTGTGAAGCGGGGTACCATTGGCGAAACAGTCTGCAAGATCAAAGATCCACTGTTTTTTCCATGGGACAGGTGTAACTGGCGTCATTGGCTGATCTGTGATAAAATAATCATTAAGAACACGATTTCCGGTGCAGCAGGTCGGAGTAAGAGCAACATAATCTTCATTTTCCTCATGAGACTGCCCGGATTTATTTTTACTCAGGATCACGCGGGCACGTTTGCCGAATTCACAGATGTAGATCTGCTCCACATCCTCGGCAGATGAGATGATACCTTCCGTAAAGAGGCGGCCGAGAACCAGTTCTGTCAGATGTTGTGGGATACAGACCAGTTTCATGGTCAGGCGTTCATTTACATATACATCCATCATGTGTTCCACAAGAATGGGTTCCGTTTCTTCATGAGTTTCCCCGTCACGACCCAGAAACTCATAGGTAACATTCTCGAGCAGATTCAGGTTGTGGTATTGTTCGTTGATTTTCATAGGACAGTTCCTTTCGTCCGGTAAGGATTTTAATAATCTTGATACATTAAGTATAGACTGCGGAGTATGGAGTGTCAAACGATTATGAGAGAAAATATTGCCTGTGATTTTGACGGCGAATAACAGAAGAAAAGGTTACAAAGGTTGCGGTTCACCCGTATCCGGTAACAGAAAAATCAATTATTAGAAAGTAAAAGGCAGGTAGAGCCGATGATAGACAAATATGGAAGAGAAATAGATTATTTAAGGATTTCCCTGACAGACAGATGTAATCTGAGATGCATTTACTGTATGCCGGAAGAAGGCGTAAAATCCCTTTCTCATGCAGAAATCCTCACATACGATGAGATTCTCCGCATCTGCAGGTGCGCAGCAGATCTGGGAATCCGTAAGATTAAACTGACAGGCGGTGAGCCTCTTGTTCGTAAGGGCTGTGCAAGTCTTGCAAAACAGATCAAGGCGATCCCGGAATGATAAAGTGACATTAACAACAAATGGAATCCTGCTCGCCGACGCAGCTGGATGCATTACTGGATGCAGGAATTACGCCATTAATATCAGTCTGGATACTTTGGATCCGGAACTGTTCAAAAAAGTAGCGAGACGTGACGGACTGGAAAAGGTATTTGAGGGAATCGAAGCAGCACTTGCACATCCGGGACTTTCCCTGAAGATCAACAGCGTCCGGTGATCAAGGAAAAAGAAAACTTCATCGGGATTGCAGGACTGGCGCAGAAATATCCAATCCATGTGCGTTTTATCGAGATGATGCCAATCGGATTCGGAAAACAGTTCCCATTCCAGGATGAAGAATCTATCAAAGCAGTACTGGAAGAAGCCTACGGTCCGATGCATGCAGTCAATGAACGCTACGGAAACGGCCCATGCCATTACTATGAAATCGCAGGATTTAAGGGAAAAATCGGATTTATCAGTGCCATGACTCACAAATTCTGCAGTCAGTGCAACCGAGTACGTCTTACATCCGAAGGATTCATGAAAGGATGCCTCCAGTATCAGAAAGGTACAGACCTGCGGGGGCTTATGCGCGGCGCTGCACAGATTCGGAACTGAAAAAGCAATTTATCAGGTGATCTGGAATAAACCGGTGAGCCATAATTTTTTATGAAGCGAAGACAGAGCAGGATGAAATCAGAGGAATGTCACAGATTGGCGGGTGAGATATGTAAGACACCCTAACCGTTATGCAGACATTTCTGTCTGTAGTTTTTAAATATGAAGAAAAAATCAATGCTTTTATTGATGATTTATATAAACAAAAAGGAAAACTGATAATGCGAAAGAAAGAAATTTCTATGATTATTCTTGCTGGCGGTGCCAGCAGCCGCATGGGACGGGACAAATCAGATCTGACGATAGATGGGAAGACATTTCTTGAGATGCAGATAGAAAAGGGGGAAAAGCTTGGAATCAGTGATATCCTTCTGTCTGGCTATCATGGTGAAAATAAATATAAATATCCCATTATACCAGACCGTTTCCCGGGAAAAGGTCCGTTGGGAGGGCTGGAAGCCTGTTTTCGTAAAGCAAAGAATCCATATTGCCTGGTACTTGGTGTAGATGTTCCTCTGGTTCCGGCAGAGGAACTGACTGCACTGATTCGCCAATCTCTGCATTCAGATGCAAAAGCAGTGATACTGAGCCACAGCGGGCATGAGGAACCTCTTATGGGAGTATACTGTACAGACCTGGCAGATGCCATGCTTGAAGAAATCACAGAGCGGAAAGGCGCAGTCTTTGCTTTTCTGCGGAAAAATGGATACGAATGCTACGAAAGCCAGGTCGCTGACTGGTATTTTTCCAATATTAATGATCCGGAAACATATAAAGAAATACCGGGAAATCATTTCATAGAGAAATATGTCTGAATATGAGATTGGCAGGAGGTTTGTCGATATTTTCAAAAATTTAGTAGAAAATATTATATTAAGAAGCGAAGGAACCTTGCAGGTATGCAGGTTCCTTCGTCTTTTAACCGAATCAAGTAAGTCTCTGCGGAGT
>ENA-OQAR01000173-OQAR01000173.1-human-gut-metagenome-genome-assembly--contig:-NODE-173-length-17549-cov-2.679887_pt1 | contig 17549 bp, 25 predicted proteins | sample MGYA00242738_ERZ504533 | MGnify/ENA primary metagenome ERZ504533 (study PRJEB26092, sample SAMD00036276) | human gut metagenome | host: Homo sapiens | study: EMG produced TPA metagenomics assembly of... | reverse complement strand
CGCCGTCTCCCATGCCACCTTTCCAGATGAGTGAGAGTACGAAATAGAACACGAAGAGAATCAGCGCGCAGAGCGCTCCGCGACCAAGACGATTCCACTCCCCTATGCCAAACGATGCCACAACCAGCAGCAACACCGTTGCGATAAGCGTCGGCAGTAGCACTACGTTGAGGATGAGATGGTGGTCCAAGTCGATGAACGCTATGACGATGGACACGCATGCGAACACGTACAGCACGGGTAGTGCCCATAACGGGTATGCGCCGAACAGTCCACCTGCGGTTACGGCAAGGAAGGACAGTCCGCCAAGCGATTCGACCAGCGGATATCGTGCGGCAATCGGTTCTTTGCAGTGTCGGCATTTCGCGCCGAGTGCCAACCAGGAAAAGATGGGAATATTGTCATACCAAGCGATTGGCGATTCGCATTTCGGACAAAAGCTACGTTTCGGATTGGTGATGCTTATTGTGGTTCGGCACGCGCCATATCACTACATTCAGGAAAGATCCGAAGATACAGCCGATGATCAGCGAGGCCACCAGCAGTATCACCACGGTAGGAACATCATTCACTATATCCATGCCGTTCACCACTTTCTGGATGTGACGGTGGAGTCCACAACCGCTGAGAAATAGGTACTGGTAGGGATAGATACGGTGGTCGTTGTCGTTGTCCAAGTAATGCTACCGGCCGATCCGGCATCACCATAATTCACTGAAGCGTTCCATGCCTGCGATTTCACCAGTCGCCCACGCACGTCACGATCGGTTCCGCATGAAACCATTTTCAGCATGGAATGACCGTCTGAGCGATTGTATTGACGGTCTTTCTTCCCATTGCTTTCCACATAGTCTCCCGGATAGATTTCCGTCAGGCACATGCCTTCGCTGGTTTGGAAAGTGCCAGCCCATGGATACTGCGTCTTGCCGCCGTAACTCACCGCTTTCGAGGTGTTGTGCTCGTTATATCGGCGGAACTTTGTGGCGTCACTTGGATTATCGGTCAACGACACCTTACTGCCGGAAACATGCAGGTACTTCGTGTTGCCGTTGGTGTCGTGCAGGGCTATGGTGGTGTCGATGCCAGTGCCATCGGCGCTGGCATCTTCGGTATAGGAGACGCGGTCGGATATGAAGTTGAAGTTCTCCTTGTCGGCGGTCGAACAGTGAGAGGTCGAGATGAAATCGCTGCCTTGCCCCATGATCGTCTTCTGGTAGCATTTCGCGTCGAAGTCCGCACTATGCACGTCGCAGGTGTCGGCGTATACGTCGTTGCCGTCCATCACCATGCAGAATCCGGATGCGGAGTTCACCATCTGATTGGTGCCGTATCCCGCTTCGCCTGCTTGGCTGAAGGATGCGGTGGCATCCTGCATGTCGGCACCGTTCGAAAAGTAGGAATCGCTGAAGTTATAGGTCCATTGCGACACCATATACGCCTGACTGTAGGGGGTGGCTTTGATATTGCCGCCCGCAAAATGCGGATCGCCACTGTCTTGTGGGCTACCGCCGTAATGGGTGACTTCCAGACGTTGGAACTTGGTCTTTTTGCCGCTCTGCACGCCGGCTACGGCATATCCCTTGCTTTCAGGCAGAGCGGAATCATATGACGCTGCTTGCGCACTGACATCGCCCGTCAGCTCGTTCCAGTATCCGGCGTTGATGAACCCGTTGTAGAAGTTCCATTTCTGGTATTTGTTGAGCAGACTGTTCGGGTCGTTCTTCTCCGTCTGCTGCGCAACCTTATTCGGATCCGTATAATAATCGCCTTGGAAGTGGACTCCGTATGATGTGCCGCATGGCTGCAAGGTGGCTGGAGTCTTGCCGTCGGTGTCATCGATGCTCACGCCGGTGACGCACAATCCCATATTCGAGGCCAGACGGATGGAATTGTCCTTGTAGTACACCCACGTGTTCAATGAGGAGTACGCACCGTCAGCACGGCATTCCTCCGTATATTGGTAGGTGTCACCTCCCGCGTTGTATGCGGCGGGCAATACCACCAGCCCAGAACCGGCTTGAGGCGATTTGCTTAAATCGAGGTTCTCGGCAATGCTTTTCTTCTCGTTGGTTAACCGGAATGGTGGTGGCCAGCATGCAGGTGCGGTTCACTGGATTCAACGTCGCAGTGCCATCGGACAGCTGGCTGGTATTGGTGTGTCCGGAATCCACCGTGCCGGAGAATTTAACTTCGCCGGTTGGATCGGATCCGATGGACACGCCATCATAATCCACGGGTACCCATACGAACTGCGAATCGAGCCTGTTGTAGGGCGCCGCGGCATAAAAACCCATGCCCATGCGGCCACCGCGCCCAGGGTGCTGGAATGGTTCGTGGTGGTGGAGTCCGTTTTGGCTTCGATCCTGCATACCGCACGCTTCATGGCCTGCGGGCTTTTGGTGTTGCCTGCTGTACGGCCGTCCTTATACCGGTTGATGAAGCCCGTGGCCACCACTTCGGCATACTGTAGGTTTTTCAGATCGGATGGAGAGCCGATCATCTCCGCCGATGCGTCATCCGGATTGGCGTCGTAGAAATTGATGCGCACACGATAGGACAGGTCATCTGGCGTATATGAAGCCGTATCCGATGTTTTTACCGTCTTATTCAAAGCAACATGATTCAACAATACGGATGCGCCATCATATTTGGCAAATTCACCATCCTTGGAACTGTCGTTCATATCAGCATCAACGGCAGGCAACACCTTCTGTAAATCATCAAGACTCGTAGAACCTTGCAAACTTCGCCAGATTTTCATTGATATAGCTCAAGCCGACTTCAAGGCCGGATTCGGCCGCATAGTTGCTTGGGAGTTTTCCTTATTGTTCTTGTAAGGAATCGCCTGGGCAAGCAGGGTAGTCATGACCAGAGCGGATGTGGTGAGCACCACCATCACGAACAGAATGGCCAGCATCATGGCGGCGCCGTGCTCCCCCATGCGTTCGCGTAATGCCGCACGGTACCTGCGGTTGAGTCTGGACCACAATCCGGTCTGTTTCATGCTTGCTCCTATATATAAAGGTATGTTTCGCTCGGGTACTCGGATATCAGGTCAGGCCTGACCATTGATGGCGTCGAACATGGAGAACATCGGCATATACAATGCCACCACCATGAAGCCGACCACCACGCCGAGGAACAGAATCATCAGTGGTTCCAGCAACGAGGTGAGCTGTTTGGCCATGGATTGGGCCTCTTCGTCATACGCTCGGCCCGCGCTGGACAGCATTTTGTCGATGGCGCCGGAGTCCTCGCCGATGGACACCATCTGCACCAGCATGTTCGGGAAGATCTTTTCGGTGCTCATGCTGTCGGCCAGACGGTAGCCACGTTCCACCAAACGGCCCACACGCTTCGAAGACGAATCAATCACATAGTTGCCCGAAGTCGATCCGACGATATCAAGTGCCTGGAGAATCGGCACGCCGGAAGCGAGCATGGAAGAGAAATTATTGCAGAAACGGGCCAAGGCACGTTGGTGTCCAGCTTGCCGAACACCGGTGCCTTGAGTGTGAACGGATCCCACCAAGTGCGGATGATGTCTTTGTTACGGTTGCGCTTCCAGAACATGGCCAGCGCCACGACGGCCACGATCAGCATCGGAAGCACGTAGGGCATCACTTTGCCGAGGTCCACCAGGATCTGGGTCACGAACGGCAACTGGGCATTCATGGAATCGTACATGCTGGCGAACATCGGCACGATGGTGAGCAGCATCACCATCACCAAGATCAAGGCGATGCCCAACACCACGACCGGATAGGCCATGGCGCTTTTGATCTGCCCTTGGAGCCTCACATCCGCTTCGAAGCTGTCCGCCACGGTGAGCAGCGATTTGTCTAGGAAGCCGCCGGTCTCGCCAGCACGAACCATGTTGACCATGATCGGCGGGAACAGGGAATCGGGATCCGCCGACATGGCTTCGGAGAAGGACGAGCCGCCTTCCACTTGCGCCACGCAGGCCTGCACTGCCTTGCGGAGCTTCACGTTCTCGATTTTGTTCGGTGACGATGTTCAAGGCTCGAATCAGCGAGACGCCAGCCGCCACCATGGTGGCGAGCTGCCGCGCCATTACGGCGAAGTCTTTTTTGCTTGGATATTTCTCGAACGCCTTGATGTTGATCTCCGCGTTGAGACCGGTGCCGGCAGCTGTGTCGGTCAGATCGGTCGGATACAGTCCAAGTTTTTTAATGCGTTCGATGGCCTGGTCGCGCGTCTGCGCTTCGACCACACCCTTCTCTTTACGCTGCCGTCGAACGAGACGCCCTTATAACGCCACTGCCTGGTGCCGTTATCCATTGAAACCTGCGCGTCGTTGCCGGCCATGATTCCCCTTCGGATTGTCGAATACTGGTATTTATTTGATACGCGAAATGTCGGGACGTTTGTCGTCCCCGACATTCAATTCAGGCGATTAGTAAATCATTTTTTGACGCCATTATCTGAAACAACGCCGTTGTCAGATTTATACGTATACGTGTGCGTTCCAGCGTTGCCGTTAGTACCTGTAATTCATAAGTATTATCGGCATTCAGCTTAATACTTAGCGTCACACCGTCAGTGACGGTAATCTTATTACCATCAATCGTGCACGGGGCTTTGGCGGTGCATGCGGTCAGTGTTCCGGTAGTCGTCAGACCGCTGACCTTTCCGTTATTTGCAGTAGAAGCAGTTTCAATGACAAGACTGGCATTCTTGACATCCGATTGGGTTTGAGAGTTCCACGCGGATTTACGCTGATTCAGATAAATCGGGACGGAAATCGCGGCGAGGATGCCGATGATGATGACGACCACGAGCAGTTCGACGAGGGTGAAGCCCTTTTCGCCCTTGGCACGGCGGTTGAGTGCGTTACGTACGCTCTTCATAATGAACCCTTCTTTCCAATTGGAAGGACATACCGTGGGACCGTCCAACTTCGGATGGTCCACAGCGATTCTTCTTTGCGTTATTTCCCCTTGTGGGGGTGGCTGGCTCACATAACCAACAACTCTCAGCGTAGTCGTATTGACATCGTTTGCAGTACCAGATGCAGTGCATCAATCGCACCAATGATGTTTCATCCACCGTTTTCATCACAACCCCGAATCAAACTCTTTCAATACGATTGCATAACCCCTCTTCACACAATCACCACCGTCCGATTCCGTAACATGCGTTGAGTCCGTCGGTCTACCGGTGTATCTCTTCGTCTGAAACGTTTGCCCTGGAATAGTTATATTTTCAATAGTGTTTCAGAAAATATTTTCAGCATGCTTTGACGAAAATTCATCAAAAACCATTTCCACCCGGGCATGTCGGGGGTATTTGAAAGTATAGAAAAAGGGCTCCCCCACAAGGGAGAGCCCTTACAAACACCTTCATTCAACGACATTGACTGAAGTCGACCGAAGCACTCGAACCCACATTGCGAGCTGTAAACGATGTCAATGTGTTCGAGGTGACCGGCTTGCCACCCACATACGAACCCGTCACCGGCGAATACCGCACCACGCGCGTACCGCCATCCATGCTGAACAGTTTGTTTTTGAACAGCGAATCATCGGACGTTGAAGCGGTACTGTTGTTCATCACCGCCGTCAACACCGCATGCTCGCTCCACGCTCCCCCCGCACCGGTTGCATATGGTCTGGTTTTTACCACGACGGAACCATAATCATCAACTCGCCCGCCGGACCACGTGGCCTCTGTGTACTCAATCACAGCGCATTGCCGAATCCCATCGGCATCAGTGGTCACCAAAGTCAACCTGTCACCGCTGGCAGCCTCTTCCACACCTTCGGCATTGCGAACATATCGGTCCAGAGCCTGCACCGATGTAGCTATTTCCGTAGCCGATCTGGTGCGGATAGCATCGGCTGTGGTGGAATGCAAATATTGCACGATCGACACCGTGAACATGGTGGAAACAATGGCAAAAATAAACAATGAAACCATCATCTCCACCAAGGTAACGCCGCCTTCCCCACGAGCACGCCTACGGAGCGCACGTAATAATCGGCGATTCAGACTGAATCCAGAGTTCTTCTCTTCCATAAGCCGTCCCGCTCCTTCAGGCCCCGATCACATTCAACAGTTCATTGGTGGTATACACGGCCGTTTTGTCTGCGCCAATATTATCCGACCAGGTGACGCCTACCACCACGCGTACCATCGGCATATACGTTTTCGCCATAAAGGTGAATCCCTTAGTAGGAATGTTGTCCTGACTCAGGATGCTGGATCGCAGCGAGGCGTCAGGAGTACCGTCAAGACCGCTAATGGACGCATGCCCGTCAATACCCAGTTCCGAAGCGGTTCTACAATCCATGGTGCCGCTTTCCCGATAGCACTTCTCAATCACGGTGTTCACCGTATATGTAGTATGTTTGGCGTCTTTGCCCATGGTAGTGCGCACCGGCTGAATGTACTTGCCCGTATCAGCATCCGGAGTGGCCGTAGCCTCCAAATCCGAGAATTGCGAGGTGATGGCCCCCACTGCCGTGAGATTCGCATGTGCTTTCTTCACATCATCCACACCCATGCCAGGCAGCAAATCCGTGTAATAGGAGGATGGCGCAGAAGTATGATCCGCTATCTGTGCGCGCATGCGTTCGATACCATCACTACCCAAAGCAATGGCTGCTGAACGCTGCTGCTGGGCATAAGAAGTACGAATCGCAGTAATCGCGAACTGTGCGGCGGCAAGACCTGTGATGCTCAGCACCACAATCGCCACCAATACCTCAACCAATGTGAAACCCGACTCGCCACGTTTCGGCAATCGTTTGACGTTATGTATTGCAAGCCCTGTCGCGGCATCATTTACCGCCCTACGCCAGCTGTGCTCCATGAGCAGCTCCTTCATGCAGTATCACCCCATCATCGGAGGCAACAGGAAAAATCACCGCAGAAAAGGCGGTGCATGAATATCTGTACTGTATCACGATTCCCTGCCAACGTTTTTCACACCCTTCCAAACACCACATGACAATTGGCGTTTCAGTCACAAAGCCGCTAAACTATGCGAGTAGTAGTGCACAACACTGCAATCGTTAGCTCACATGACCATGAACAACTGAACATTCTCAGGCCCGCAAACACCTGTGTTCGCAAAGGGCCATAAGTCATACCGTGCGTTCCGGCGCATGGTCCAGGAGGTCATTATGAGCGACGCCGGTTCGGGAAGCCGTTTCCCTTTCCTCAAGCGCAATCGAAACGACGACACGCCGAGCGATTTCTCACAGCGCATGGATTTGAACTCCCCGGTCACAGGAGAAATCAACCAGATTTTCACGCCGAGCCAGCCACGCCATGCCGCTGCACCCAGCGACGCCACTAGCGACTTTCCCGCCATGCCCACATCCACCGAAGGCATGGACGAAAACACCGAACGCGAATATGCCATGGCGCTAGCTCAAGGCATGAGCCTACCGTTCGTAGACCTCAACGAATACCAAGTAGACAAAGAAGTCATCAGCATGGTGCCGGACGACCTGTGCCGTCGCAACCAGCTGCTGCCATTGTCCATTGTCAACGGACGCATCACCGTGGCCATGGCCAACCCGAAAACTTCGCCGCCATCGACGACGTGTCCGCCAGCACCGGCATGCCGGTCATTCCCATGGTGGCCATGCCTTCTCAGGTGAAGGACGCCATCAACCGGTACCTGCGCGCCAACGCGGAGCTGACCGAGCTGTCGCACGAAATCGCGGCGACCGCCAAGAAGGAAGTGGACCTCGAATCCGACAGCGGCGAGGACGCCTCCCCTGTGGCACGCTTCGTCAGCCTGCTCATCAACCAGGCCATCGACGACCACTGCTCCGATATCCACATCGAACCGCAGGAAGACGGTCTGCTCGTGCGCTACCGTATCGACGGTGTGCTGCACGTGTTCCAAAAAGGCGCCGAAAGCCATGACCCAAGGTGTGATCAGCCGCATCAAGGTCATGTCCGATATGGATATCGGCGAGCGCCGTAAGCCGCAGGACGGCCGCATCACCGTCAAGCACAATGGTCAGAAGGTGGATCTTCGTGTGGCCGCACTGCCGACGGTATGGGGCGAGAAGATCGTCATGCGAATCCTGAGCACGCCTTCGGGCAATCTCAAGGTGGAGGATTTGAATTTCAGCCAACGTAATTTCGACGTGTTCTCCAAGGCGTACAACCGTCCGTATGGTCTGGTGTTGGTCACCGGTCCTACCGGTTCGTGTAAGTCGACCACGTTGTATGCCACGTTGGGTGATGTGGCCGTCCGGAAATCAACATCATTACGGTTGAGGACCCGGTGGAATTCCGTATGAGAGGCATCAATCAGGTTCAGGTGAACAACAAGGCCGGTATGACGTTCGCCGCGGCTCTGCGTTCGATCCTTCGTGCAGACCCTGATGTGGTGCTCATCGGCGAGATTCGAGATCAGGAGACCGCCAACATTGCTATTGAGGCTTCGTTGACCGGCCATTTGGTGCTTTCCACCCTGCACACCAATGATGCGCCAAGCGCAGTGGCACGTTTGACGGAAATGGGTGTGGAGCCGTTCCTATTGAGCTCGTCGCTTGCTGCAGTGATGGCTCAGCGACTGGCTCGCCGCCTGTGCAAGAAGTGCAAGCGTCAGGATACTGCCACCGAGGCGGAGCTTCGGACGTTGGGTGTTCCACACATGCCAGATACCCCTCTTCCGACGATATGGCGTCCGGTAGGATGCCGAGAATGCGCCAACACCGGCTATAGCGGCCGTGTGGCCATCCAGCAGGTCATGGGCGTGGATTCAACAATGGAGGATCTTATAGCCCGTGGCGCCACGTCGATTGATATTGACAAGGCGGCGAAGGAGCAAGGCATGACCACACTTCGTAAGGACGGTTGGCAGAAGGCGCTTCAAGGCATTACCTCCGTGGAGGAAGTGCTTCGCGTGACGGTGTAGGTTCCACCTGACGTTACATGCACCTATGCACCTCTCCGCACTTATAAAACACCTATAAAACGTTCGGTTGCGTCGGCGCGTCGAAGCGCCGGCACGACCGACATTTTCAGACAGCAACCCACCTATTAAAAGGACAATGATGACCATCGAGCAAACGTGGAACAATGGCGGATATCTTTCCGGCCTCAAAGGCGTGACCATTCCCAACAACACTCCATCGTTCAATGAGGATCCCCGCAAGGGACGTCATTGGTCTTCCGACAATGCGATTCAGGCAGATGATGAAAGCCTTAAGGGCATTTTCGCTTCGCTTAATTCAATGCCGACTGTAAGCCAGCAGGATGTGCAAATTCCCGACCCGCAGCCAGTTTCACAGTCTCAACCATCCGAACAGTCTGTTGCTCAACAACAGACTACGCAAGCCATACAACAATCGCAGGAAGCGCATGTTTTTCCAACAACAATCGACCGTCAACCAGTCGGTACCGGCAGCCTGCAGTTTGATGAGGACACTGACGCGACCCAGCAAAATCCCGCATATGAGGAGCATGGGCCGATCCAGCAGATCGACAGCAATCCACCGTCCTTCGTACCGGGTGCCACACCATTCGCTAAGCGACAGGCCGACATCGCCGAAACCGCAGCGCAGCAGATGCCTCCGACCATCACTCACATTCCGCAGGCGCAGCTTTCCAAAGGCCGCAGCCACAGCAACAGCAGATGAGTCAGCCCCAGCCGCAGACCAGGCCATTCGCGGATTTCGTAGTGCCTGAAACCACGACGCGACGAGGATGCCGTTCCGGAAGAACGTAAGATCAAGGCCGAGCAGGTCGAACAGACGCTGCGCACCGAACATCCGGACGCGGACGACGAATTCGTGTCGGCCATCCGCCAGCTGGTTGAGCTCAATGCGTCCGATTTGCACTTGGTAATCACGACCCGCCAATGCTGCGCGTGATGGCAAGCTGCGCCCCGCCAAGGGATTGAGCGTGTGGACGAAGGATCACACGTACGAAGCAGTGAAAGTCATGACCAACGAATTGGAGATGGAACGTTTCAAAGATGATCTGGAACTTGATATCTCCTTCGCCATTGGCGACCTGTTGCGCTTCCGTGTGAACGTATACCGCGACCGTATGGGCGTATGCGCCGCGTTGCGTACCATTCCTACGGAAATCAAAACCGCGCAGGAACTGGGAATTGACCCGCGTATCGCCGACCTTGCGCTGTTGCCGCGTGGTCTGGTGCTTGTATGCGGCCCGACCGGTTCCGGTAAGTCGACCACACTGGCCGCAATCGTGGACAAGGCGAATGCGGAACGTGCCGACCATATCATCACCATCGAAGACCCGATCGAATTCGTGCATCAGCATAAGCGTTGCGTGATGAGCCAGCGAGAAGTGGGCACTGATACGAAAAGCTTCGCAGAGCGCTGAAACGTGCGCTGCGTGAGGATCCGGACATTATCGAAGTCGGTGAGCTTCGAGACTTGGAAACCATTTCCACCGCACTGACCGCAGTGGAAACCGGCCACTTGGTGTTCGCAACCCTTCATACTCAGGACGCCGGCTCCACCGTGGACCGTCTCATCGACGTGTATCCGGAAAACCAGCAGCAGCAGATTCGCGTGCAGGTAGCTTCCACCTTGCGTGCCGTGATCGTACAGACACTGATTCCGCGCGCTACCGGCCATGGCCGTGCACCAGCCACTGAAGTGATGATCAACACTCCGGCCGTTTCCTCACTGATCCGCAGTGGCAAGGCGCATCAGATTCGCACCGTGCTACAGTCCGGCGAGAAGGAAGGCATGCACACGCTCGACCAGGATTTGGCGCGACTGGTGAACAAGGGCACCATCACGTTCGAGGATGCGTTGGTGAAGGTGCAAGTGCGTGAAGAGTTCGAGAAGCTCTGCGGCGCACGTTCCTCGTTCTAAGGATGGCCGGCACGGCTGGCGCGTGGTATGCCATATGTCCAATGGCGGTTCCGCAACATGGAATATGACGGAACGCCATGATCCATGCGCGGCCACGCAATAATCGCAAAGTCACGCAGCAATCGCGCGTATTTCGAACGCAACGGGAAACAGGAAACATGAGTTCTGCAACAGTAGCAGCCACAGACAACAGAACACGATGCGACGCAATTCGGCATTGGCTCACGCCGCATCGTTTGCACTGCATCGTGCTCGCGGCGTATGTCATCGTGGTGGGCACGGTGATGTGTTTCCACGAACCATGGTTCGACGAGGCGCAAGCCTGGCTCATCGCGCGCGACTGCTCGTGGCGGGAGATGATTCTGGAACGTCCACACTATGAGGGGCATCCGCCTCTGTGGTGGATGATGCTCGCCGCACCCGCAAAACTCGGCGTACCCTACGAGATCGGTCTGAAAAGCATCAATCTGACATGCGCCACACTCATGATCTGGCTGTTGGAATTCAAAACCAAACTGCCGGAACCATTCAAAGTCATCCTGCCGTTCTCCTATTTCCTGTGCTATCAGTACGGCGTCACGTCGCGCCCCTATGCGCTGATGGTCGCCGCCATGCTGCTGGTGGCTATCAACTGGAAACCCGCGACGAGAAACCATGGCGCGAAGCGCTCAGCATGATGCTGCTGTGCCTGACCAGTTCATATGGACTGGTAATCGCCGGCATGTTCGCGGCGAATTGGGTGGTGCGGTTCGTCCGGCAGGAACACTCGCTGATACGTAACCGGCAACGGTTCGCCGCGCTACTGGCGCTGCTCGCGGCGGCGGTGGTCATACTGATCGACGTGATGCCCGCAAAAGACGTGTATTCCGGCAATTTCGACATCTCCGGCATGACACAGCCGGCACCACTATGGATACAAATCTGCAATTCCTGGCTGCTGCTGCCGGCCGAAGCATTATTCACCTCGACGGTGTCGGACACGAATCTGGTATTCATCGGCCTATCACCGACACTGCTGTACACGGGAACCGTGTCATGCCTCATGTGGGCCCCGCTCATCCACATCAGCCGACGTCGGCACAACGCAATGCTGCTGCTGAGCTCGTACACAGTGATGTGCTTGGTGTTCGCGCAGCATTTCTCTATGCACCATCTGGGCATCCTGCTGGGATTCTTCATCGCGGTGCTCGCGATTGACTGCGACGAACGACGTATCGGCGTGGATGATTGGCCGGCCTGGTGCGCCACCATGGCCGACCAATTCGCCGGCAAGCTTGGGGTGAAGAAAGCGCGCAACTATCTCATCATGCTGAAGGCCCTCGCTTTAGGTGCCATGCTAATCAGCGTGTATTGGACGATCAACGCCAGCATATGCGACATACGATACGAGTATTCCTCATCCCGGACGGTGGCCTCGTTCATCAAGACCAATCATCTGGAGCAATACCGTTGGATGGCTGGCTGGACTCGCATCAATTCCACGAATGCGTCCCCGGATGTCAAGGAACGAATCAATCAAGGCGGCTACTGCGCCGATGGCAAGGACTGCATCGACTACACATCGTGGGTGAGCGGAACACTGGTCACCGCCGACCCGTACTTCAAGCGTACGCTCATGTCCAATGCCTACAAAGGGCGCAGCTACATCTCTTGGGAATGGTGCATAGACCCCTATGCCGGCAAACAAGACATCGAAACCTGGAGATCATGGGGCGAACCCGAATTCTACGACACCATCTATCAGCCGTTCTTCTTCAGCGCCCTCGGCTATGACCGGAACGACTACACGAAAATACGCATCGCCGAAACCGTCACGCCATGGAAAGACCAGCGGTCGCGCGGTTCCGTGGAAATCTACGTACGCAACGACATCTACAAGAACGTCCTGCACTCCCCTGACACCGGCATCGCATGGCCGGATGGAGCCAAACGGCGGTAGATGGGAGCATCGGTGCATCACACGAGCAAGGTAGTCTGAGAATATGCCGTACCACAACCCGAATTCACGCAGCCGGCGGAATGTCCTACGCATCGTGGGCGTGCTCGTCGTGCTTGCCGTCATCGCCGGCGTCGCCAATTTCCTGCACGCCACCACCAGTGAAGCGGCCGGCAATGTCAAGCCGCAGATCGAAACCATGCAAGGCATCCGGCAGACCGCGCAGGACAGCATCACGTTCGCGCAGAGCATGGATGATCCGAACCAATTCGCCACGCACATCGAAACCGTGCAACGATATATTGACGATTACGACCGGCTTGCCGACGCCAAGCAGATCAAGTACCTGTTGTCGGACAATCCGCAGGAACGCATCATCGGGCTGTTGTACCGCAACCAACAGCGCACCATCATCGATAACATGCGCGTGGCGGCGCATAATCTCGACAAACAGACCAAAGAACTGCTCAGCGCGGTCGACGCGGCCATGTCGGATGATTTCAGCCAGCATGCGGCGCAATGGCTGCTGCAGGTGGATGATCCGACGCAGGCGAACGAGCTCATCGACCGATACGGCAAACAGCGCGCGTATGCATCGATGAGGGAGATGCTCGCCGACCTACGGTCGCTGCACAAACTACGCTCGGACGTGAAACAGCAGGTCTCGACTGCGGTCAGCAATCTGCATAACGCGGAAGCCTCGGCGGCTGCAATCGCCGTGCCCGAGCGCAACGGCGATCTCGATCCGGCCGATGGTACACGCTCGCCACGAACGTGGCATCGACGATGGGCGTACAGATCGAACAGACCATGGAATTCAACTGCGGCGGCCAGTCAGGCGAGAATCCGAATGGATTCGTGGCGGCATATTACTGCCAGATGCCCGACCGCTCGCAGCGGGATATCATGCATATCCTCACCACACACCCGGATTGGACGCAGACCGCGCGAAGCCCCTGGCTGGTGGACATGGTCAAGCACGAACTTTCGCACCGTTCGATCATGATCTCCTGCGGCACCACACAGCCGGCGATCGCCGGCAACCGTACGGAAGCGGTGACGAACTCCTATTCCGCGCTGTATTTCGGAGCCGATCGCGGACGCATCGCCACGGAACAACAGGGAGTCGCCGAATACGCGATGGACGCGCAAAGCGACCAGATCGCCACCTCCATCCACGACGGCAATTGCGGATGATAGGAAAACACGCTGTCAATAGGGACGAATACATTAAATATTGTTTTGAACATGCAGGGGTGCTTGGCGGCGGAAACCGGCAAGCTGAGATAGGCCAAGGCCTGACCCTTTGAACCTGTTGGTTAGAACCAACGTAGGGAGCAGACATGAGCAGTGACTCATTCAACGACGCCGAACGCAACGACAGCGAAGAGGCCGTTTCCGCAATCGATCCGATTCGCGCGAAAATCAAGCAGGCCGTCACGGACGTGCACGAACAGACTCCGTTGGCGCAGTCGTTCACCAATTTCGTGACCATCAATCTCGTCGCCAACGCACAGCTTGCGGCGGGCGGCACCGCGGCCATGAGCTATCTGCCGGATGATGTGATCGCCACCGCCGAAATCGCCGGATCGAACTACATCAACGTGGGCACGTTGCTGCCGTTCTTCAAGGACGCGCTGCCGGAAATCGCGCGCAAACTGCACGAAAACGGCAAGACGTGGGTGCTAGACCCGGTTGCTGCGGGCATTGGCGAAACACGCACGTTCATTCTTGAATCGTTCCGTGACGCGCCTCCGACCATTGTGCGCGGCAATGCGAGCGAGGTCATCGCGCTTGATGCGATGTGGGGGCTGGCCGACGCCGACAGCACTGATCCGACCACGCGTCCGGCTGGAGTGGAGGCCGTTGACGAGGTCGACGCGGCCATCGACGCGGCCAAACGTGTGGCCCGCCATTTGGCGAAGCACTCCCCCGTCGGCAAGGGCGCGGTTGCGGTGTCCGGCGCGGTTGATCTGGTGACCGACGGCGAGCGCACGTTCCGCCTGCCCGGAGGCAGCGCGATGATGACGAAGATCACCGGCGCCGGCTGTTCGCTCGGCGGCGTGACCGCAACGTATCTTGCCGTGGCCGAGCCGCTGGTCGCCGCCCTTGCCGCGTCGCTGCTGTATGATCGTGCGTCCGAAATCGCCGAAGTCAAATCCGATGGCCCCGGTTCGTTCCAGGTGGCGCTGCTCGACGCGCTGTGGAACGTCACCGCCGACCAGGTGGCCGCGTCCGACATCATCGAAACCAACTGACCGCAACGTTCCGTGGATGGTTTCGCACCATCGCAATCGTATATACGGAATATATACGTTCAGTGCGGTGCGACGGAAAATAAACGGAAAATAACAAGACTTCTTCTGGAGCACTTACCCAAAGAACAACAAAGGGGAAACCAATGAATAATTATCCATTCGCCTCGATGCGCGACTGCTTTGATATGAGCGCGTATTTCGTGGTCGGTCCGCAGGATTGCAAGGGCCGTCCGGTGACGGATGTGGTGGATGACGCGTTGCGTGGGGGCGCGACGTTCATCCAGCTTCGAGCCAAGGACGCCGACGCGAAGGATATCACCGAGATGGCCCGCGACATCGCGCAGATCATCGAAGACAACGGCAAGTCCGATTCCGTGGCGTTCGTGATCGACGACCGCACGGACGTGGTATGGCAGGCCCGCAACAAGGGAATCAAGGTGGATGGCGTGCATATCGGCCAGACCGATATGGAGCCGCGCGAAGCCGCGCGCTGCTTGGTGAGGACGCCATTGTCGGACTGTCCGCCGAAACCGAAAGCCTGGTGAAGCTCATCAACGAGCTGCCGAACGGCTGCATCGACTACATCGGCGCCGGTCCACTGCATGTGTCCACCACCAAGCCGGAGGCTTCCGTGGGAGGCAACGATGGTTCCGGCCACACGCTTGATGAGGAACAGATCAACACGATCTGCACGGCAAGTGAATTCCCCGTAGTGGTCGGCGGCGGTGTCAAGGCCGACGATATGGAGATGCTGGCGCGTCGAAGGCGCAGGCTGGTTCGTGGTATCCGCGATCGCAGGCGCGGATGATCCGGAAAACGCCACCCGTGAAATGGTGACGCGTTGGAAGGCGGTACGTGGCGATAAGAAGCATGGTTACGCGCCACGTGTGAAAGCCGCTGTGGAAGAGACCGAAAAGCCTGCCGAGACAGGTGAGAAGAAGTTCACCAACGCCAAGGAGGCGAAGGCCGCGTCCAAGCTGGCCAAGCAACAGCGTGTAGACATCGCGGCACGCGATTCCAAGCAGCGTGACAAAGCGCATATCCGTAAGACCACGCCGATTCATTTCGAGAACGAGCACGGTTCGTACGATCTGCAAGTGCCATACACCGAGATCAAGCTGTCCGACACCCCTGGAGTCGGCCCGAACGCGCCGTTCAAGGACTACAACACCGAAGGCCCGAAGTGCGACCCGAAGGAAGGCCTCGCTCCCCTACGCTTGGACTGGATTCTCGACCGCGGCGACGTCGAGGAATACGAGGGACGCCGACGCAATCTGGAGGATGACGGCAAGCGCGCCATCAAGCGTGGCAAGGCATCCAAGGAATGGCGCGGCCGCCAGCACAAGCCGATGCGCGCGAAGGATCATCCGGTGACGCAGATGTGGTACGCGCGCCACAACATCATCACGCCGGAAATGCGCTATGTGGCCGAACGCGAGCATTGCGACGTGGAGCTGGTGCGTTCCGAACTGGCCGCGGGCCGTGCCGTGATGCCATGCAACATCAACCATCCTGAAGCCGAGCCGATGATCATCGGCTCGAAGTTCCTCACCAAGCTCAACGCCAACATGGGCAATTCCGCTGTGACCTCCTCCATGACGAGGAAGTGGAGAAGCTCACGTGGGCCACCAAGTGGGGCGCCGACACCGTGATGGACCTGTCCACCGGCAACGACATCCACACCACCCGCGAATGGATCCTGCGCAACTCCCCCGTTCCGATTGGCACCGTGCCAATGTACCAGGCGCTCGAAAAGGTGGAGGATGATGCTTCCAAGCTGAGCTGGGAGCTGTTCCGCGACACCGTGATCGAGCAGTGCGAGCAGGGCGTAGACTACATGACCATCCATGCGGGCGTGCTGCTTCGTTTCGTGCCGCTGACCGCCAACCGCATGACGGGCATCGTTTCCCGTGGCGGTTCGATCATGGCCGAATGGTGCCTGCAGCATCATCAGGAAAGCTTCCTGTACACGCATTTCGACGAGCTTTGCGAGATCTTCGCCAAGTACGATGTGGCGTTCTCGCTTGGCGACGGTCTGCGTCCGGGCTCGCTGGCCGATGCCAACGACGCGGCGCAGTTCGCGGAACTTATGACGCTTGGCGAGCTCACTCAGCGCGCATGGAAGCATGACGTGCAGGTGATGATCGAGGGACCGGGGCACATTCCGTTCGACACCGTGCGCATGAACATCGAAATGGAGAAGGCGATCTGCAAGGACGCCCCGTTCTACACCCTCGGACCGCTTACCACGGACACGGCTCCAGGCTACGACCACATCACGTCCGCGATCGGCGGCGTGGAAACGCCCGCTATGGTACCGCCATGCTGTGTACGTGACGCCGAAGGAACACCTTGGACTGCCGAACAAGGACGATGTGAAGCAAGGCGTGATCGCATACAAGATCGCCTGCCATGCGGCTGATATCGCCAAGCATCATCCGCATGCCATCGACCGCGACAATGCCATGAGCAAGGCACGTTTCGAATTCCGTTGGCTTGACCAGTTCAACCTGA
>ENA-OQAR01000172-OQAR01000172.1-human-gut-metagenome-genome-assembly--contig:-NODE-172-length-17557-cov-2.557372_pt1 | contig 17557 bp, 19 predicted proteins | sample MGYA00242738_ERZ504533 | MGnify/ENA primary metagenome ERZ504533 (study PRJEB26092, sample SAMD00036276) | human gut metagenome | host: Homo sapiens | study: EMG produced TPA metagenomics assembly of... | reverse complement strand
AGACGAGCCAACGGCAGGGCTTGACCCGAAAGAACGCGTCCGTTTCCGCAATTTGATCAGCGCCTTTTCCAAAGACCGCATTGTGATCCTGTCTACGCATATTGTTTCCGATGTGGAGTTTATTGCGGAGGAAATCATTATGATGAAGTCCGGGCAAATCATTCACTTTGGAAATCCGCAAGAGATCACTTCTGAAATCGACGGTCAAGTATGGGAATGTACGGTTCCGACTGCCTATGCGGAAAAAACACGCAGCTGCCTACAATACAAGTAATCTGCGGAACATCAGTGGAAACCAGACAATCTTACGGATTATTGGAGATCGTCCGTCTATGGAAAATGCGGTAAGGGTGCAGCCTACTTTGGAAGACCTGTACCTGTTCTATTTCAAAGGGGGCTGTGAAGAATGAAAAAACTGATTCTTTTTGAACTGCGGAAAGTGTTTTCAAAGCGTTTTGGCGCTCATCGCTCTAATTGGAATTATCCTGTTCTCTGCCTTGCTATCCTTTTCCACCTTTCAAAACAAATATGCATTTGACCAAAATATCGGTGAAGGTACTGGCAAAACAGCAGTAAAAATCGACAAGGAAATTGCAGCTAAATATGAAGGAATCCTGACAGACGAAAAGGTGCAGCAAATGATGTCTGATTTTGCACCGACCCACGATCTGCATGGTCTCAATGCTATGTACCTGTATCAGAACGCTACGCAATCCGCCGCCTTTTCCCGATTTTCTGATAAAGAGGGGAATTGGAACGGATTAAGTGTTTCGGATGTGTTCGGTAATGAAGAAATTAAAATTGGCTATGTAGATGGTTGGCTTTCAACAAGTAAAAACATGGTGCGGTTTTTTATCGCCCTTGCTCTTGCGGTTATCATCATGCTTGCTCCGATTTTCTCCGGCGAGTATGAAGGCGTTGACAATATCATATTGACAAGCAAATACGGCAAAACCAAATGCGCTACTGCAAAGGTAGCAGCAGGCATTCTTACCGCCATTCTCACTACTGCGCTGGTTGCGGCTTTAACTTGCTTCTTGCTCTTATCTTTTACGGAACGGAAGGGCTAGATTGTAGTATTCTATTCGCTCCCAGCGACTATGTAGAAGGGTTTATTCCTTTCAATATCACTTGTGGAACATTACTCAAATATCAAATCCTGTTGGCCTTTACCTGTACCCTCAGCGTTACTGGAATTACACTGTTCCTATCTGCAATCAGTAAAAATCAGATTGTAGCTTTGGTTGCGGCGATAGCAATTTTTTCTGTTCCCGGTTTTGCTGCCGATCACAGAAGCAAATCCGTTGTTCCGATTGGTTGGACTTCTTCCTATCTATCATGGACTGGCTATCTCGCTCCTGTCGGTGGAACAAATGAGTAACGGTATGCTGTATGCGATATGGGCAATCCCGGCAGCACTACTTTTTTTTGGGAGTTGGTGCAGGTATCTCTCGCCGCGTATAGGAAATCCGCGCTTGCGAAGATCAAACAGTATTTGGAGGGAAAAGCAGATGATGAACACCGTTAGGAAATCTGAAAATCTGTTGCCGTTCCCTGTCATTTCCGCAGCGGCAAACGGCGACACAAACGCCATGTGCGCGATCTTGAAGCATTACGAGGGTTACATAGCGAAACTTTGTACCCGAACGCTGAAAGACGACGCGGGCAATACTTACTCCTATGTGGACGAAGAAATGCGTAACAGGCTGCAAGTGCGCCTTATTACCCGCACTCTTGCGTTTCATGTAGGCTAACTCTTTAAGCCCATGCGGGGAGCGTGTACCCCTTTCCACGCTTCCCGTTATGGGCTGTTTGTCGTTCCGTAAAAGCATATCGGAAACGGTATGCTTTTACAGGCTGACAAAGCCTTATTGTTCCTTGATAAAGAAAGCCCGCAAGATAACGGCGGTGCATCATAGGGCAAACGGATACGTTGCTGTCTGTATCGAGCCGGACGGCGGGTGCGCCACGATGCTTTTCTCTGAAAAGCGGAGCGATCTCCACCCCGCCGCAATGTAAGCGCAGCTGCTTGCGGGCCATGACATACTGACAGGCTGATACTCCCTTACCGTCAAAGTCCGAGCGTTCAGAGCGTCGCAGGCAATGAGTAGGGTTGCATGAGGAATGCAGGGGCGAGATTCCCGTGGGCTGCTGCCAGCAGCCATCCGTTGGCTCATTTTTTTATTTTGTGAAAGGGGGATATTTTTGAAAGAACAAAAATTTGATACGTTATAGCATTCAGCTTGCTTTTTTGAAGCAGCTGTTGGAAAGAAAGCTCATAACCGATAGAGAGTATTCCCTTATCAAACAGCGCTTAATGAAAGATTATCGTGTGGTTTCCGAACTATCCTCTTGATTTTGTGTCGCATTGGCATTATGATTAACGCAATGAAAGGAACACATTTAAACAAGGAGGTCAAGCATGAAAAGACGTTGAAAGTCATTTAAAAGCGCGCAACACGCTCTCTCCCACGAGCGCGTACGAAACTTTTGAAAAAAAGGCTGCGCGTAGCCGCCTATTGTCGTGTCAGCACCGATACCGAAGATCAGCTGAACAGCTACAAATCGCAGGTCAAATACTATACCGAACTTATAAAAAGTAAGCCGGAATGGTCTTTGGCCGGCATCTATGCTGATGAGCTATCACGGGTACGCAGGTAAAAAAAGCGCGAGGATTTCCAGCGTTTAATCAACGACTGTATGAACGTGACGTGGATATGGTGATTACCAAATCCATTTCGCGTTTTTGCCCGAAATACGCTTGACACTCTGAAATATGTTCGGATGCTCAAAGATAAAGGCGTGGCTGTGTTTTTTGAGGAAGAAAACATCAACACCCTTACTATGGACGGTGAACTGCTCCTTGTAATTTTAAGCTCTGTTGCACAGCAAGAAGTCGAAAATATTTCTGCAAATGTCAAAAAGGGCTTGAAGATGAAGATGCAGCGCGGTGAGCTGGTCGGGTTTCAGGGCTGTTTAGGTTATGACTACAATCCAGCGGACAAAACCATCACCATCAACGAAGAAGAAGCGGCTGTTGTCCGTTACATTTTTCAGCGATACACGGAGGGTGCCGGTGGTTCGGTTATTGCCAAAGAACTTGAAAACTTAGGCTATAAAACCAAACGCGGCAGTCCCAAATGGGCAGACAGTACCGTAATCGGCATTATCAAAAACGAAAAATACAAAGGCGACATTTTGTTAGGAAAGACATTTACCGTTGACCCTATTTCAAAACGGCGTCTGTACAACTTCGGCGAGGAAGATCAATTTTATATTCGTGAGCACCACGAGCCCATTATTTCGGAAGAAGTCTTTGAAGCCGCACAGGAAATTTTGCGGCGGCGTGCAAAGCCCCGCAGCCTTAACGTGGACGGCAAACGTGAAAAGTTCAGTCGGAAATACGCTTTTAGCTGCATGATAGAATGTGGTTTCTGTGGTGGCACCCTGACAAGGAGGAGTTGGCATAGCAGTTCACAGTATAATAAAGCTATCTGGCAATGTGTTGTTTCCACCAAAAAAAGGAAAAAAAGTTCTGCCCGGAGAGCAAGGGCGTTGACGAAAGAACGATTGAGCGGGCTTTTGTAGAATCTTATCGCCTCTTGTGCCAGAATAACAAGGATGTTCTGGACGAGTTTATGAAACGAACAGAAGAAACTCTTTCTGAAAGCAACGCGGGCAAGCGTCTTGCGAAAGCCGAAAGAGATATTCACGCTCTGGAAGTCAAGAAAAACAAGCTGGTTGATATGCGTCTTGAAGATACCATCGACAAGGAGACCTACGACCGAAGGTATTTGGACCTGTCCAGCCAGATTGAGCAGTTGCAGAAAGAGTGTGAAAGCCTGCAAGATGCAGCCGAAACCGAATCTACAATGCGCAAGCGTGTTGCCACGTTCCGGCAGACCCTTGAACAGAACGAGGTTCTGGACACCTTTGACCGACATATTTTGAAGTATAGTTGAAAAAGTAATCGTGGGCGGTTATGATAGTAATGGGAACAAAGACCCCTACATGATTGTCTTTGTTTACAAGACCGGGTTCAAAAACAGTGTGGACGGCAAGAATTTCAAGCCGCTTCGCAAGAATAGCAAGGAGAACCACTCCCCTGCTGTTTTGTGTTCCCATGCTTCTAACGAGGCTGAATCCATGTGTTTCGATTCTAGCGACGACACATATCGAGGTCGTGTGTTCGATGGTTAGATTCAAAAAGCATTGATCTAATGTGAAGTAGGGTGAACCGTTTTATGGATTCTGTTACACAGCGTATAAAAATGATCCGGCAATATGAAGGAAAATAAGAAGACCTGTGCGGTCTGGTGAAAAATAACAACACAAATAGTACAGAGAAAAGGAGCATCCCATGAACGCAAATATCAATTATGATGAGATCCCGGATACCAGTGCCGTGCAGGAGGACCTGCTTGCGGCGCTGAGCAGCCAGCATGTGACCGTGCACACGAATGAGGAGCCGGACTTCGACTACATGGAAAACGGGGATGTGGCTTTTGTGGTCAAGAACCCGCACAATGATGAGAATTTGCTCATTGAACTGGGCGGCGAGTTCTCGGTGTTCTTCGGCCTGTGGCATGGGCAGTACAAGGCCGTGGAGTACGACTACGACCGCATGAAGAAGGACGTTGCCGCGATTCTGGCGGGCAATGCCGGTGCGCTGAGCCTGTATGCCGACGGCAGATGGCAGGGCAGTACCCTCTGCCCGGAGAAGGTGTCTGCCGATGCCGACATGGAAAGCTGCTGGAACGCTGCTGGCAAAAGCAGGAGCCAAAGGAAAAACTGCTGGCACAGGGCGGCAGGGTGGAACTGCTCTACTGGGACCCGGCGGAAATAAGAAGCTTATGATTCCGGCAAAGAACTGAATTATAACAAAAAAGGACACACCACAACGGTGTGTCCTTTTTGTTATACGATATGAAGCTTAGACCTTCTCGATGGTGATGCTCCAATCAGCGGTCATGGCCTCGTCCGGCTCCAGCACTTCGTGCTTGCCTTCCTCATTGACGCTGTTGGCCCAGCGTTCCACGGCTCCATGCACACAAAGCTCTCGGCATCCTGCTGCCACAGCACGGCGTGGTCGAAGCTGTCGTCGGCATCCACAGTCACCTTGTGGCCGCTGCCGCTGTCGGTGAGGGTCATGGGGAACTGCACGCCGGTCAGCAGGCGCACGCTGTTGTCCGCACCTTCCTTGCGGGTGAGGGTGATCTTTTCCGGGGCAGCGGGCTGCTCGCCCTTGGCGCTCTCGGAACAGGTGGCGCACTTGATATCGAAGTCCACATTCTCCAGCTTGGAAGCCTTTGAAGTAGGGGTGGAAGCCGAAGCTGAAGGGCATGTTGGTGTCGCCCTCGTTGATCACGGTCATGTTGATGGCGGCAGTGTTGCCCTCAAGGTTATAGTTCATCAGCACGGTGAAATCGAAGGGATAGAGGAACTTGGTCAGCGGGGTGGACTCCAAAATCAGGGTCACGCCGTCCGGGCCGACGCTCTCCACATCCCATGCGCACAGGTCGCAAGCCGTGGTTCTCCATGGGGTATGCCTTGCCGTCAAAGATGTGCACGCCGTTATCCGGCAGGCCGCAGTTGGGGAACAGCACCGGCACGCCGAAGCGGGGGCGGTTGCACTCGGAAAATTGGGGTGGCGGGTCCAGATGTACTCCTCGCCGTTCAGGGAGAAGCCGGTGATCATGCCGCCGCCGGCTCCGGGGTGATGACCAGCTCGGTCTTTGCCTCAGCATCGGTGATAACGTACTGCTCATAGCAGGCACCGTTTTCGGTGACATAACGGGTGGTGATCTGATTCATAGTTCAGTCCTCCTTATGTTTCTTGGTTCTGTGCCAGTTTTTCAAAATAATAATCAATGCCATAGCGAATGAGATATTTTATGACCCTTGCAATAACGGCCACGATAGCGGCAAAAAATGCCGCCGTAAAGCAGAAAACGCATAGATCATCATGCGAGTGGTCATAGCCATAAAAACACTTCCCTTCCGTTTTCATGCACAAAGAGGCTGCCGTACAGCCAAAGTGCCATACAGCAGCCTCGAAACGATTACAGAACGACGCCGTCCTTGAAGATGGAGATCTCGCGGAAGCCGTGCTTCTCGGCCTTGGTCTGCTCACCGCTTGCAACGCGGATGACCAGATCCAGCAGATCCTTTGCAGCCTCGTCGATGGTCTTTTCGCCATCGGCGATCACGCCGGTGTTGAAGTCGATCCAGCCGGGATTTCTTCTGGGCCAGCGGGGTGTTGGTGGAGATCTTCAGGGTGGGAGCCGGGGCCGAGAACGGAGTGCCGCGGCCGGTGGAGAACAGGATCAGGTGTGCGCCTGCGGCGGTCATGGCCGTGGCAGAAACCAGATCGTTGCCGGGGCCGTACAGCATGTTCAGGCCCTTGGTGACAACGGGATCACCGTAGCCGATCACGTCCATGATGGGGGCAGTGCCGCCCTTCTGGACGCAGCCGCAGCTCTTGTCTTCCAGCGTGGTGATGCCGCCCTGCTTGTTGCCCGGAGAGGGGTTATCGTAGACCACCTCGTTGTGGCTGATGAAGTAATCCTTGAAGCCGTTGATCATGTGCTCAGCCTTGACAAAGACGTCATGGTTGATGCAGCGATCCATCAGGAAGCCCTCAGCACCGAACATCTCGGGCACCTCGGTCAGCACGGTGGAACCGCCGCGCTGGCCCATCATGTCGGAGAAGCGGCCGATGGTGGGATTGGCGGTGATGCCGGACAGGCCGTCCGAGCCGCCGCACTTCATGCCCACCACCAGATCGGACACGGGGATAGGCTCACGCTTGAACTGCCCGGCATAGGCAGCCAGCTCCTTGAGGATATCGCGGGCAGCGGTGAACTCGTCGTCCACCTCCTGACAGGTGAGGAACTTCACACGGTCGTGGTCGTACTCGCCCAGCTCTTCCACGAACTGATCGTGCTGCAGGTTCTCGCAGCCCAGATGCAGCACCAGAACGGCGGCAGCATTGGGGTGGCGCACCAGCGCAGCCAGCAGCTTGCGGGTCTGTGGCATGGGTCGTGGCCGGTCTGGCTGCAGCCGAAGGGATGGGTGAAGGTGGTACAGGCCTCGATGGAGCCGGTGACCAGATCCTGATTGTCGGCAACGATCTTCTTGGCGATGTCGTTGACGCAGCCACGGTGGGGATGATCCAGATCTCATTGCGGATGGCGGCACGGCCGTCCTTGCGGCGGAAGCCATAAAGGTCTCCGGCTCGACCTTGGGCAGGGAGCCAGATCCGGGGCGGGGTTGTAGCTGTACTCTACCTCACCGGACAGGTTGGTGTGCACGTTGTGGGTGTGCATCCAGCTGCCGGGAGCGGCATCTGCGGTGGCGTGGCCGATGGGAAAGCCGTACTTGATCACGTTCTCACCGTTCTTGATGGGCTTCACGGCCATCTTGTGGCCCTGCGGAATGTCCTCCAGAGCAGTCACAGAAAGACCGTCCACTTCCACCAGCGTGCCCTTGGCAATGGGGTGCAGGGCAACGACCACGTTGTCGATGGGGCTGATATGAATTGGCCTGCGGCATAGTAGTTCTCCTTATCGTATCGCATAAAAGGGAATGAACCCTCTCCGTCATCGCCATGCGATGCCACCTCTCCCGAGGCGAGGTCTTTGCGATGAAAACTTTACGTTTCCACGTTTCCGCAAAAGCTCCCCCCCTCGGGGGGAGCTGGACGCGAAGCGGACTGAGAGGTTCACACCTCAAAGCAATGTTTCTTTTAAACGATCAGGCTTACAGGCAGCTCTTGTAAGCAGCCTCGGCACCCTGAGTGCGGATCATTTCCAGATCAGCCAGAACAGCGGCCTCCAGACCCTCGATCTTGGTCAGATCCTGATCCCACATCTGGGTGTTGGTCAGCACGGCGTTCACCAGCTGAGCAGCGGTGTCGTCCTTGTGTGCATAGTAGAAGTCCAGTGCCCATGCGTCATCCTGGATCTTGTAGGTGTTGCCGGCAGGACGCTTGCAGATCAGCCGTCGGCGGTGCGCTCCTGAATGTCGCTCGAATAGAAGGCAATGTAGGCTGCCAGAGACATGGTCAGACACTTGGGCAGCTGCTTCTGCTCCTCGATGTAAGCCAGGAAGGAAGGCATGTTGCGGGCCTTCCACTTGGAGGTGGAGTTCAGGGAAATGCTCATCAGCTCGTGGTTGACGAAGGGGTTGTTGAAGCGGTCCTCAACAGCGGAAGCAAACTCTTCCAGATCCTTCTTGTCCAGCGGCAGGGTGGGGATGATCTCCTCGTGCAGCATCTTGTTCATGAAGCCGCGGATGGTGTCGTTGTGCATGCAGTCACGCACAATGTCGAAGCCGGCCAGATATGCGCCCAGAACGAAGCCGGTGTGTGCACCGTTCAGGATGCGGACCTTGCGCTTCTTGTAGGGGGTAACATCGGGCACGACCATGACGTTCACGCCGGCCTTCTTGAACGGCAGCTTGTCCTCCAGCTCAGCGGGGCCTTCGATGACCCACACGCCGAACACTTCGCCCACATCCAGAACGGTGTCGTGGTAGCCGTTGGCCTCTTCCATGGCAGCCAGTTCCTTGGGATCGCGGATGCGGCCCGGAACGATGCGGTCCACCAGAGTGGAGCAGAAGGTGTTTGCGTTGTTCATCCAGTCGATGAAGGCAGGCTCCAGATTCCAGTCCTTGGCGTAGTTGTTGCAGCACTTCTGCAGCTCCTTGCCGTTGTTGTCGATCAGCTCGCAGGACAGGATGGCCAGACCCTTGTCAGCAGCACCGTTGAATGCCTTGTAGCGCTCGAACAGCACGCGGGTCAGCTTTGCGGGGAAGCTGTTGGGAGGAACCTGATCGAACTGGCTGTCGCCCTGCGTGTAGGCGATGCCGGCCTCAGTGGTGTTGGAAACGATGGTCTCCAGATCGGCAGAACGTGCCAGCTCCAGCACTTCGTCCCACTTGCCGTCGATGTAGGGGCACACACAGTCGGACACGCAGGAGATCACGCGCTTTGCATCGACCTTCTGGCCCTTCTCGCTGCCGCGCAGGTACAGGGTGTACAGGCCCTCCTGCTCGTTGATCCCAGTCTGCCATCTGGGGGAAGTTGCTGATGGGCTGCACCAGCTTGACCTTGCCGTTGTAGCCGGCCTTCTCGTTTGCGATGTCATAGAAGTAATCCACGAAAGCACGCAGGAAGTTGCCCTCGCCAAACTGCATGACCTTGACGGGTGCATCCTTCAGGATGTAGCCGTTATAGCCGGTGCCTTCCAGAACCTTGTAGTTCAAAGTTTCCATCTTGTTGATCTCCTTTATAAACTTGCTTTGCTTATCAAAGAGCCTCTTTGTCTGCCCTCTGCTCCTTACCCTATTTTATGCTGTTGTATACAAATAAGTCAAGAGCTTTGTGCAATATTTTTAGCCTTAAGGTGACGATTTGGGGCATTTCCAGCGAAAAGCACAATTGTGTGCTAGAAAATTTGTCACTTTTTCAGTTGTATACATGCGCTTTTTCCGTTATACTAAAGGTAAGACAAACCTGCCCGTGCAGGCGGGCGTCCCGTTGTACACAAGGTTTGACGGATTTTTAACAAAAACCATCAGAGAAAAGGAGTTATCGACCCATGAAAGCATTTATGGATAAGGAATTCATGCTCCAGTCTCCCACTGCTCAGCATCTGTACCACGACTACGCTGCGGATATGCCTATCTGCGACTACCACTGCCACATTCCTCCCCCGTGAGATCTACGAGAACCGCCGCTTTGAGAACATCGCTCAGGTATGGGCTGGGCGGCCGCAACCCGGACGGCAGCTACTTTGGCGACCACTACAAGTGGCGCGTGATGCGTTCCAACGGTGTGCCCGAGGAGTACATCACCGGTGATAAGCCCGACCGCGAGCGCTTCCAGAAGTTTGCAGAGGCTCTGCCCATGGCCATCGGCAACCCGATGTACCACTGGACCAACCTCGAGCTGCATGTGTTCTTTGGCTACGACGGCGTGCTGAACGGCGATACCGCTGAGGAAGTCTGGAACCTGTGCAACGACAAGCTGCAGCACGATCCCAAGCTGACTGTCCGCGGCCTGATCGAGCAGTCCAACGTGGCCTTCATCGGCACCACCGATGACCCCATCGATGATCTGTACTGGCACAAGAAGATCAAGGAAGATCCCACCATCAAGTTCACCGTGGCTCCTTCCTTCCGCCCCGATAAGGCAATCAACATCAACAAGCCCGGCTTTGCCGAGTACATGGGCAAGCTGGCCGCTGTTGTGGGCAAGGAAAAGCTGGCCTGCATCGACTGCGTCACCGACGCTCTGACCAAGCGCATCGAGTTCTTTGCCGAGATGGGCTGCCGCGCTTCTGACCACGGTCTGGATTACATTCCCTACCGTGAGGCCACCAAGGAAGAGGTCAACGCCATTTACCAGAAGGTGATGGCCGGCGAGACCTGCACCGTGGAAGAGGCTGAGAAGTACCAGACCTACATCCTGATCCATCTGGGCAAGCAGTATCACCGTCTGGGCATCGCCATGCAGATCCACTACAACTGCCTGCGCGGCGTGAACCGCAAGATGAACGCTCTGCTGGGACCCGACACCGGCTATGATATGATCAACACCGCTACCTGCGGCGGCGAGATCGCAAGCCTGCTGAGCGCCCTGAACGACACCGACGAGTGCCCCAAGACCATCATCTACAGCCTGAACCCCGCCGACGACGCACAGATCGGCACCATTCTGGGCTGCTTCCAGAACAGCGAGGTGCCGGGCAAGATCCAGCACGGCTCCGCATGGTGGTTCAATGACCACAAGATCGGCATGGAAGAGCAGATGACCCGTCTGGCAAGCCTGGGCCTGCTGGGCAACTTCGTTGGCATGCTGACCGACAGCCGCAGCTTCCTGAGCTACACCCGTCACGACTACTTCCGCCGCATCCTGTGCAACATCATCGGCCAGTGGGTCGAGGATGGCGAGTATCCCAACGACGAGAAGGCTCTGGAGAAGATCGTCAAGGGCATCTGCTTCGACAACGCAAAGCGCTACTTCAACCTGTAAGAGAAGTGCCTGAACCTGAATAAGGCATAACACAAAGCCCCCGGAACGGTGTGAAACGTTCCGGGGGCTTTTGCTGTAAGCAGATAATGTTTACTTTACAAGGCTGCGCAGCACGACACGTGCAGTGGAAACGTCGGAACCAAGCAGGGTGTCGTAGGCGTCAGGATGTCGCGGATGGCCTGCAGGTTGTCCTTGGTCAGGGTGTAGGTCTTGGTGGAGCCGTCCTTGCCGGTAAAGGTGGCAGTGACGCTCTTGGCGGCAAGCCACTCGTTCAGCCAGCTGGTGCTGTCGTCCATGTCGAACAGCTCATAGTCGAACCATGCCTTGAGGTCGTTGTCGTAGCCGCCGATGAACTCTTCATCACAGGTGAAGTCGTAGTAGTTATCCTCGGTCTCTACCCGAACAGATTTCATGTCCAGCTTTTTATTGCCGAAGTAGGTCATGCCCAGACTAAGATACACGGTGGGATCATCGTTGGTAACGAACAGGTAGGGGTACAGACCGCAGGAGGCTTTTCCATGCTGGCCTCCTCGTAGGGAGAATCGATCTGCCAGCCCTCGGCCTCGCTGTCATAGGTGACAGTGAGCTTGGACAGGGCAGAGCGCAGCTGCGCCTCCGACACCGCATTGGTCACAGAGAGCTCTGCCGGGGCAGGCTCGTCCGGAAGAGCAGGGCTCAGGGCAAAGGCGGAGACGCCGCCCATCAGGATGGCGGCGGTGCACAGGCAGGCGGCACCGCGCTTGAACAGTCCGGTCAGTTTCATAGGAATCTCCTTTCGCTTCACAGAAACGCTTTTTCTCTGTCCAGAGCATACAGATTTTAAGGCTCCTGACAGCAAAACGGCATGAATCGCCCCTCAGATGCATCAGAACGACCATTCAGACGGGGTGCGGTGCGGATGAAAACGGCTTCTTATACCTGATGGGTCTCCAGCCAGTCGGTCATCTGCTGGGCGATGCCCTTGATGCTGCCTTCCTCAAAGGGGACTTTCAGCCCTGCGGTCTCCAGCAGCTCGGTGTAGCTGGCCATGCCTGCACGGCGCACAAGGCGCAGGTAGCGCTCCCACGCATCCTTGTGGTCGTCAAGGCTCAGCAGGAAGAACTGCAGTGCGGCCATGGTGGACAGGCAGTAGTCGATATAGTAGAAGGGGCACTCATAAATGTGCAGCTGACGCTGCCAGCCTGCACCGCGGCCATAGAAGGGAAGACCGGCAAAATCGATCCACGGGCGGTACTTCTTTTCCAGCTTGAGCCACTCGGCATTGCGTTCATCGGGGGTCAGGTCCGGGTTCTGGTACATGATGTGCTGGAACTCGTCCACTTCGCATCCGTAAGCAAGGAACACAAAACTGTCCTCAGCGTGGAGCAGGGCGTATTTGTCGGTATCCCGGCCGAAGAGCAGATGATGCCACGGTGCGGTCAGGAACTCCATGGCCATGGAGTGAATCTCGGCGCTCTCCATGCCGGGGCATTCCAGATCGGCGGGCACTTCGGGATCACGCTCGGCCACATAGCCCTCAAAGGCGTGGCCGCACTCGTGGGTCAGCACGTCCACATCGCCGGAGGTGTTGTTCCAGTTGGCAAAAATGAAGGGGGCCTTGTAGCTGGGCAGGCTGGTCATGTAGCCGCCGGACATCTTGCCGGGGCGGCTCTCCACATCGAACAGCTCGTTGTCCTGCATAAAGTCGATGAACTCGGCGGTTTCCGGGCTAAGCTCATGGTACATGGTGCGGGCGGCATCCATACGGGCTTTGTAGCCGGGAATGGGCTTGGGATTGCCGTCCTTGAACATGATGGGCAGATCGGTGAAGGTGGGGCGGGCAATGCCGGTGCGCTTTGCACGCAGGGCCATCACCTTTTGCAGCTGGGGCACCACATCGTTTGCCACCTGATCGCGGAATTTCCGGATCTCCTCCGGGCCGTAGCCGATGCGGTTCATGCGCACATAGGAAAGCTCACTGTAATCGTGATAGCCCATCACCCGGGCCTGTGCATTCAGGTTCTTCACGATCTCGCCGTACAGCTCGTCCAGCTCGGCACGGTGGGCGTCAAAATAACCGGCCTCGGCCTCGTAGGCGGCGCGGCGCACGGCAGGGTCCAGATCCTCCTTGTAAGGGCCCAGCTGCGGGATGGTGAGCTGTTTGCCGTCCAGCTCCACCAGTGCGCCGCCGTAGATCTGCTGGTAGCGGCTCACCAGAGCATTGAACTGCTGCTGCAGCTCCACGGTGCGGTCATCCATGCCCAGAACGGCATTCTTCATACCGGCCACACAGGTGGTGCCGAACTTCGCGGTCAGAACATCCACATGCGGGTTCGCAAGAAAAGCGCGGCTGATCTCCACGCTGGCGTTGGTCACGGCGGGGCCGTTAGCATCAAAGAAGTCCTGCTCAGCCTTCCAGTATTCATCGCGGGTGTCGCAGGTGTAGTGGATGTTGGCAAGGTTCGCAGCGGTGTTGTACTCTGCAAAGGCTTCGCTCTGCTCATAGTATAGCCGGACAAGGGCATCGCCGTCCGGTGCGGCAGCGGCCTTTGCGGCCAGCTCCCTGCACCGGGCCAGCAGGGCATCGATGTCCGGGCGGGTATAAGTCATTTCGTTGAATTTCATCGGGAAACATTCCTTTCCGGGAGAAGACTCCATATTTAAGGTTAAACCCATCTTACCACGTTATGCGGCAAATGAAAAGGGGACACAGGCCAAAACCCGGCAGATGCTATGCACAACTGCTAAAATTTGACGAGGTGGTTTGGCAAAGTTGTCTGTGCAGGCGGTTGCATGGCTGCGGCAAAAGGACTATAATAAAACCATCAACAGAGTAAGACCATGTGCGTTAAGTGCCGCATCAACGGGGAGTTGTGCTGTGGACGAAGGTGTACCCGCGGTGCATGGTCTGCATCCCGCTGCTGCATGGACTTGGGTGCAGGCGAGACGGCTTGCGTCCCGCCCGGAAGTGAAAGTTGTTGGATTCACGCCCTCCTTTGTGCGGTTTGTCACAGGGAGGGCGTTTTTTGTTTGTGCAGACCGCCCACCCGGTATTCCTTTTGCAAGGAGGACAGTTGATATGAACAACTCGAAAAATTCCGTCCGCACGCTCACCATGCTGGCCTTGCTGGTGGCAATGAGCATCGTGTTCAGCCGGGTGCTGAGCATCTCCACCGGCTTTGTGCGGTTCAATCTGGGCAGCCTGCCGGTGCTGCTGGCAGCGCTGCTGTTCGGCCCCGGTGCCGGCTTTGCCGTGGGCGCTGTGGCCGATATGATCGGCGGCGTGCTGGCAGCTACGCCATCAACCCGCTCATCACGCTGGGCGCGGGTGCCATTGGTCTGGTGGCGGGGCTTGCATGGCAGAAGCTGCCCGGGCTGCGCACCGGCCTGCGGCTGCAGATCAGCGTGCTGCTGGGACACTTTGTGGGTTCCATGGTCATCACCTCGCTGGCACTGCGCATCTTCTACGGCTACCCGTGGGCAACGCTGGCAGTGCGCATCCCCAATGCACTGATCCTGGCTGCGGTGAACACTGTGCTGTTGCGCATCCTGCTGGAGAACCGTACCCTGATGAAGATGGTGAAAAAGTAAAAAGAGGCATTACAATGAATTACGAACAGGCAATGGAATACATCCATGCGGTCCAGTGGGCCGGCCACAAGCCCGGCCTGACGCGCACCCGCACCCTGCTGGCCGCACTGGGCGACCCGCACAAACAGCTCAGATTCGTGCATGTTGCAGGCACCAACGGCAAGGGCAGCACCGCCGCATGATGGCGTCCTGCCTGCAGGCCGCGGGCTATCGGGTGGGCCTGTACACCTCGCCCTTCATCAACCGCTTCAACGAGCGCATCCAGATCAACGGCGTGCAGATCCCGGACGAAGAGCTGGTGAAACTGGTGGAGCAGGTAAAGCCCGCCGCCGATGCCATGGAAGATGTGCCCACCGAGTTTGAAATCATCACGGCGCTTGGGATGCTCTATTTTGCCCAGCAGAAATGTGAGATCGTGGTGCTGGAGGTGGGCCTTGGCGGCACGCTGGATTCCACCAACGTCATTGATGCCCCGGAGTGCGCAGTCATCACGGCACTGGGCATGGATCATGTGAAGGAGCTTGGCCCCACTCTTGCGGACATTGCCGCCGCCAAGGCGGGGATCATCAAGGAAGGCTGCCCGGTGGTGAGCTACGGCGGCGTGCCAGAGGCAGATATTGTTATCCGCCGCGTCTGTGCTGAAAAGCATGCCGAGCTGACTGAGGTGGATTTCAGCAGGCTGAAATACGAGGGCGGCAGCCTTGACGCGGTGGAGTTCGACTTTGACGGCCTGACGGATGTGCACCTGCCCCTGATCGGCAGCTACCAGCCGCGAAATGCGGCGCTGGCTATCACGGCTCTGCGGGTGATGCGTGCCCATGGCTGGAACATTCCGGAAAGCGCCATCCGTACTGGTCTTGAAACGGTCAGCTGGCCGGGCCGCTTTGAACTGTTGCGGCGCGAACCGGCGTTTCTGCTGGACGGCAGCCACAACGCCCACGGAATGCGTGCCACGGTGCAGAGCCTGAGAGACCGCTTCCCCGGGCAGAAGTTCGTTTTTCTGGTCAGCATCATGGCAGACAAGGATGTGGACCAGATGCTCAGCCTGCTGGCACCGCTGGCGGTGCGGTTCGTCACGGTGGCGGCGCACACGCCGCGCGCCATGCCTGCCGAAACCCTGGCAGAACACATCCGGGCCATGGCTGCAGGGCGAAGCGGCAGGCTTCCATTGAAGCGGGCGTGGCCCGGGCGGTGGAGCTGGGCGGCGAAGGCCCGGTGTGCGCACTGGGCACGCTGTATTTCTCTGGCGATGTGCGGAAGGCGTTTGCGGAACTGTGAAGGGCTGAAGATTTAAAATGCTCCGCGTGCGCTGCGCCATCATCAGCGGAAAAATATTTTTAATATTTGCAAATCAGGAAAATCTGCGGATTTTTCCTGATTTGCTTTTTTCACGGAAAAAGTTGCTTCTTGTGCAGAGAGCGGTCGCGTGGGACAGGCTTAAGGCTTTTATAAAATTCTTCTCCGCCGGTATGTTCTCTTTTGCGTGCCAAAAGAGAACCAGAAAGGACGGCAGTGCCCGCAGGGCATGAAAGCCCCAGTGGGGCTTTTAAGCCGCAGACCGGTTTGCGCAGCAAATGCCGCGTGTTCAGCGCGGCAAGTCTCCGCTACTTTCGAGGCGCGGGAGGCGGCGGGTTGCGGCTCCCTGCGTCTGCTTCGTGCCTTGGACGGCACTCGCATCCTGCAGGCCGCTGCCCCAACAGCTCCTTCCTGTTTCGGCCACTGGCCGCGGTCGTCGCCGTTGCAAACTAAGGGCTGCTCGCCCTTAATAATCCCAAAGCAGATGGGCTCCATACAAAAAATCTAAGTCGCTGCGCTAGAGGATTTTTTGTGTTGCGCCGATTTTGAGTCGCTGCGCGACGAGCCGTGCGGGTGAGTTTACGCTTTATCTGCTGCGCGACAGCCGCAGGCTGACAGCAGCAAGATGCCGCTTGCCATTACGACCCCTCCCGTGAAAAAGCAGCTCCGAAACGACCGCAGTCGTTTCGGAGCTGCAAATTATAAAAATAATTTTCCGCTGTTATTGTCAGAGCGAAGCGGAGACAATTTTAAATCGTTTCTATATAAAAGAGGAAACTGCAATGCAAAACATCGACCTGATCTGTGTGGGCAAGCTGAATGCAAAATATTTCGCCGAGGGCGTGGCCGAGTACCAGAAGCGCCTTGCCGCCTTCGCGTCCTTCCGCATCATTGAGCTGCCGGAGGAAAAGATCGAGGAGAAGAACGCCTCGGATGCCGTGGTAAAAAAGGCACTGGACAAGGAGGGCAAGGCCATCCTGTCCAACGTGCGCAAGGGTGCTGCCATCGTGGCTATGTGCATTGAGGGCAGGCAAATCTCCTCCGACGAGCTGGCGCAGTTCCTTGCGGACCGTGCGAACAGTGGGGCAGGAGACGTGGCCTTTGTGATCGGCTCGTCCCACGGCCTGTCCGATGAGGTGAAAAAGGCCGCTGCACTCAAGTTCAGCATGGGACGCATCACCATGCCCCACCAGCTGGCCCGCCTTGTGCTCACAGAACAGATCTACCGTGCCTGCACCATCAATGCAGGAATGAAATACCATAAATAAGTGCAAAAACCGGTCTGTTCCCCAAAGCAGGCCGGTTTTCGGCTTTACAAGCGGCGCAAAACATGGTACAGTAAAGATACTGTGCTTTCCCTTTGAAAAGCACGCCCGGCAGTGGGGAAAGCTGCCGGAACGATACAACAACGACACGGCAAACCAGCCGCGGACGGAAAGGATGTACTACAATGGAACAGAGCGAAAAGACCCTTGATATGATCGTCAATCTCTGCAAGAACCGTGGTTATGTGTTCCCCGGTTCCGAGATCTACGGCGGTCTGGCCAACAGCTGGGACTACGGGCCCGCTGGGCGCGAGTCAAGAACAATGTCAAAAAGGCATGGCTGAAGAAATTCGTGCAGGAGAGCCCCTACAATGTGGGTCTGGATGCG
>ENA-OQAR01000171-OQAR01000171.1-human-gut-metagenome-genome-assembly--contig:-NODE-171-length-17580-cov-2.770756_pt1 | contig 17580 bp, 23 predicted proteins | sample MGYA00242738_ERZ504533 | MGnify/ENA primary metagenome ERZ504533 (study PRJEB26092, sample SAMD00036276) | human gut metagenome | host: Homo sapiens | study: EMG produced TPA metagenomics assembly of... | reverse complement strand
GATAGCGACGTCGAACTGACAGTAAATACATAGTACGGGGGTGAGCCATAACGGCCACCCCCTTTTATTTCCGAAGACTTTCCTGAACATAGGATTTTCCCAAAAGGGACACAACAGGAGGAAACATGAGGTTCTGGTCATTGGTTCCGGTGCACGCGAGCATGCCATCGCCCATGCACTTATGCGCGGCGGCAGCGTCAGCGAAGTCACGGTGGCTCCGGGCAATCCAGGCATGGAGCTTGACGGCATCCGCACCACGCAGATCAACCCGTCCAATCATGCCGCGCTGATTGATTTCGTGAAGAACAACGGCTACGACTGGGTGTTCGTCGGTCCGGAAGTGCCGCTTATCGAGGGCATCGTCGACGATTTCGCGGGAGCTGGCATCAAGGCGTTTGGTCCGAGCAAGGCCGCCGCGCAAATCGAGGGTTCCAAGGATTTCGCCAAGCAGTTGATGGAACGTCACAACATTCCGACTGCGAAGTATCAGACGTTCGACGATTTGGAGCGTTCCACCGCTTATGTGCGTGAACATGGCGCTCCGATTGTGATCAAGCTGATGGTCTGGCCGCTGGCAAGGGCGTGACCGTTGCCATGGATGAGGAAACCGCCATCGCCGCTCTTGAAGACATTTTCGTCGATCATCGTTTCGGCAACGCCGGTGCGAAGGTTGTCATCGAGGACTTCCTGGAGGGTCAGGAGTTCTCGCTGATGAGTTTTGTGAATGGCACCGATTTCTGGCCGATGCCGATTTCTCAGGATCATAAGCGCGCTTATGATGGCGATAAGGGTCCGAACACCGGTGGCATGGGTGCGTACAGTCCCGTTCCGCAGATCGGTCAGGATGTGGTTGACACCGCTATCGAAACCATTGTGAAGCCGACCGTGCAGGCTATGTCCGATGAGGGTACGCCGTTCACGGGCATTCTTTACGCTGGCTTGATCGCCACCGCGGATGGTCCGAAGGTTATCGAGTTCAATGCTCGTTTCGGCGATCCGGAAACGGAAGTCGTGCTGCCGAAGCTCACGTCTGATCTCGCGCCGGCATCAGCGCTCTGCTCAATGGCGAGACTCCGGAGTTCACTTGGGATAATGACAACGCCACGCTTGGTGTGGTGCTCGCCGCCGACGGCTACCCTGTCGATGTGATCAAGGGCGCTGCGATTCCTGAGATTCCAGTCGATGAGGATTCCCACGTCTATTACGCTGGCGTGGCTCGTAGCGAAGAAGGTCTGGTCGCCAATTCCGGCCGCGTGCTGTTGGTGGAAACCTCCGCAGCCGACATCAAGGCCGCTCAAGACAAGGTGTATGCGATTATCGACCAGCTCGATACCAAGGGCATGTTCTACCGTCACGACATCGGCGCCAAGGCACTGAACATCTGAATGCACCCATGATTGCATACCATCAGAAATGTCTGTAACCATACAATCGCAATCATATATATAAAAAGGACGCGTTTGTGGTCGGACAGAGAGGAGTCCGACTGCAAAACCAGCCGTTTTTTTAATCACACAACACAGGCAAGCTTATATTGATTACTTCTGCTCTCCCGGCTTCGGAATGAGCAGGGATGCGCAGAACGCGAGGCCGAGCAGAATCACACCGCCAACCATGGCTGCGATGTAGCCGCTGGTCGCACCGCCGGATGCGGTGAACGCGTTCTGAGCAGCGTACAGCACTGCATAACTCAGACCGGCACCCAGGTTGAATGCACCGGAGTTCAGACCAGGCAGGTAGCCCGGATTGTCTTCCGGAGAGAGCACGATGCCCAGACCGTTCAGCATGATGTTGGCAGTACCTGCGTAGGAAACACCCAAAGCCAAAGACATGACCACAAGTGCCCAGATGCTCGGAACGTTGCACACGAAGATGCCGAACAGCACGCCCACAACAGAGACGATCAAGCCAGTACGCAGCACCGCACGGTAGCCGAACTTCGAAGCGAGCACGCCTGCGACCGGACCGAATGCGAGACCGATCAACGCATACGGAGTCAGGGTGGCGAACGATACCACGCTGGCGCTCATGCCGGCGCCGACTTCGGTATCCTGAGCGAGAGCAGGCACGATACCGTTCATGATGGCGAACACGCCGGTCATGGTAAGCAGGGTGGTCAGCAGCAGACCCCAAGTACGACGCTGCTTGAGGTAATGCGTGGTGACCATCGGAGCCTTCTGACGCTTCTCAACATTCCAGAACACCACGAACAGCACGGCTGCAATAACGATTTCGACAGCGACCAGCGCCCAATTGGCGGAGCCCAGCTTCTGAATCTCGTTGATGGCCAGATATGCGGCCAAGAATGCGGCGGCAAGGGAAACCACGCCAACCCAATCCATCTTCGGAGTCTCGGAAGCGGTGGATTCTTCCGCATACACGAACACAAGCACAATGGCAAGCACCGCAACGCCAACCATGACCCAGAACACGGAACGGAAACCGAACGTGCCAGCAAGCCAGCCGCCAAGAATAGCGTCGACACCGCCGATGCCACCATTAACGGAAGTCAGAATAGCCATGAGCTTGGCGTACTTCTTATCTTCAGTAACCTTGGCGTGCAGCATGATCAGCGTCATCGGCACAATCGGACCGGCAACACCCTGAATCACACGACCGATCATCAGCATCGGCACGTTGACCGCGAGCGCGGAAACCACGCAGCCCAAAGCGGTAAGCACAAGAATGCCAAGCAGCACTTTCTTGCGACCGATCAAATCGCCGAGTCGCGGCAGGAACAGCGAGAACACTGCGCACGAGGTGAAGAACACCGTCTGGGTCAAGCCAATCTGCGCATCGGTGGTGTTGAGTTCAACACGCATGGTCGTCAATGCAGGCGAAAGCATGGACGCGTTGAGCTGGAACGCGAAGATGGTGCCATCAATGCTGCCATCAATGCGACGACGGACTTGCCGCCTTCGTCGAGCATTTTGCTGTTTTTGGTCTCTGTCATTAGAGCACCCCTTTACTTATCTTTCTCTTCTTTCAGCCGATGGTCTTGATTGCGTCGGTTACCAAATCCCAGAATTTGTTGAAATCAAGCTTGACTGCAACCTGGGTGTGGCAGTTCTTCGGCTGCGTCGGCTCGTGGACCTCGCAGGTCGGCGACGGTCATGCCAAGTGTGAGATCTCCATGGATTTCGACATCAACCGGGCAACGACGGGTAGTCATGACGCTCGGATCAATGAGGTATGCCACCGTGCACGGATCATGGACCGGAGGATCGATGAAATCTTGATTGTCTTGATAGGTCTTGCGGAAGAAGTCCATCAGACCAGACACGAACTTGGCGAGATCAGTGCCAACGCCTTCGATACGCTGCTGCACTTCGGGCGTGCACAATGCCTGATGCGTCAGATCCAATCCGACCATGGTGATCGGCCAGGCTTCATTGAACACGATGTGAGCGGCTTCCGGATCGACCTTGATGTTGAACTCGGCCACGGCACTCCAGTTGCCCACATGGTATCCGCCGCCCATAAGCACGACTTCCTTGACACGTTCAACAATGCGCGGCTCCATGCGGGGCAGCCATGGCAATGTTGGTCAGCGGTCCGGTCGGCACCAGAGTGATGGTGCCTGGCTCGTTGCTCATAATGGTGTCGATAATCCAGTTGACGGCATGTCCGGCTTCCAGCGGACGGCTGGGTTCAGGCAGTTCAACGCCGTCAAGACCGGTTTCGCCGTGAATGGAAGCTGCCACTTCCTGCTTGCGCACCAGCGGACGGTCACATCCGGCATGCACCGGCACGTCGGTGGCATGCGCCTTTTCCAGCACTGCACGGGCGTTGTAGGTCACCTTGTCAAGGCTCTGATTGCCGCCTACCGTGGTGACGCCCAGCAGATCGATATTGGGATTGCCCACGGCAAGCAGGATGGCGACGGCGTCATCATGTCCCGGATCGCAATCAAGGATGATTTTCTTGGACATTATGGTTCCTCCTTATGTGCTCCAACTTTGAACCGATAATGAGGTGGTCGACGATTGACTGACTCCGGCTCATCGGTCACACAACTTGTTGCAAGGCCGGCAATGGCCTTTGATATCAGCGACTTCCGAAACCTTCGAGCAGTTGTTCGGCTGCCTGAAGATCGATGTCACGAGGTGTGTTTCCTGCAAAACGCTCGTCAACTACGGCCTGCGCATTGGAAACGAGTTCTTCAACGCTGATGCCGTAATCCTCAACAGGATGCAGACCGAGCATGCGGTCGCGGAAATCCTTGAACGCTCTGCTTGCGATAATCGCAACCTGCTCGTCCGGCGCATTTTCCGGGTAGACCGCACCTAGAATCTGACCGATCTCACGAACCTTATGCGCACGTACGGGAGCAACGAACTCCATAACCGCCGGCAACGCGTAGCCAACGGCTTCACCGTGCACGATGTGGTATTTCGCTCCGAGCACGTGTGCGATGGAATGCCCCGCAATGGTTCCCGCATTGTTCAGCATCCATCCTGCAAGCGTCGACGCGACCATCACACGTTCCCTGGCTTCACGATCCTGACCGTTTGCCACAGCACGCGGCAGATAGTTGTACAGCAGGAACATCGCTTTTTCGCAAATGGCATCCGTGACCGGACTTGCCATTCGGGAAAGGTATCCTTCCGCGGCGTGGCAGAATGCGTCAAGTCCGCAAGCGATGGTCATTTTTGCGGGCAGTGTCAGCATGAGATCCGCGTTCAGCACGGCATATTCGCTGACTGCCGGATCGGCAAGCACCGCGAGTTTACGACCGGTGGATCCTTCGGTGACCACCAGCGCGTTGGACATTTCGCTGCCGGTGCCGGCGGTGGTCGGAACTGCGATCATACCGTTGCATGGTGCGATCGGCTTGGCTGGATCGGTGTATTCGATGATGGATCCGCCGTTGACACGCACGATGTTGATGCCTCGGGCAACATCCATGGAACTGCCACCGCCGATGGCGATGATGCTGTCAGCCTTATGCGCTTCGAATGCTTCGACGCCGGATTCCACGGTTTCGCAAAGCGGGTCGGGCTTGACCTGGTCGAATACCGCCACATCGACACCGACCTGTTCAAGCTTGGTACGTGCGGCAACGACCAGCGGCATGCTTCCGACGAAGGAATCCGTGACCATCAGCGGACGAGAATAGCCCACGGTCTGCATGATATCGACCAGAGTCTCCCCTAAATCGTCAGTGCAGACCACTTTGACGGGTTGCAGCAGTTTGACTTCCATAGCCATCGGTCACTGTCCGATCTTTGCGGCCGCAGCGTCGGCATTGATGCAGAATTGACGAACCTTGTCGATGTCTTTCTCCATGTAGCCGCCGTCGTATTTGATGCTGGTCTTCGTCAGGGAGTCCACGCCATACGGCTTGCACTGTTCGATGGCTTCGGCAACATTGTCTGGTCCAAGGCCGCCAGCCATGATGACCGGCTTGCCGCATTCGGCCACAATACGGGCGCAATGCTCCAGTCGTGGGTCAGACCGCTGGCACCAATGCCGGTGTCGGGGGCCAGACCGGAGTCCGTGAGGATGAGATCGCAGTATTGTGCGTACTTCTTGGCACGGTCGACGGCGGATTCATCGTCAACGAGCACGGCCTGCATGAGTTTGGTGTTCGGAGCGGCTTCCTTAAGTCGGGCCGCGAATGCTTCATCTGCGGCGTACCCATCGCCAGCGATATGCAGAATGTCAGGCCGCACCTCTCTGGCAAGCTCGATCATCTCGTCGGGATCGTTGGTCAGCATGATGGCCACGGAGGTGACGCCACGACGCTTGCATTCGTCGAAAATGCGGTGCACGCGTTCGATTGGCACGCGATGTGCCGGAACGCCACCATTCTGCATCGGCACCAGTCCAATGTTGTCGGCACCAGCTCCATGGTTTTGACGGCCTCATCGTATTCGATCAGAGAATAGATCTGCTTGACTACCATTGTCGGTTCTCCTTGTGTTTGTATGGGTTGATGGACGTGTGATGTAGCAAAATTCAGGCGGTACGCACTTCGTCGAGCAACGGCTCGATCTCGCCGGACATCTTCTTACGTATGCGTTCCACGGTGATATCGGGCACTGCTTTTGTGCATTCGAGCGCGATGCTGGATGCTGCCTGCGCAATTTTGCCGACTTCTTCAAGATCTCGATCGGGGTTATCGAAGAAGCTCCAGGTGATGGCTGCCATGCCGGCATCTCCGGCCCCATTTGCCGTGGCGATTTCGGTACGGTATGGCGGCACATGCTTGAAGCTGTATTCGTCGTTTTTCGTGTCTCGCGCACAGGATTCCGTTGGCACCCAATGAAATGAATACGTTCTTCACGCCCCTGTCGAGCAAGGTCTTCGCTGCGGCACCTGCCGAATACTGGTCGGCGATACCGATGCCGGTGAGTACGGATGCTTCCAAATCATTCGGCTTGAGCACGGTCATCTTGTTGAGGATCGTGTCGAAACGGTGCGCTTTGACTGTGGAAACGGTGTCTCCGAACAGTGGCGCGGTGACGTGTTCGCCAATCCATGCCATGGTTTCCGGTTCAAGATTGGCGTCAAGCAGGCAGATGGCGGCACCGTTGATGAAGTCGAGGCGAGATTCGAGGAATGCCGGATTGATTTCCTTGCAGATTTCCATGTCGTTGACGGCCACCAGCAGATCGCCCGTATCGTCGGTGATGAACATGTAGGTGGAAGAACGGCGTCCTTCCAGCTGTGCGGCATAGTCAAGATTGATGTTGTTGGCCGCGCACGAACGTTCCAGGGTCTTGCCGTTTTCATCGTCGCCGTAGACGGTGATCAGGTATGTCGCATGCCCAGATGAGCCATGTTCTGTGCGATGTTCTGCCCGACACCACCTGCGGACATGCTGACGACGCCCGGATTCGAGTCTCGGTCCACTACGGTGCCCGTCGGTCTACCACAGATGTCCATGTTCATGCCACCGATGACCACAACGTAACGGTCAGGAACAGTATTTCCTGAAGTCATATCCGCCATGGATATTGCCTCCTACATTTTCGGGGATATATCTGCCTTGATACACCCTTGATGAAACGTTTTATCTTCATTTAGAGTACAACAAAAGTTTAAGCCAGTCAACTTTTGCTTATATTTCATCGATGTAACATATGGAAAAATCGCGTGTCTCGCGATTACGAAAGAAACAAATGTAAGACCGCCATACCTGCGTTACTGCAGCAAATCAGCTTTGCGCCGCACAGCTTCTTCAGAAAAATCAGCGCAAATCGACTGCACCTGAGACATATTCATCGCAGCCGCCGCAGACGCATATCTAGCGCATTCCCGCTGTGTTTTATGCTCACGACGCGCCCACACCAGCGCACTCAACGCCGCCGACGCACCACCATTGGTATATCGACGTTCCTCCGCCCTTCCCGGCAAAGACCAGAAAAAAGCTTCATGTTCGCAGCAGTACAGCATGTCCGAATCATCCACAAAAAGAAACACATTACGCACACCGGACCGCAGCAAATGTTCGGCGCAATCTCTGGCACTGGCCTCGTCATGCACCTCAATCCCCGACACGAATTTGGCTTCGGCGGAATTAAGCACCATAGTGTCGATGCGATCGAGCACCGGCGTGATTCGCGCCGCTTTATAAACGGAAACCACGCGCAACGAAAATCGGTCGACTTGTTTTTTCGCAAACCCATGCTATGGCATCAGACGGCAAGCTCGAATCAATCGCCACCATTTCCGCATTGACGATGGTCTGCTCTCGTTGCGCTAGAAATTCCGGGGTGATTTCCGCACTGATCTGCATATCATCAAGACCCACAATCTGACGCCCCTGCGCGGAAACAACCGACAAGAAGGTGGAAGTAGGCATATGGGAAATCTGCTTGGCATGCGTGATGTCAATGCCGTTGCATACGCGTCCTGCTTGACGCGTTCGCCGTTCTCATCATCACCATAGACGGAAATCAAATAATTCGGCACGCCAAGCCGGTTCAGATTGTAGGCGATATTGTAACCAATGCCGCCCACGGATGACACAATGCGCCCCATGTTGGAACTTTCCCCAACCACATCCTGCATGGCGACACCGTAATGGTCTATATTGATGGCGCCAACAACAGCCACATAGCTGGGCGGAGTGACGATATACCCTTGCCTTGGATGTACCCTTTTTTCATCAGGTTGGAGATGTGCGCGGCCACCCCTGAACGGGTGATGCCGCACAGTTCCGCAAGCTCGTTTTGGCTGATCAAAGGATTCTGCTTAATCCACGCCAAAATCTGCTGTTCGCGATCGGTTGCGGCCATCTCTTCCCCCTTGCCTCTAGGGAAGATCCATGAAATCGGTGTCTTTCAGGTAGTTCTTCCCTGTGGTGATATCGTACTGAATCAGCTGGTAGTCGGCAAGCAACTGCTGGGTTTCCGCGTCGAAGTCGCTTTCGGCCATGGGATTGCCGTCAGCGTCGAGATAGATGTTCTGACCTTCAGGGATACGGTCCCATCCCTGGATATTGTTGACGACAGGTGGCTCCATGGCGGAGATTTTCTCATGCATTTGCGTGAGGAACGCCAGATACGGGGACACCTTGGCGTTCATATGCTCGGCGGCCTGCGCCACGAAGAAGTTCGGCGACGAATAGTCGGCGTTGTCGATCTCGTTGCCTTGCGAGCTGGACGCCTTGTTGGACCAGATGAAATAATCCGTCAGATGCAAGGCAAGCGAATTGTTGTCGTCTTCGGAAGCGGACGAATAAATGCCCGGCAGATGATCGCCGTAGAACACCACGTGATCGGCTTGTCGATGGCGTCGAGCTTGTCAAGGAAGTCGGCGGTCGCCTCGTCGGTCAGAGCCGCACCCTTCTGATAGGTTTCGATGGACTCCTTCTCATCGTCCTCCAAAGGAGTGTCCGTAGTGGATTCGGCCTTGAAATCGTTGTTCTTATACCAATCGTGGTATGGCATGTGGTTCTGCATGGTGATGACCTGCAGGAACTGGTTGCCATCGGTTTTCTTGACTTCTTCGATGGTGCTCTCGTACGTCGCTTCGTCAGACACGTACGGCGAATCGTCGATCTTGTCCTGATGCGAGATGACGTCCGGACCGGTCAACGTGTAGAAATGCGAGAATCCGAACTTCTTATAGTTGGTCGCACGCGAGTACATAGACGATTCGTACGGTGCAGTCCGATGGAATTCTTCGACGCCCCCACAGTTGGTTGATGGTCGGCGTCCAATGCTCGCTCGGCACAAGCTGCTGATACGGGCTGGTGAGCGACGAATCGAAATTCGACATGCTCAAACCCGTCAATCCCATGTATTCGAGGTTTGCGGTACCACCGCCATATCCGGAAGAGAGCATCAAACCGGAGGTCGTATTCTCTTTGATGGAACGAATGTTGGGCATGGAATCCTTGTTGATCTTAAGCCCCGGCACGCGAGACGGGTCGGAGAAGGATTCGGACAGCACATAGATCACCGTACTGTCGGTCATGTTCTCGGTACGAGATGCGTTGATCTTCTTCGCTTCTTTTTCGTATCGTGCCGCGACTTCCTTCATGGTTTCTTCGGAATAGTCGTCAGGCTTCACCATGACTTTCGGATTCAGCTGCCTGGTGAAGGCGACCATCGGTCCGTTGCGTTGCGCATCGTAGACGAATCCCACATGGACGGCATGTCCCCCATTGCCGAAGAGAAGGTTTTCGCCCAAGATCCGACAGTGCTCACCTGCATGGAATACAGCGTGAAGAACGTTCCCGGCACGATGATCAGCAGTAGTCGCACGATGGCATTCAGCGAGCGCGACTGCTTGTCGTCGCCACGGAAAAGCTTGCCGTGACGGCCGTCACGATGATTCAGGAATACGAAAAGCGCAATGAAAGCAACGAATATGACGACGGCGAGCAGAATGGTCCACTGTGCGCCTGCCGGCATGAAGCTCATAAGATTGCCCGCATCGGCTTTGAGGAAGTTCAGATCGCTGGGAAGAATCGCCTCATATCGGATGGATACTTTGAAATGTTCGATCACCGCGATAATGAATGTCACCGCCAGAAATATTGGCGTGGCGATCCAGAAGCGGTTGATGAGCATGAGCAGTATCACATACAGCACGCCCCACAAAATCAGGTTGAGCACCGCCACAAAGTTGAGGTTGGTGAACATTTTGGTGACGAAGCCCCAACCGGTCAGCCACATGTTGTTCGAAAGCTTGACGCGTGTAGCGGATTGACTGACGCCAATCTGTAGCGCTGCCACACCGATGGCGTCGAACACCACAAACAGTATGCCGTACAACCACCCTGGGAATTCCTTACGTTCCTTGGCGGGTGCGTTTGGATCAATCGTCGAGATCTTCAGTTCCTCAATCGTCTCTGTATTCACGGATTCGTTCGTCAAGTGTTTATCTCCACTCGTAACGTGTCAGTTCGCTTCGTTTCCCGCCTTACGGCGACGCCAAGGCACTATTCTCGCGACCATATCTGACAAAAAGCTGTAATGATCGATTTCATCCACAGTTTCTTTCTGATTTTCTTACGCATATGTCGATGAAATCGCAAAAGAACGATGAGGGGGTATAGACAGTTCGGATGGCAGTATCTAGTTGTCGTCAAGGATTCCGCCGTCCGCATAACCGTTGTTGCTGAAATCGGCGAAATTGTTGAGATCGACGGAATTACCGTCGTGCCTCATTCCGGCAGTCGGGGCATAGTCCGAACACCTCAAGCGTATGCCATTCGATGGTGAATCCGTATTTCTCGCTGATGCCACGCAGCCAAGTTTCGGATGGCGATTCGATTTCCACGGTTTTGCCGCAATTCGTGCATACGAGATGATGGTGATGCCCGTCATCACCACACAGACGGAACAGCTGTTGGCCTTCCAAACGCACGGTATCAGCTCGCCTGCCTCAGCCAAGGTCATTCAATTGACGATATACAGTGGCAAGGCCGACCTTCACGTCCTTCGTCTTCCAGCTTGCGATGCAAATCCTGTGCGGAAATGAATTCATCGTTTGCCTTCAACGCATCATGAATCAGTTCTTTTTGTTTGGTGTTGCGCTCCACGCGTCCGTCCGTCAATCTATGTCCGTTCTTGATGGCTTCGCGCGTCGTCCTCCCCTCAGGGAAAGGCTGACGCGCGAAACATGCCGTCATCGGTTTTATTTCAAATCATCCCAGCAGCCGGTCCGTTCAAGATCCGCACAGTTTGTCCTGGTGTCGTCGTCAGCACGGTGATATGCCCCATCTTGCGATCATGACGCACTTCAGCCTTGCAATAGTCGTGCATATTCCATTCGGGATGCTCGGCGATCAGCGCGCGGGTCGGTGCCACATGCTGCCCGAGCACATTGACCATAACAGCCGGCTTGAGCAGTTCGGGCTGTTCGAGCGGCCACCCGGCGATGCCTCGAATATGCGCGTCGAACTGGTCGAACGAGCACGCTTCGATGGTGTAATGACCGGAGTTATGCGGGCGCGGGGCAAGCTCGTTGACGATAACCCGCTCATCCTTGGTAACGAAGAGTTCGATAGCGAGGATGCCGGCCAGTTCGAAGCCTTGCGCCAAACGCAAAGCGAGTTCGTGCGCTTCCTTCGCCACGTCTTCGCTGACTTCGGCCGGAGCGATGGTCATGTGCAGAATATTGTTACGATGCTCGTTGCGCACGATCGGGAAGGTCACATAATCCTTGCCGTTACCGGCAACGAGAATGCTCGCTTCGAATGCGAAATCGACGAATCCTTCGAGAATGCTCGGCGGGAATCCGCCACCACGATCGGCACGGGCGCGTACCTTTTCGAGATCGGCATCGGATTTCAGCACGGTCTGGCCGTGGCCGTCGTACCCGCCGGAACGGGTTTTCAGCACGGCCGGGTAATGGATTTCACCGAGCGCCGCATCAAGCTCCTCAACGCTGTTGACGGCCTTCCATGGTGCGGTCGGCGTGCCATGATCATTGATGAACTGCTTCTCGTTGACGCGATCCTGCGTGACACGCAGCAAATCGGTGCCTTGCGGGGCTGCAGACAAGGAACGCACTTCGTCGATGGCGTCGGCGTTCACGTTTTCGAACTCGTACGTGAGCACGTCGGACTTTTCAGCCAGTTCTCGGATCGCGGTGATGTCGTCGTATTCGGCAGTGACTTGGAAGTCGGCCACCTGTGCGGTCGGGCAATCCGGAGTCGGGTCGAGCACGCCGATGCGGAAGCCCATGTAGCGGGCGGACAACGCCATCATGCGGCCAAGCTGACCGCCACCGATAATGCCGATGGTGGCCCCTGGCATCAGACGTTCAACACGGCCATTGGTTTCCTCAGACAAGCTGGGCATTGGATTCAGCCACCTTTTCCTTCAGAGAGTCACGATATTCCTGCAAAGCATTGGCCAAACGCTCATCGGTGGTGCTCAGAATGCTCACAGCCAAAAGACCTGCGTTTGTGGCACCGGAGTTGCCGACTGCGGTGGTGCGACCGGGATGCCGCCTGGCATCTGCACGATGGACAGCAGCGAATCCCAACCGGACAGCGCATGGGAACGCACCGGCACGCCGATGACCGGCAGGGTGGTCTGGGCCGCGACCATGCCCGGCAGATGTGCCGCGCCGCCGGCTCCAGCGATGATGACCTTCAGACCGTTGGCACGGGCACTATGCGCGAACTCGCCCATCAATTCCGGGGTGCGGTGCGCGGAAATCACCTGCTTCATGTACGGCACTTCGAACTGGTCAAGCATCTCGCAGGCATGCTTCATGGTTTCCCAATCGCTCGCCGACCCCATAATCACTGCGACTTCAGGCTTGTTGTCTGCCATCAAGGACCTCCGAAAGAATCCAAAAGAACATGTTCTTGAACACCGTTTACTTTACGCAATCGGCTAGATGTGCAGCACGATTTTTCGAAACGTCGCCATTCACGATCTTGGAGAACGCAAGATGCGCGTCGTCGATCGCATATGCGGAATCGATGACCGGATGCAGATCGGCATGTTCCACGAATTTCAGCAAACGTGCGAAATCCTCACGGGAGCCCATGGTATTGCCCTGCACTCGAATATCCTGGAAGAAGATTCTCGTAAGCTCTGCACCCGGCTGGTCGCCAGTAGTCGCGCCGCAAATGGCGATAGTTCCTCCCGGACGTACGGATTTGACGGAATGACTCCATGTGGCCGCGCCGACGGATTCAATGACGGCATCCACCTTGCGTGGCAGTCGCGCACCCGTTTCAAAAGCCGCATCGGCACCGAGCTGCAACACTCGCGCACGCTTGTCTTCGCTTCGTGACGTGACGAACACTTCCAATCCGGCCGCGTGAGCAAGCTGAATCGCCGCGGTCGACACGCCGCCTCCGGCGCCTTGAATAAGCACCGTGTCTCCCGGCTTCACATTCGCCGATGCGAACAGCAGGGAATATGCGGTAAGCCAGCTGGTACCCAATGCGGCAGCCTCATCAAGATTCAGATTCGCGGGCTTGGCGAACACGTTGGCGCTGGGCACCTGTGTGTATTCGGCCATGGTTCCCGCATACCGTTCGGACAGGATCGAGCGTCTCTCCCCCGGCATCACACCGGCGCCATCGGTACCAACGAAGGTATACAAGACCACTTCGGAACCGGCCTTAAGTCCCTTTCGTACGGGAATGTCTTCTTCCAACACGCCAGCCGCGTCCGTGCCGAGGATCATCGGCGTCTGCTCGTCGGAAAGCCCCACACCTTGCAGACTCCACACGTCATGATGGTTCACGCTCGCCGAGTTCACACGAATGGTGGACCAGAATGGCTTGGTTTCAGGCTCAGGCATAGTGCCCACTTCAAGCACGGACAGCGGATCATCATAATTCGTTCCGGTGGCATATACGGCTTTCATGTTCGCGCGCTCCTTTGCGAATAACGGCTTTTCACGATTGCAAACACCTCTATTGTGCCTCAAGTTGAGAAGACTTTGCGCTCCTTTGCCCGCAAACACCCTCGTCGGGGCATACAGTGGGATATGATTTCGCACTTGGTTGCACTGATCGTAGGGAAGGGTGATTGCGCACGATGACCGCTGGCATTTTGAGTTCGATTCACACTCCGGCGGACGTACATGCCCTTTCAGCCCAGCAATTACGCGATCTATGCCTCGAAATCCGCGCCACGCTGCTCGACTACGGCAAACAACATGGCGGGCATATCGGCTCGAATCTTGGCGTGGTGGAGCTCACTGTGGCATTGCACCGCGTGTTCGACTCGCCCCGCGACCGTTTCATTTTCGACGTGTCGCACCAAAGCTACGTGCACAAAATGCTTACCGGCCGCGCCGAAGCATACTTGGACCAATCTCGTTTTGATGAGGTGACCGGTTTCACGAATCCGCTGGAAAGCGAACATGATTCCTTTGTGCTCGGCCATACCGGCACTTCGATTTCTCTGGCCTGCGGTCTTGCCAAAACCCGCGATATGCAGCGCGCGCCGCCGGCGAAAGCACTATCGGCAATGTTATCGCCATTATCGGCGATGGATCCCTGAGTTCGGCCATTGCGTTCGAGGGGCTGAACAATGCGGCCGAACAGGGCGGTAATCTCATCATCATCGTCAACGACAACGAAATGTCGATCGCTGAGGATTTCGGCGGTATGTACGGGCAGCTTGCCAAGTTGCGTACGTCGAATGGCATGGCCGAACTGAATCTGTTCAAGGCATTCGGCTTGGACTACCGCTATGTGGAGCAGGGTAATGACGTTGACGCGCTGGTGGAAGTACTGAACGAGGTCAAAGACATTGACCACCCGATCGTAGTGCATATCCACACCACCAAAGGCTTGGGCTTCAATGACGAAACGGAAGCCGACAATGGTTCGGATGGCTGCAATCAGACCAATCCTCAACCTCATGCGGGCCAATGCGAGGCCAACCATTGGCAGGATCCGGAGGCCTCGCTCGGCAAACCGCTCGACGCACGCAAATATTATGGCGAAATGGCCATGGCATCGCTGGAACGTCGTTTCGACAATGAGCCGGGATTGGTGGTCATCTCCCCCGCAACCCCCGGATCGAATGGCATCACCCGAGATTTTCGTGAACGTGCCGGCGCTCACTACGTCGATACCGGTATCACGGAAGAACATGCCGCCGCGTTCGCCGCGGGTATCGCCAGGCTGGCGGACGCCCGGTGCTTGCGACTTCCGCCACGTTCTTCCAACGCACGTTCGACCAGCTGCAACAAGAGTTGGCATTGAATCATGTTCCCGCCACGCTGCTGATTTTCGGCGCGGGAATTTCCGGCGCGGACAATACGCATTCGGGCACATTCGATATGACGATGTTCGCCAATGTTCCCGACGTGACCTGTTTGGCTCCCTCGAGCGGCGAACAGATGCTTGACATGTTGGCTTGGGCTACCGGCCCGTCCGAACATGGCGTGGTGGCGATTCGTATGCCCGGCGAGCAGATTCTCGCACTTGAACGTGCCGCCGATATGGCGTTCGACCCGTTGCAGCGTGCCGAAGAGCATGATCCAGCCGTCAATATTGCCGGAGCATGCCCGTTCGTCCGCTATCAGATCGTTCAGCCCGGCAGGGATGTGGCGATTCTTGGACTCGGCAACACCATGCCGTTGGCTGCCGAAATTACGTCGGCACTGGCCGAAAATGATGAAGAACATGCTGCGATTACCGCAACGCTTGTTGACGCATTGCAATATTCCACGATGGATGCCGAATTACGGCGATGCTTGCCGATGGGCATCGTTTGGTTGTTACGTTGGAAGATGGCCAGCTAGAAGGCGGATGGGGTGAGAAAGTCACCGCATTTTATGCCAATTCCAGTAATACCAAGGCTTCTCACGTTCGTGTGCTGAATTTCGGCGCAGCCAAAGAGTTCACCGACCGAGTGCCTCTTGGCGAGCTTAACGAACGTTACGGATTGACTTCAGAAACCATTGTCTCTCGAATCCGCGGTATTCTCAGCGAATAATCGATACATAAGCGAATTGGCGGGGAATGATCGGTATATCTGTGGACCATTCCCCGCCAATCTATAAGTCAGCGATCTCGTAATCAGCAATCACTGATCATTCTTGATGGCGTCCAACGCAGGAATCTTCACAGCCTTATTGGCCGGGCCGAAACCTGCTACCACACCAAACGGCGATCGAAAACAGCATGGCCACCACAAAAAGCCACCACGGAATCACCGAAATGCGAGTCACATCTCGCCGCCCATAATCGCTTTGCCGATATTCTCAATGCTGAATCCACCCAAAGACGCCATATTGATGCCTATCGAACCAATCGCGGAAATCAAGCAAGCGATCACACCGCCGACAAGGCCGATCGCACCAGCCTCGCACAGGAACATCATGCGAATATCGCGCACATAGCAGCCAAGAGCCTTCATAATGCCGATTTCGCGCGTACGTTCCGACACCGACATAATCATGGTGTTGGCAATACCAATCGCGGCAACGAAGAACGACACCGCGCCGATGCCGCCCAAAGCCAACTGGATGCCCCGCGACTGCTTTTCGATCTCCTTACGCGTTTGTTCAAACGAGGAAGTCTGATAACCGGCGCCCTTGATTTGCGCTTCAACGTCGGCAACGTCTTTGATGTCTTGGGTGTGCACCAGTACCTGATCGTAAACGACCTTGCTCGACGTGTTGGCCTTGGTGTCCCCCGATATTTTGGCGTTCAACGTTTTTCATATCGTCGATGCTCATCACAATGCCGGAAGTGAACGCATCATAGTTGTTGGCGGAGGAATCAATGACACCCACCACCGTGTATGGCATGGTAATGGTGGGACTCTCACCACTGCCGGAATCGGATGGCGCCACGGATCCGCCGCCCACCTTGTGGTAGTCGTCGGGACTTTGATAGTTGGCTCCGGTAATCAACGTGATTTTGGAGTTCAGCATATCGAAGAACGGGTCTTCGCCTTCGGATTGGGCGCAACCGTGCTCATCGCAGTAATAACCGCCCGCTTCTATACGATGATTGCTCGGATCTGACGCATACTTGTCGTAGAACGAATACACGAAGGATTTGCCCGCCAACACTTCGCCGGCACGCATCGGAAGACGTCCGCTGGCCAATTTATAGCCGGATTCTTCCAATTGCGTGGCGTCGACTCCCACCACGTTGACATATTGCGACACGTACCGGGAGCCAGCTCCTTGCGTGGCATCCACACTGTATGACATCGTTTTCTGAGGAAGCACTCCGGCCACACCGGCAATGCTGCGGAAATTCTGCACGGCGTCATCGTCGAGTTTCGCCTGTTCGCCGTCGGCACCGCTCACGCTGGATGACGTTGCCGTGGAATGCGAGCCTCCGCCGTCCGCATATACGGTGATGTCGTTCAGGTTGCCCATGTTTTTGAGCATCTGCTCGTTCTGTTCGTTGATGCCTTGACCAATGGAAATCATGAGCACGATCGAACAGCAGCCGACGATCACGCCAAGTACCGTAAGAATCGTACGCGATTGCGACGCAGCAGATTCTGCGTGCATGAACGTGCAATATCCGAAATCGCATGCTCACTCCTTGGCGGAGGGCACGGAATCAATCACCTGGGTCGCGCGTCAATGGCACCAGCCGTATTAGCCGCACCATCATCAGCACCTGCATGCGAATCGGAGGGATCCCAATCCCAATCGTCATCCTCGGCA
>ENA-OQAR01000170-OQAR01000170.1-human-gut-metagenome-genome-assembly--contig:-NODE-170-length-17625-cov-2.738370_pt1 | contig 17625 bp, 15 predicted proteins | sample MGYA00242738_ERZ504533 | MGnify/ENA primary metagenome ERZ504533 (study PRJEB26092, sample SAMD00036276) | human gut metagenome | host: Homo sapiens | study: EMG produced TPA metagenomics assembly of... | reverse complement strand
GACAGGTAGAACTGCACGGAGTCCGGCCGGTAAAGCACATCGGGTCATAGGAAAGGCGTGAATATTGTTCCAGGAAAGGTTCCTTGGGACGGATATCGAATGACAACTGGGCTGGTAGCACTTCACCGCATGATGTAGGCATGAGCATGAAACGCTTCCGCCTCCGCACGGGTAAGGGGCAGCGTATTGTCGGGTCGGGTGAAAGCCACCAGGATTTTCACCGAATGTCCGCTGGCGCCCATAAAGGCGCACCGCGTCTGCGGCAACTTCCATGCCTCCCGTTTCACCTGCTCCACTTCCGCCCTGCCCGCCAAGGGGCCTACGGTCAGTTCCACCAATCCGTTATAAGCCTTCATGCACTGTCCGCCCTCCGTCTTGCGGAACTCGGCGGCAGGCATCATCTTGGGCAGTTTTGTCCGCCGCCTCGCAATGGTCGCCGGGGGAGGACATGGCGCAACTGGCTTCTGAACATGGTGACGGGACAGGTTTTCACTTCCTCTTTCATTCTCTCTACCCATGCATCCAGTGTAAGAGTGCTCTGGGTTACATGGTTTCCGCCGTCGCGTACCTGGGTAATCTTTATCATTTATCGTGTATTTATTCGTTTTTTCCAATCTATAAAGATACGGATAAAATCGGGAAACAAAGCAATATACAGGAAGGTTTCTTTCAAAAAAAAGGACGCGAAGGGTACAGGAATTTCCGATAGGGAGGTGAAGCGGAAAGATATTGAAGGAATGCATTCGCGACAGGTATAATCCAGACCATTATATGCTATGATACAATGTATTGCACCATTTGGAACAATGAGTTTTTCTAATTAGAAACCATTAATTCTAGCGCATGGTACAACCTGTCTTTACATATAGGAATAAATTGTTCCACTGATAGGAATAATTTGTTCCATTAGCATGAAACTATTTGTTCCACTGGACGGAACAAACTATTCCACTGGGTGAAACTACCCACATCATGCATGTAAAAAAGAGGCTGTAGCATATGTGCAAGATTGACAAAAGTCTGTCACCGTATCCGTCACGCTATCCGTCACCATCGCAACACGTTGTAATTCAAGCGCATAAACTGCTGTGTGACAGATGTGACGGATGTGACAGTTTAGATTTCTCATAATACCAAATTTAAGGTTTATGCAAATACAACGGATATTTTCTCCCGAAACAAGAATATGCTATAAAAACATATGAAAAGCCGGACAAACATCTCTGTCGCCCGGCTTTTTTTATTATCAAAACAATCAAAGAAGCATCAATTTGCCATTTCAGAAATAAACTTGATGCGGACCAACCGGATTTCATCCTCCGTATAGTCATCACCCAATTCATCCATCGCGTCATCTATTTTGTCTGTTGTAGACTCCTTGAAGTAATCATAAATATCGTTCAAATGGTCTTCATCCATAATTTCCTCCAGGAAGTAATCAATATTCAGCTTGGTTCCTGAATAAACAATAGCCTCCACTTCATCCAATAATTCACCGAACTCCAACCCCTTTGACACTGCAATGTCGTCCAAGGCTACCTTCCGGTCAATAGCCTGAATGATGGATACCTTCAGTTTGGATTTATTGGCCACCGTACGGACACGCAAATCCTCCGGACGCTCTATTTCATTTTCCTCACAATGCTTCTTTATCAATACGCAGAACTCCTGACCATAACGTTTTGCCTTTCCAGCACCTACGCCCGGAATATTCTGCAATTCTTCCAAAGTCACCGGATAAATAGTAGCCATCGCCTCCAAAGAAGGATCCTGGAAAATAACATACGGCGGCACATCCAGTTTCTTGGACAGCTTCTTACGCAAATCTTTCAACATAGAGTAAAGCACAGGGTCTACTGCACAAGAAGCACCTCCCCGAACCGGAGTTTCTTCTTCCTCCTCCTCGAAATCATTATCTTCAACAATCTTGAAGGATTTCGGTTTTTTCAAGAATTTATGTCCTTCGGGAGTAACCTTCAATAGACCGTAATTCTCTACGTCTTTACTTAAATAACCCGCTATCAAAGCCTGACGAATGACAGCATTCCACATTTTTTTCTTCTTCTCCCATGCCTGAACCGAATACTTCCAGTTCTTCATGTTTATGAGCAAGTACTTCTGACGTTTCCTTACCCAAAAGAATATCAATTATATAATCTGCTTTAAAGTTTTCTTTCACTGCTATGATTGCTTCAATCACAGCGCATAATGAATCCTGAGCCTCCACTTGCTTTTTAGGATTTAAACAGTTATCACAATTTCCACAATTCTCCTCTGTATATTCTTCCCCAAAATAATGTAACAATGATTTACGACGGCATATAGAAGACTCTGCGTATGCAGCTGTTTCCAACAGCAACTGTTTACCGATTTCCTGCTCTGCCACGGGCTTTCCCTGCATAAACTTCTCCAGCTTCTGCAAGTCCTTGTTGGAATAGAACGTAATACACTGACCTTCCCCTCCGTCACGACCGGCTCTCCCCGTTTCCTGATAATAACCTTCCAGACTTTTCGGAATATCATAATGTATCACAAAGCGCACATCGGGTTTGTCAATTCCCATCCCAAAAGCGATGGTAGCTACAATCACATCTATATCCTCTTTCAGGAACCCGTCTTGATTGGCTGTGCGTGTAGCAGAATCCATTCCGGCATGATAAGCACGCGCATTGATTCCGTTAGCTTGAAGCACTTCGGCCAATTCTTCCACCTTCTTACGGCTCAAACAGTAGATAATACCTGATTTACCAGGATTAGCCTTGATAAACTTGATAATATCCCTGTCAATATTATTTGTCTTCGAGCGCACTTCATAATACAGGTTCGGGCGATTGAAAGAGGACTTGAACTCCTGCGCATCCTGCATACCCAGATTTTTTTGAATATCCATACGCACTTTCGGAGTTGCAGTAGCAGTAAGGGCAATCACCGGCGCCTTTCCTATTTCATCTACCCCAACCGCAACGGCGAACTGCTGGCAGGCAGATATGCAGATATTCAATTAAAACAAAAAGAAATAGAAGATGCGATAGCGATTCCATCCGAAGCGATTGTCCCCGAAATGGGTAAAAATAAAGTATTTGTTTATCGTAGCGGAGTTGCAGACCCTGTAGATGTTATCATAGGTCTTCGTACCGAAGCCGAAGTACAGATTGTACGAGGATTGTCTGTGGGTGATACCATCCTGACATCGGGTACACTGCAATTACGTAAGGGAATGCCTGTGGAACTTCAGGCCATTAACTAACAACTAAAAAAATACTTTTATGAATATTTCCGAACTTAGTATCCGTAGGCCTGTGCTTGCCACCGTGCTTACCATCATCATATTACTTTTCGGACTGATCGGTTACAATACATTGGGAGTCCGCGAATATCCTTCGGTAGATAATCCGATCATCTCTGTTAGCTGTAGTTACTCGGGTGCCAATGCCGATGTAATCGAGAATCAGATAACCGAGCCTTTGGAACAAAACATCAACGGTATTCCGGGAATCCGTTCTTTGTCCAGTGTCAGCCAACAAGGGCAATGCCGTATCACAGTGGAATTTGAATTATCCGTCGATTTGGAAACTGCCGCCAATGACGTACGCGACAAAGTGTCCCGCGCACAACGTTACCTGCCACGCGACTGTGACCCTCCTACTGTATCCAAGGCTGATGCCGATGCAACGCCTATCCTGATGGTAGCTATCCAAAGTGACAGCCGCTCTCTGTTGGAACTGAGTGAAATAGCAGACTTGACCGTAAAAGAACAACTGCAAACCATTTCGGATGTAAGCAGCGTATCTATTTGGGGAGAAAAACGTTACTCCATGCGCCTATGGCTCGACCCCACCAAAATGGCAGGATATGGTATTACTCCGGTAGATGTAAAGAACGCGATAACCAATGAAAATATAGAACTCCCCTCGGGCAGCATTGAAGGTAATACCGTAGAATTGACCTTACGCACCATGGGACAAATGCACACCGCTAAAGAATTCAATAACATCATATTAAAAGAAGTAGGCGGAAGAGTGGTCCGTTTCAGCGATATCGGTTACGCCGAACTAGGTCCGGCAGATATCAAGAGTTACATGAAAATGAACGGAGTGCCGATGGTAGGTGTCGTTGTCATTCCACAACCCGGTGCCAACCATATCGAAATCGCCGATGCCGTATACCAGCGTATGGAGCAGATGAAGAAGGACTTGCCCGACGATGTGAAATACAGCTATGGCTTTGACAACACTAAGTTTATCCGCGCTTCCATTGATGAAGTAAAAAGTACGGTGTATGAAGCGTTCGTACTGGTTATCATCATCATTTTCCTGTTCTTGCGCGACTGGCGCGTGACACTGATTCCCTGCATCGTGATTCCGGTTTCATTGATCGGAGCTTTCTTTGTGATGTACATAGCAGGTTTCTCCATCAATGTGCTGACCATGCTGGCGGTGGTATTGTCCGTAGGTTTGGTAGTGGATGACGCCATCGTTATGACAGAAAATATCTATATCCGCATAGAACGAGGTATGCGTCCGTTCGAAGCAGGAATAGAAGGGGCAAAAGAAATTTTTCTTCGCTGTTATCTCCACCACTATCACCTTGGTGGCAGTGTTCCTGCCCATCGTATTTATGGAAGGAACCAGCGGACGTCTGTTCCGTGAGTTCAGTTTCGTTGTGGCAGGTTCGGTCGTCATTTCTTCCTTTGCCGCATTAACGTTCACCCCTATGCTGGCAACCAAGCTATTGATAAAACGGGAAAAACAGGGATGGTTCTACCAAAAGACAGAGCCTTTCTTTGAAGGTATGAACCGCATATATGCCCGTTCACTGAACGCTTTTCTTAAAAGACGCATATGGGCAATACCTGTTACAGTGATTATGTTGATAGCCATCGGAGTACTTTGGGTCCAGATACCCGCTGAAATGGCTCCGATGGAAGACCGGTCGCAAATAAGTATCAATACCCGTGCAGCCGAAGCGCCAGCTATGAATACATCCGTGATTATACGGAAGATATCAACAATCTGGTAGATTCTATTATACCTGATGCCGAATCTGTAACCGCACGTGTTTCCAGTGGCAGTGGAAATATACGTATCACATTGAAAGATATCAAAGATCGTGATTACACCCAGATGGAAGTTGCCGAACGTATCTCACAGGCCATCCGCAACAAGACGAAAGCACGTGCCTTTGTGCAACAACAGTCTTCTTTCGGCGGACGGAGAGGAAGTATGCCCGTACAATATGTACTACAAGCTGTCAGTATAGAAAAACTGGAGAAAGTATTACCGGCTTTTTTAAGCAAAGTATATGACAACCCTACTTTCCAGATGGCGGACGTGGACCTGAAGTTCAGCAGCCCGGAAATGAGAGTGAATATTAACCGTGATAAGGCAGGTACAATGGGAGCACCGTGCGTGATATAGCCGAAACACTGCAATACGGTCTCAGCGGACAACGTATGGGCTATTTTTATATGAATGGAAAACAATATGAGATTTTGGGTCAGATAAACCGCCAACAACGTAATACACCGGCCAATATCAAATCTATTTACATACGAAGCGACAAAGGGGAAATGATTCAATTGGACAATCTGGTAGAATTTGTAGAATCCGTAGCTCCTCCTAAATTGTACCACTACAACCGTTTTATTTCCGCTACCGTATCTGCCGGACTGGCAGATGGAAAGACCATCGGACAAGGCTTGGAAGAAATGGATAAAATCGCCGCCCAGACTTTGGACGAAACTTTCCGTACCGCCTTGTCGGGAGACTCCAAAGACTATCGGGAAAGTTCATCCAGCCTGATGTTTGCTTTCATTCTGGCATTGATACTTATCTATCTTATTCTGGCGGCACAGTTCGAAAGTTTCAAGGACCCTTTCATCATCATGCTTACCGTTCCTCTGGCCATTGCAGGAGCACTGATTTTCATGTATGCCGGTGGCATTACCATGAACATATTCAGCCAGATCGGTATTATTATGCTGATTGGTCTGGTAGCAAAGAATGGTATCTTGATTGTGGAATTTGCCAATCAGAAACAAGAATCCGGTGAAAACAAGATGCAGGCCATACGGGATGCCGCTTTGCAACGCTTGCGCCCTATTCTCATGACAAGTGCCTCTACCGTATTAGGCTTGATCCCGCTGGCATTCGCAACAGGAGAAGGCGCCAACCAACGTATCGCCATGGGTACGGCTGTTGTGGGAGGAATGTTAGTATCTACTTTCCTGACCATGTATATCGTACCGGCTATTTATAGTTATATATCTACCAACCGAAACGTTAAAACAGAAACTGTATGAAACGAATCATTATAACTTTATGTATCTGTACTGCATGGGTGGCTTCCACCTATGCGCAATATCCTTATACGCTGAAAAAATGTCTGGAGGAAGGACTTGCAAACAATTATTCCATACGTATCACCCGTAATGAAGAACAGATCAGCCATAACAATGCCACATTAGCAAATGCCGGTTATCTGCCGACTGTTGATTTGTCTGCCGGATATACAGGAACGTTGGACAATACGGATACCAAAAGCAGAAGTACAGGCACTACAGCCAGTGAACGAAACATCTACGACCAAACCTTAAAGGCCGGGCTGGATGTAAACTGGACTCTGTTCGACGGATTCAATATCAGCACCACCTACAAAAAACTGAAGGAACTGGAACGCCAGGGAGAAACCAACACGCGTATTACCCTTGAAGACTTCATAGCGGGACTCACTGCCGAATACTATAATTATGTACAACAGGAAATACGTCTGAAGAACTTCCTTTACGCTGTGTCTTTATCCAAAGAACGCCTGCGCATTGTAGAAGAACGATACCATATCGGTAATTTTTCCCGGCTGGATTATCAACAAGCCAAAGTGGACTTCAATGCAGACAGTGCACAATATATGAAACAACAGGAACTGGTGGTTACCTCACGTATCAACCTGAACGAGTTAATGGCCGTACAGGAAGTCAACCGACCGCTACGTGTCAATGACTCCATTATAACAGTGAATGATGCGCTGAATTACGATGAATTATGGGAATCCACCCTCAAGACGAATGCCAACCTGCTGAAAGCTGATCAAAATACAACAATTGCCCAATTGGATTACCGTCAGGTTCTATCCCGTAATTATCCCTATGTGAAATTGAACGCCGGTTATGGCTATACATTCAACAAATATGAAACAAACGCCACCAGCCGGAGAAGCAATTGGGGACTAAACGGAGGAATTACCGTAGGCATTAACCTATGGGATGGTAACCGTCGCCGTGAAAAGCGCAATGCCAGCCTGCAAATACGTAACTCGCAACTGGAAAGAGAACAACTGGAATTGGGTTTGAAAGCAGATTTAAGCAATCTGTGGCAAGCCTATCGCAATAATTTACGTTTATTAAATTTGGAACGCCAAAATCTGGTTGCCGCCCGTGAAAACCATGAAATAGCCAAAGAACGTTATCTGCTGGGAGATCTCTCCGGTATCGAGATGCGTGAAGCCCAAAAGAGTCTGCTTGATGCGGAAGAACGTATTTTGTCTGCTGAATATAACACCAAAGTCTGTGAAATTTCCCTGCTCCAACTAAGTGGAAGAATAACGAAATATCTCGAATAATCGTTATAGCCTTTACTTATAGCTTGTAATTCAGGGCAGTTATCCGTACCTTTGCACACAATTATCACTAAATATGTTGTAAAAAGATATGGGATTATTTATCAAAAAGCCTTTTGCTGCATTACAAGCCGAAGCCAATGAATCTGGAAACAAGACCCTGAAAAGAGTCTTGGGACCATGGAGCTTGATCGCATTAGGAGTAGGTGTTATCATCGGTGCCGGATTATTCTCCATCACCGGAACAGTAGCCGCAGGATACACAGGGCCTGCCATTACTTTATCTTTCGCCATAGCGGCAATAGGTTGTTGCTTTGCCGGTTTATGTTATGCCGAGTTTGCTTCCATGATACCTGTAGCAGGTAGTGCTTATACATACTCATATGCTACAATGGGCGAACTTATAGCATGGATTATCGGCTGGGATCTAGTATTGGAATATACTGTTGCCGCTACTACCGTCAGTATCAGCTGGAGCAGATATCTCGTTGTTTTTCTGGAAGGAGTGGGGATAAATATCCCCCATGCACTTGCTGCTTGTCCCTGGGACGGAGGTATTGTGAATATACCGGCCGCACTGATTGTAGTGCTGATGAGTATTTTTCTGATTCGTGGAACAGAAGGAAGTTCTATCTTTAACGGCTTCATTGTGTTCCTGAAAGTGGCAGTGATTCTTATTTTCGTTGTATTAGGATGGAAATACATTAATGCAGAGAATTATGTTCCTTATATCCCTGCCAATACTGGTACTTTAGGCGAGTTCGGATTCTCGGGCGTATTGCGTGGAGCAGCGATTGTATTTTTTCGCCTTTCTTGGTTTTGATGCCGTAAGTACAGCCGCTCAGGAAACAAAAAATCCGAAACGGGATATGCCCGTCGGCATTCTAGGTTCCCTGCTGATTTGCACCATTCTTTATATGGTGTTTGCTTACGTAATGACGGGAGTTGCCCATTATTCTGACTTTGCAGGACAACAAGGTATCGCACCTGTTGCCGTAGCGATTGACCACATGGGACATGCAGATGCCACAGGAGTAATTCATCCGGATTATCCGTGGTTGAACCGGGCCATCGTACTGGCTATCCTGTTTGGTTACTGCTCGGTTATTATGGTAACTTTGCTAGGACAAAGCCGTGTATTTCTAAGTATGAGCCGCGACGGACTGTTGCCTCCTTTCTTTTCAAAGATTCACGAGAAATACCGGACACCGGCACACAGTAATTTGTTATTCATGGTCATTGTAGGAGGGCTGGCAGCATTTGTTCCGGCACGTGTAGCCGGAGAAATGACCAGTATAGGTACCTTATTCGCCTTCACATTGGTTTTGCGCGGCAGTATTGATCGTGCGTAAAAGTATGCCTGACGTACATCGTGCCTTTTAAAAACTCCTTTTTGTTCCCACGGTACCGATTTTAGGCATCCTTACCTGCCTTTGTATGATGTTGTTTCTTCCGGCTGACACTTGGATCCGATTGGTATTATGGATGCTGATAGGTCTGGATGTTTATGCCTGCTATGGAGTAAAACACAGCAAGCTGGAGCATAACGTAAAACGACGCAAAGGACTCACCATATTGAATATGACAGGAATCGCCCTGTCTGTACTTTCAGTTATTACAGGATTGTGGCATCAACAGACAGTAGGCTGGGAAGAAGACAAGACATTGCTCGCTATTTCGTTCGTCTTTGCGTTCACACATTGCGCATTCTATATGGTACGTATCTGGAAACAGACATCCGAGAAGAAGAAGTAAGCGTTTTCCACACGCTATCTATTTCCATAACTTTCATTCACCGTAAGGGGTAAATTCAATCCACCCCCTACCGTGAATAAAGTTATCATAGTTTCATACCCATCGGTTCTGAACCCATAATCAAGCCTTATAACCTATGAAAGTCTTAAGTTATCCATAGTAGAAAGAACATTTAAAAAACTTCTTCAAAAATGTTTTTAGCTACTACCACAGTATTTCCTTCAGGAATTGAGGAATAGAATCCTGTTTCTTTAGTCCATGCTTCTTCCAAGGTATAAAAATCAAGTTCCTCCGGTTGCTTTCCATCCAGGACACAAGCTAAATAATCAAAATAAGCCTTCCATCTCATAAAATAAAAAATCTTTCAAAATGCCATTCCATTCTTTATGAGCATAATCACGAAGTCCGCCTTGATCTGCCGCTACACGATTTCCCCATGTAGTAATCTGAACACGTGCATTCCATTCGTATAATGCTTTTTCTTCCTGGGTCTGTCCTGCTGAACGTGCCGCTTCAATCCAAGTTCCAACCTTGAATTCTTTCCGGGTACCCAACAACTGGTCTTGCAATAGAATAAGATGCAGAAAATGCTGTGAAGCCAACTCAAATACTTGCTTGTCTCCTGCCCGGAACGCAGCCGTTACCACTTTTTGCATCAAACGCCCCTTTTCTGCCAATGCCTGCCGGAGCACATCCACCAAATCGAATTCAAAATTATTATTACCCTGATATTTATCAGCCACAGAAACCATCAGTCGGGCAGCCTCTATCACATCCTGCGGATTATAGTATTCTTTCATCTCCGACCAACTGGATACCTGATATACATCCAACCCCGGACGAGCGCAGAATACCGACTCATGCGTTCCCTGTTGTATTTTCTCCTTGGGACTATTATAAATACCGTTACCTAATAAATCCCAAACTTGTTGCAAAGCCTCATCCTCTACCCCATAACGAGCATATACGTATCCTTTCAACCACTCATCACGAGTAAACCGATGTTCACGCCATGGCAATTCCATCACCAGCTCATACATAACCGGGTTGTTCTCAATACCTTCCGGAGTCATCCCTACTCCACGCAATGTCCTTCCGGCATGAACATCTGCTTTTCGCGTCATAAAAGCCATCAATCAGCGCATCCATTTTTACCATGAAGCCCAAATGTTACCACCAAAAATTCAAACAACATGCAGTACACCCCACTCATGCTGCCCGTATCCTCCTTTGCGACACCACTCTGACGCCGGGTCCCCCCCATTGCGGACGGCATTCGCTATGCAAGTCCAAGACTAACAGGTCTCCTGCTTCCAGATGCTCTATCATCGGAGTACGAGGATTGTCCTGCCATGCCTGAGCCACCCACACAGCATCCGGATTTGTTTTTTTCATGGCTTTCATGATGGCTTTACCGGCTGCATCCAAATTTACTCCTTGAGTACTTCCCCCTTCATGAAACGGATCAATAGCGTAAAAACCTGTTTTTCCATACAGTTTTGTCAGTTCTCTATAATACAAAGCAGAGATTTCTTCAAAGCGCTCATCCTCCGGCTGTAAAAAGGCAGGACGATGATAGCTGCACCAAAATCCGGGATCAGCAACATTCAATCCTAATTTCTCCTTTGCATTATGAGGAACCATGCCACAATATCCCGGCAACACAGGTTCGATGCCATATTCACGCATTCTTTTTACAATCTTCTTCTGAAGTTTTTTCCTGACGGGTATACCAACTTTCAGGATTAGGTCCTCCCCACCCTTCCAGATTATTCATCAACCACCAAGCTGTAAAACCCGGTCCGGCTACAAATTCATTAATTTCATCCTTAGTATATCCCAGTTTTTAGAAGTACATTTTCTCCAAACCGACTCAGTCCCTGTCAATGCCAGGGAAAGATTGATACCGTGAAGCGCCATCCAATCTATCTCCTTTTCCCAACGCTCCCAGTCCCAAAAAAGCCATGGAATAAGAGAAAGTACAATAATTCAGATCATAACGATAGGGCAGATCCGTTTCATGCCGTTCCTTTTTAGTCACAGGGGGCAAAACAGCAGGCAGTTTTGCAGTCATTCCATTCCAAGAAAGATGTATGCCTGCATAATATTTCAAATACCAATTCAATCCGGTAGCAATATTTACATAGTCATTACCCCGGATAATTACTTTATCACCTTTCTGATCGAGTTCAAAAAAATCAGTTTCCGATTTCTGACGTTCAATAATAAATTTGGAGGAAGCTCCTTTGTCGATGCGCTCTAATAATCCTGTAACAGGAGAAGAAAATAAGTTGCTTGTCATCCATAACAGCACAAACAACAATCGTAGTTTTTTCATCATATTATTAAGGTAACGGATAACACCAATTAAATAAAAAACAGAACAGCCCCCTCGCCTTTAAAGGGAGGAAGGCTGTATTAGTATTATTACGGAATAATTTAATTATTTACAATTTCCAAGGCAACGCGGCTTCAACTGCTTGAAGAAGTCATTACCTTTATCGTCCACCAAGATGAATGCCGGGAAATCTTCCACTTCAATTTTCCAGATAGCTTCCATACCCAATTCCGGATATTCCACACACTCAATGCTCTTGATATTATTCTGAGCAAGGATAGCAGCCGGACCACCAATAGAGCCCAGATAGAAACCGCCATACTTCTTACAAGCATCCGTTACCTGCTGGCTACGATTACCTTTTGCCAACATTATCATGCTACCGCCATGTGACTGGAACAAATCCACATACGGGTCCATACGTCCTGCTGTAGTGGGGCCCATAGAACCACAAGCCATACCTTCCGGAGTCTTTGCCGGACCGGCATAATAGATAGGATGATCTTTGATATACTGCGGCAAATCTTCGCCACGATCCAAACGTTCTTTCAATTTAGCATGAGCAATATCGCGACCTACAATAATAGTTCCGTTCAATGACAGACGGGTAGCTACCGGATATTTGGTCAATTCTTTCAGAATATCCGCCATAGGTTGGTTCAGGTCAATCTTAACCACATCTCCTTCACCTGCTTCACGAAGTGCTGCCGGAATCAGTTCACCCGGTTTATCATCCATCTTTTCAATCCAGATACCGTCTTTATTGATCTTACATTTTTATATTACGGTCAGCAGAACAGGAAACACCCAGACCGATAGGACAAGAAGCACCGTGACGGGGCAAGCGGATGATGCGGACATCGTGAGCCATATACTTACCGCCGAACTGTGCACCCAAACCAATCTTATAAGCTTCTTCCAATACTTGTTTTTCCAGTTCCACATCGCGGAAAGCACGCCCGTATTCATTACCGGTAGTAGGCAGCTCGTCGTAATAGTGAGTGGAAGCTAACTTAACAGTCAGCAAGTTCTTCTCTGCTGATGTACCACCGATTACAAATGCAATATGATAAGGGGGACAAGCGGCCGTACCCAAAGTCTTCATTTTCTCAACGAGGAAAGGAACCAATGTAGCCGGATTCAATACAGCTTTCGTTTCCTGATATAAATAGGTTTTGTTCGCCGAACCACCCCCTTTAGTCACACAAAGGAACTTGTATTCCATACCCTCAGTAGCTTCCAAATCAATTTGTGCAGGCAGGTTGCATTTGGTGTTCACCTCATCGTACATAGTCAAAGGAGCATTCTGAGAATAACGAAGATTTTCTTCCGTATAAGTCTTATAAACTCCCAAGGAAAGGGCTTCTTCATCACAATAGCCGGTCCATACCTGCTGACCTTTCTCACCATGGATAATAGCAGTACCCGTATCTTGACAAAGAGGTAATTTGCCTTTAGCTGAAACTTCCGCATTACGCAAGAAAGTCAATGCTACATACTTATCGTTATCACTGGCTTCGGGATCACTCAGAATCTTAGCAACCTGTTCATTGTGTGAATGGCGAAGCAAGAAAGAAACATCACGGAAAGCAGCGTTAGCCATAGCAGTCAGACCTTCTTTTTCAATCTTCAAGATAGGTTTTCCTTCAAACTCACTTACTGACACATAATCTTTAGTCAGCAAATAATACTCGGTTTTATCAGGTCCCAACGGGTAACATGTGCTGATAGTGGAACGGAGGTGTTGCCATATTGATACTTATTTTAGTTAAAAGTTATTAGTGTGACAAAGGTAGTAACTATTATCGAAATTTTTCCTTAATTAGCGTGAAAACTTTCAAGGAATGTCCTTACCTTTGCCAACTCATTAAAATAACATCGCATTATACATGAAAAAATTAGGCAAATTATTATTTATTACTTCATTACTGTTATGCTTTCTCATCCCTCGAGGATGGACACAAAACCCAAGCAAAAAACCAACCGGACAGTATCGAACTCAAACTGAAGGAAATCTACACGAAACGGGAAGTCATGATTCCCATGCGTGACGGAATCAAGCTTTACACCGCTGTCTACGAACCGAAAGACAACAGCAGGCAGCATCCTATCCTGATGCACCGCAGCCCTTACTCTTGTTCCCCATACGGAGAAGGATTTGACCGTCATTTCAGAACTAATCTGAAAAACTATATAGAGCACCGATATATTATCGTCTTCCAAGATGTACGTGGACGACATAAGAGTGAAGGAATATTTATCCAAGTACGCCCTCTCAACAAAAACAAAAAGGGTAAGAAAGATAAAAAGAATATAGACGAAGCTACGGACACATACGATACCATAGAATGGTTGATTCACAACACATATAATAACGGAAATGTAGGAACATGGGGAATCAGTTATGATGGTTTCTATGCCACTATGACAGCCTCCTCCAATCATCCGGCTTTGAAAGCTGTTTCTCCGCAAGCTCCCGTTACTGACTGGTTCCGTGGAGATGACCGTCATCACAACGGAGCCTTCACCCCTGCTGCAAACCACTAATTTCCTTCCCAGACTGGAAGGACGCCACATGGGAAAAGGAGTGATGAACCAAATTGTAAAGAATGATGTTTACACAGATTTTTCTGGCACTCGGTACCTTTTAAGAATGTAGACGACCTGGTACGTGATACCACACAGACATTGTGGAATGATATCAAAAACCACCCTGATTTCGATGATTTCTGGAAAGAGCGCGATGCACGCACCTCCTGTTATAACTTGAAGCCCGCCATATTGGTGGTAGGTGGACTGTATGACTCCGAAGACTGTTACGGAGCCTGGAATCTTTATAAAGCCATCAAAGAGCAATCACCGGACACAGATTTATATCTGACATTCGGTCCTTGGTGGCATGGAGCATGGACAGTACGCGGGTTCCAAGGTTTCGGTAATCTGTATTTCGGTAAAAGCACTTCGGCTTATTACATGGACAAAATAGAATATCCTTTTTTCCGATATTTCCTGGAAGGAAAGGGAGAAAAGCCCAAGCATAAAGTAAATATATTCCATACAGGTGAAAACGAATGGAAAACATACGACGAATGGCCTGTACAAAAGACTGCCGGTACACCTTATTATATACATAAGAACGGATCAGTATCCACACAAGCACCGGCAGAACAAGAGTCTTATTCAGAATATATTTCAGATATGTCACGTCCGGTACCCTATACGGCAAACCCTACCACTTACCGGACAAAAGAATTCATGGTAGATGACCAACGCTTTGCCACTTCACGTCCCGATGTCATTACTTTCATGACGGAGCCGCTATGTGATACATTGACACTGGCCGGCCCTATAGAAGTGGAATTAATGACTGCCATTAGTAGTACTGACGCTGATTTTATGGTGAAGTAATTGATGTATATCCTGAAAATTTGAATATTCCAAACTGCACGCAATTATTTAAAGAGTAAACTATCCAATGAGTGGGTACCAGCTGATGATTCGTGGCGAATTGTTCAGAGGACGCTTCCGTAAGGGATTCGACAATCCCCTGCCTTTCAAACCGGAAGAAATAACTCCGGTTAATTACACACTGTATGATGTGGCACACACATTCCTGCCGGGACACAGACTGATGATTCAAATTCAAAGTTCCTGGTTCCCCATTATTGACCGCAATCCACAAAGGTTTATTGATACCTATCATTGTACGGTAGAAGATTTTGTGATGAAACAAAAGATCAAAAATTTTATCATCAGCAAGGAGCTGCAAGCAGAGTTATACTACCTGTGGTAAAAAAATAAAAAGGAAGTATCCCAACAAGCTCAAATGTCATCCAATAGCAAGAGCCGTATGACTACTCCAGCATTCATACGGCTCTTTTTTATATGTAACTACCATCTGTAACTTTTCCGAGGTTCATCTTAGTCTGGATACTCTCATCAAAAAATATCATATAGAAGCAATCGTTCTATCAACTCGTTACCCAACGCTGTTTTCGCTTCAATATGAATGCAATACCGCTGTCACAAAACGGATTACTTTTCAAATACCCCACGCACCTGTTCAAAAATCCTGCTCCATTTCTTCACGTGATCCATCTGCACCGAACCCCCGTCATAGCAGACAAAGAAAATTCCTTTTTCGCATCGGCATAGACCATTTTATCCAATCCGACAACAGCCTCCTGCCACTTCTTCACGATAGCAATAACATCCTTTGCCGTTATTTCATCGGAACGCAGATTATAAAACTCAAGCATCTTCCCATACGCCCATGTCCACTCGTATGTATAATAATTACGATGCATCTCAACAAAACGGTCATGAATCTGATCCACATTAGTCAGGATTCCAGATTCTATATCTGCCATCAACTTCTCTATTTCACTTTTAGGAGCGATCAATCCGGAAATATCCACCCATTCTCCTGTCCCTATCTCTGTATCAGGAATCAACCGGGCACGGATTTCCTCATCACTGCTAAAACGAACCTCCTCCAAACGCTTGATTAATGAATTACCCAAAAATTTATGAATAGCCGTTTCATAAAAACGAATGCCATTATTTAAAGAAGAATTCTTAATTTTCGCACTTTGGTAAGAGTAAGTTTCTGAAGTTTCTCCGGATACTTTACGTAATTCTTTCAGAATACTACGCCCTTTCATCATTTTCTGAATAGTATAGGGACTCAACAGGTTATAATTAATCTGATCCAAACGGTTCGGATCTTTACGTTTGTCACGTTTAGGCCACTTTTGAGCATCCCGAATCGTACCTACACTCCGCAAATTCACCCCTGGCACCAGATAAGTGGTATTTTGCTGCTCTATCAGATAAGAAAAAGGCAGATTAGAAGTATCGGCATGATTCACATGACGCCCCATAACCAAAGAAAATGCACCTACACGTGCGGGCCATAAAATATAAGAATCGGAAGTAGTCTTCGCCCCACGCTCCATAGCTCCCTGATGAATCGGACCTAACTTATACATATGGTTGCTTTGATTAGAGCCGGAACCCGCATTCATAAAAGAGAACATTCCGGCAATCAGCAAAGTAGACTTATGATGAGTCACCGTAAAGGGTCCGGCAAAAAATGGCACATGCCTCACCGTTCTCTTCTTGACAATTACTGAAAAACAAAGAATCAGATGCAGAATAGTTATGTCCCAAATGACATGCCTGGCTGATAAAGCAACGGGTCAACATAGTTCCATCTTCCACATTGGAGCCGCTTGATATAATAAAATCATCGCATACCACTCCATAGCCGATATGAATAGGCGCTTGCTCATTACTGTTCAAGCTACCGTTTTTCAATCGTCCCGCCCCTTCTATCTTACAATAATCACCTATTCGTACATTCTTTATATATCCCGCATCAACAATGGTAACATGGTGGCCAATAGTACCTGTATCCGAAGCATTCTCTTCAGCATACCGGTCAATAATGGCTTTCATCCGGCAAATCAATTCAGGACGATGACGGTACAATGCCAGAATATAGGCTGATGCGCTGACAGACGATCATGAATAGGCACTTCACGTCCACCCGTTTCATTCAATACAGCTACTTCAACGCCATTCCCAAACTTGCTCCGGCCATCTACCAGAATGATATCTACATTCTCTATAAATGCATAATCCCCAATGATATAGTTGGCTATATAGTTCTTTATATTCTCAATACAACAATTATCGCCCACCGTTACATTATGCAGGTCGCATGATACAATCCGGAATGTTTACGCATGCCACCTGCCAACGTAAACTCATCCTCAAAAGACCCCCAATCTGACCTTTCCGGAAAAACGGGTATGATAAATATAGTCCGTCTTAAAGTTCTCTACTACTTCAATTTCATCCCAATCAACCGCAGTGCATGATCTCTCTTTTTAATTGTTGTATTTCTTCTTGTG
>ENA-OQAR01000169-OQAR01000169.1-human-gut-metagenome-genome-assembly--contig:-NODE-169-length-17647-cov-2.252911_pt1 | contig 17647 bp, 21 predicted proteins | sample MGYA00242738_ERZ504533 | MGnify/ENA primary metagenome ERZ504533 (study PRJEB26092, sample SAMD00036276) | human gut metagenome | host: Homo sapiens | study: EMG produced TPA metagenomics assembly of... | reverse complement strand
ATAAAACTCCATTATCCAACCGAACAAATAACAAGCTGACAGAAAATATTTCTCCTGTCAGCTCGTACATCAATCTCTTAATTTATCAGGCAATACATATACTCTTTCTCTTGTGAGTTCTGTGGCCTTAACTTCTGCTTATACTGTTTACCTGAAACAAGATTATAATTTGTGTATAAATCAAAAAGCATTATCTGATCGCATTCATACAATATTTATAGATTCTTTTATAGGTACATGTAGAATAGTGAACGCCGTCATCTATATTTCCCTTAAACTCATTGTATGTACTGTAACCGTTTTTCATCAGATATTTATAGGTATCTATCCATTGAAATCTCTTATTTAACCCGCTCTGTAACCTGTCATTAAAGTAACGTAACTGTGCTTCTTTTCGGGTTGGTTTCATTGCTGTATTTACCGGATTTACAGACATATAAAACAATCTGCAGTCACTTTCAAGTTCCTCTGCAAGAGTGTTCATACGCGCAAGATATGCATTTGCCTCGCCTTTATAATCAACCCCATTCCCGGAATTATGACTCGAAAGATCATTCACACCAAGATTAAAAATAACTGCTACGGGCTTATCTGAATCTGACTGCAGACGGGCAATTTCACTTCTCATTACTCTCTCTCCTGCTGTCTCAAACCAGCTCAGTCCCTCCCCTGTCTTACACACAAATGATACTTTTGCAACTGCATCCTTTCCATATTCCTGAAGAAGAGTTTTCTGCATAAAATACGTTCTGGAATCTCCCACAAAAATAATTCCGGAATACTCCGACAGCTGAGCTGCCAGATTATTGACCTGAATATCCGGCTCCTGTTGCCAGTTATACATAACTGCATATAAATGGGTTTTCTTCCTTACCTGTATCACCTGTCCCGCCTGATACTGCGGATTCTGAGTCTGATCCGGCTTCGTGCTCCATCCAAGAAAAGTATATCCTGTCTGATTTCTTATTGCTGGAAGTGTCACTTTTCCATTACTGTCTGCTTTTCTTATTATCGTAGACCCATCTGCCTCATGGAAAATAACCACCTTCTGAGAAGCAGATGAAATCGCTTCTGTTCCCTCCGACGGTGCCAGTGACTCATCCTTTTTATTATCCGAATATGTAAAAGATGTGAAACCTGTGGTTCCTTCTTCCACATCGTAAACCCTTACTTTGCTGGTTTTTGCAAAAGCTGTTTCACAAAAAACACGAGCTGAAACAAATTGCTCCTGTCAACATCATAATCATCATTTTCCTGCTATAATGTCTAACCTGAATTATTCGATTCCTCATTTTAAAACTCCTTTCCTGTCATGTAAATATTCACAATCCTCATTTTCTCCTACTACTTATACAGTGTCATCTTTTCATTTTTCCACTGTAGCAACATATTTTTCTTATATATATTATCATAATATCAATCGTAATCCATATCTGTAAATTTTACTTTTTCCCTCTTTTCCACCTGATAATTATTTCCCCAAAAACCATTCCAATCAATAACCAGCGTAAAAAATAATTTCATTTCCTGTGCATTTGCAGGGTACTTAGATATTCTTAGCCGGCAAAAATCTGCGTTATGAGAAATCAGAGACACTGTCTGAGCCGCAGGCGAGTTTGGCTCTGATTTCTCATGCTTTAGCAGATTTTTAGCGGCTTAGAATATTCTTATGCCCGAAACCGCACAGGAAATGAAATATTTTTTACGCGTCCCTTTTTGACCCAACAAAAATGGCGACACAAACTGCCGCCATTTTTCGCCCTCTTACTTATTAACTTTAAGAATATAAGTACTATACACCTCATCCTGGAACACCACTTCCTCCAAGTGACTTCAGCACATCCTCATTCAATCTCTCCCCATATTTCTCCCTCTCCTTCGATCCGACAAAAATATAAGAAACATCATACTCTTCCAGCAGCTCCTTCACATACTCCTCATCCGAAGAAGTATAAATACTCTCAATATCCGCGCTCTTCTCATTCAAGTCCGCAGTATCATCTCTCCACAGCCACTCATGCACATACCATCCCAGCACAGTCGGCAGCCCTGTCATAGCAGAAACACGCTCATAACCACTATAGCTGTCCCCGTTCGCCTCAAGCACAACCGGTGACCCTTTCACATTCTTCTTCAGCCATTTAATACCAGCCACATCCTCTGTGAAATCATTTGACAGGAAAGATATCGCATTCAATCCTTTATATTCAGAAGGCTCCCATACCTTTCCAAACCACGCATACACACTGTTTCCAAAATAACCAAAGGTCCAGCAAAGCAATACCAGGCCGATCACTGGCACAACCTTAAACACTTTCTTACGTGCAGCCACCAGCATACGGAAAATACCATATCCCATAGTCATCCCAAACAGCATATACGCCTGATAAGTCAGCTTAAACATAGTATTCGCCCTGGCGTTTCCATTTTCGTAAATATCTCTTACATAAACCAACTCCGGAATCACGATCAGCCCGATTGCACAGAGTCCCATGACAATCGCAAACAGATCCGGCACAGAGATTGCTTTCATCAGTCTATACAGACTTCTGTTCGCACCACCACGAAGCTTCTCCCAGATGATACAGATGATCAGCAGAACTGTCAGAACCACAGGCAGTCCCCACAAAATCAGCAGCTGATGGATCATAGAATGATTCTGCGCAATTCCCACACCTTTAAACATACTGTCAAACTGCAAAGTAAACGGCAGAGAAACAACGTATGAGATCACAATGATCTCCACTGCCTGAACCGCAGTCACTGCCAGAATCCTCTTCACTTTACCATCAAACTGAACGATATTGGTAAACAGCACCACTCCACCGGTCACCACGAAATAAATAATAAAATCCCAGAAATTCGTAAACCGGAACATACCGATCATCACTGCAGCCAGCAGGATATGCGGAATCAACAGCTGTTTTTTCCAGAACTGTTTCGGCCCGGCTTCATGATTACTGCTTCTCTCATCCGCACACTTCGCATCCACGCATAAAGAAGTCCCACCAGAAACAGCACAAACATTACATTTACCACATGGGCATGGAGATCTCCCAGCACAAAGGAATAACATGGAAATTCATGGATCGTCTTGTCCGGCACATCCGGATTGTATCCAATATAACGGGTCGCATCCGGGAACCAGTAGCTGTCCGCTTCTCTTCCCTGCAGCTTCTGGAGCCATGGATGATCTTACTGTAAACCACATAATGCATATTTCCCGCAATTGATACAGAAAGTCCTGCTATGATTCCGGCCACTGCCGGCACACAACGTTTCTTTCCTGTCAGGCTTCCTTTAAGCCTGTCCACAGACATCTGACAAACCAGTGAAAACGGAAGCACAAACGCAAATGCAGCCACAAAAGTACGCATCAGATTGTAAGTGAGTTCTACTTTACTGCCAGTCAGCTTCGTCAGAAATACTGCAAAATACTGTCCGCCATAATAATAATTGATCGTACCTTCTGAATACCACAGATCTCTTGCAGGAAGTGTCGTACTTCTCATCATGGCTTCCATGAAACCATAATCCATAAAATTTCTCAGTTCCGTATGCCTGCGGACGGAATCCTGCAAAATAAAGTCCATATCAGAAAAAAATATAAAGAACAGAATTTCCTCTCCGTAAATCAGATTTACCTTTCCGGACGGAAAGCAGTCAATTCCATTTTTTCCCTGAAAATGATATAAAACCCCACAGCCAACAGCACATACAACAGACACACCGATACATGTCGCTGCAGTAAATGGCAGTATCTTCGCAGTTACCAGAAACCACGTAAGAAAACCTGTCACAGTAATCGCCAGCACTTTTGAAAACATCCAGCCTTTGTCCTCAAATCCGGCAAACAGTCTCCCTGTCACAGGCATGGCAACCATTCCCATCAGAAATGCCAACAGCCACCATGTCCAGAATGTCCATACATCTCCCTTTAACAGAAATGCAGACAGCCCTGCAAGAGCTGCTGCAAGAAGCACTCTCGGTGCCCATTTCTTCATCCGTACGTCCTCCTTAATCATTTATAAAATCATTGTGGTTACTATAATCTTACACATTCTCTCTTATCTCTGTAAATCTGTGATCACCCGGCTCATAATCATAAATCCGGAGTAATCCCCGTAATAATGCATTTGAGGATTATTCTGTTGTTTTATAGATCCGTATCCGTCCATCCTGAGTCTCATAAACCTTTTCATATGCTGCAGCAATTGTCTCCTCACGACATTCCTGCTGTTCAAATTCCGAACCTTCTTCAAACAGGATATATGTTATTTTTTCCTGTTGTACTGTTTTTTTCAATGTTCCACTGTCAGATGTGGTGTATATCGTTACAGCCTGTGCAGCCCTGTAATTCGTATCATAGCCTGCAGACCATGCGTAATATGGCCATCCACAGTAAAGCATAGCTCCGGACATCGTCACTTCATTCATGCTGTACTCAGGAGTAAGTAAAAGATCGTTTTTCTCCAGATTCTCCTCCAGCCATTGGGTCAGCTCGCTGTTCATATTTACAGTCACACGTCTGCCCGGACCATTTCCCTTTATGATCACCACAAAGTCATAAATCCCGGTCACACTCAGAGATATCACCAATACTATTGCCAGTATCTTTCCCATAGTTTTCTGTATCCCGGACTGCCCATTTCTCCCTTTCCAAAGACTGTATACTGCCCATGCCCAGAAAATCGTCAGAAACGCATATGATATCATGATATATTTATGGTTTACATTAATATCCGGTGTCATCAGAAGCACAAAAAGCAAAAATCACCGGAAACAGGAAACTCACAAGGATTGCTCTCTCCCGTCTTCTCATAAACCATACCATTAGTACCAGCCCAAGGAAAAAACTCCGCTCATCCAGAACAGAATATTTCACAATTCCCGGGACAGTCTTATCCTCTGCCAGAAATCCCAGATAAATCTGAGAACTCATAGCACTTCCAACAATAAAAAATCTTTGACTGAAGCCAGGAAAAGAAGATGGATACCCCCGCCATGACAGCGTAATCCACTTTTCCATCCGAGAAAATCGCAAAGCCGCACAAAATCAGCAGACCACCGATCACTGCTGCCCCATTCCAGAACGCACACAGACCCAGAAACATTCCCATAAGCAGTGCCTGATCCAGATTTCTGCTTTTCCATCCTTCCTTCGAAAGATTCTGTTTTTATCCAGAGTATTCCTTTCTCTTCATGTGCCGTCCCGGCTTCCAGCCAGTCCATAAACAGATATAGTGTCAAAGTCACCATCAGAAGTCCAAATGCCAGATGCCTCTGATTAAGATAAACATTAAGTTCCACAATCCCCAGTTCTCATTGACAGTATATCCGATAAAGGAAGTATTTTCTTCCAGGGTTTCCACAAGATTCCCTGCCTGGATATGCTCCCATGCAAATCTGAAAAAAGCCATTCCGCTTCTGAAAAAGAACAGAAACAATGCCAGTACACCGCAGCACATTTTGCCTGTGATCCTAAGTGCAAGCTGATATAACAGCATAAGAAATCCCACAAGCGACAAGGTACTTACGATATTATAGGCAAAGTCCATACGCATTCCAAGATATTCCAGATTTCCTGTAAGAAACTGAAACATAAAATGATACTTTACATCTGCACCTCCATAATGAGGATACTGTGTGGGAAAATTATTTCCTGCAGAAAAAAGAACGCATCATCGCCGTATGTGGTGCATAATCTCCATACACAGTCAGGCCGAATACAGGATTCCGTCTTTTTATATAGAATACATAGAACATCATATATGTAATAAAATACAGTCAGCAGACCAAAGAGTAATATTTCCTTTTTTTAATCTGCGCTTATCCTGTATTTTATCAGTATTCCAGTTCCTGCATCCACCCTGTCTTTTGTATTTCCATACACTGATCAGTATAATAATAACTGCAGCACCTGTCATCCCGATAATATTTCCATACAAAAGTGGATTTCAGCTTTTCCCACAACACTGAAAAACCAGGAAATAAATATATACTGTCCAGGTCAGTAAAAGTGTTCCGACTCCAAAAGAAGCCGGAAGCATGAGCCAGATACGATTAATACCTGACACACTCCTTCCCTCTCCTGTCAGCATTTTCGATGCTTCACATCCCAGCATTCCTGCCAGAAGCAGATAAATAATTCCAAGCATAATTTCTCCCTGTACATTTCCCCGCCATGCAGATATTCCTATCCTCCCGGGGATTTATCAAACAAGTATCAGTATAGCAAAATCCCTACTTATTAAAAGCAAGTTCACATAAATTAAACATTTTAAATTTTTTGTTGCTTCAGATATTGTTCAATCCCTTTCACTATAGCTTCCACTATTTTATTCTGATATTCTTCTTTGCAGAGAAGTCCGGCCTCTTCCGGATTTGTAAGAAAACCACACTCTACAATATTCAAAACACTTTCACTTCTTTTTAACAGATAATAGGTTTTATTACCTTTTGCCACACGAGGGCGTTTTTACTTTCAGTCCCAGATTCAGTTCTTCCTGGATAAACTCTGCCAGATTCTTTCCCCGGACAGAATCTTCATAATAAAACACCTGGGGACCGCATACAGACGAATCCTGATAGCTGTTCTGATGAACACTTATGCACAGCACAGGTCTGTATTTCTTTATCATGGCAATCCTGCACTGCATATCCTGTGCTTTCTGATTTCTGCTGTCCTCCTCATAAAGGCCCTTATCTTCTTCCCTTGTCATGATTACAGAAAATCCTTGTTTTTCCAGAGAATCCTTTAATTTTACGGCAATCTGAAGATTTATCCCCTTTTCTTCCAGTCCGTTCACTCCGATCATTCCCGGATCCGCTCCACCATGTCCTGCATCTACCAGAATGATTTTTGAATTTTCTGTTGAACTCATAGTCTCTGAAACTTCAGCTGCCTGTTTTGACAGAATGAGAAAACTGACAAGAAGCAGACACCCTAACATTAATTCCAGTCCATATTTTTCAACTAAAAACACCTCCTGAGACATCTTTTACAGTCTACGGGAAAATTCACTGTTCCTGTAGACTGGCTATAGCAATTCCATAAAATAATGCAATCAGTATTTCATAAAATTCTATATTAATATATGTTTCAGAAGATGTTTTTATAGCCTGCTGATGCAGAACTTTTTAATTATTCAGATTGTCCGAGATTACCTGCCAGATTCCGTTGTTTTTCAAATCCAAGCTTCCATGCAGAAACTCCTGCAAGGTCATATTTGGATACCAGCTTCACTTTCTCTGCAACTGACTGAGCATCCTCAAGCCAGATCTGATAGGTAGAATTATCTATATCATATTTTCCATAATTCTGGGAAGTGGTCTTATCCCAGTAGGTTTCCACATTATTATCTGCAATTGTCTGCTGCGCCTGATCCATACCAATTGCTTCACTGGTTACATTTCCCCCTGTGGTTCTCCACAGTCTGGTATAAAACGGAATGGCATTGATCACACGTTTAGCCGGAACCTCATCCAGTGTATCCTGGATTCCCTGTTCCACCCATGGAAGAGATGCCACAGAACCGGCTTCAGATCCTACATAATGCTCGTCATATCCCATGATGATCACATAATCTACAACCCTTCCCTGTTCAGCCCGGTCATAATGGCTTGTAAAATCCTCAGGAACCGGGTTATCCACTGAAAGAACCAGATTATTCTTATGACACTCTATGGAAAGTTCTCTCAGAAATTCCAGAAAATGAGTTCCCACATCCTCGCTGAGAGATTCAAAATCCACATTAATGCCATCCATTCCCACATCTTGGGCTGCCTGGATCAGCTGACTGATAATATTCTGTCTCGCCGCAGTGCTGGAAAGTGTTTCAGTTGTGCTTACTTCCTGTGTAAAGTTATCGATCAGCCCCCATACCTGAAGCCCCTTTTCATGAGCCTGTGATACATAATCTGCACTCGCAATGCTTGCAATGTTTCCTGAAGTATCTGTCAGATAGAACCAAGTAGGCGAGATCACATTCACACCTGTCATATTTGCTGTCGCATCCGCAAAATAAGCATTGGCATCTGTGGAAGTCACCTGATGCCACACCATATTAACCTTGCTGTCCATAGTAAGATAGGAGTACTGTTCCCTCTTAAAGCTTCGTTCAAATTTTGTCTTCTCTGCTTCTCCCACTTTCTTCTTATCTATATAACCAATATATCCGTCATCCGTAGCTACCTGATCCCAGTTCTCCATTTCTTCAATAAGACGGAGCTTTGTACCTTTCTTTACAGAAGTTAGAATAGCCGATTTGATTCCACCGCGGTAACGTATGCTTGTATTCTTCTTAACTGTGACTGTTTTCACATTTTTGAATTTATACTGTATGGCAATCCTGTATGGATCTTTTGTGATATATGCATCAAGATCTGTATATTCCTGCACATAAGTAAGATTCAGATACACTTTGTCATCTTTCACCCATACCTTGTCACCTGCCTCAGATGATGCACTCGCAGAAGTCAGCTCCGAAGGTGTCGCATAAAGTATCTGCTGATTGGCAGAATCCCAGTAATATCTCTGGTTCAGATAGGTATTCACCACATCCAGTGGTAAATAGACTCTGTCTCCGTCCACCAGACCACGTTCTTCCAGTTTCTCAGTTCCAATGACCAGGGCAATCTGCCCATCTGCCATTTCTCCATAATATTCATTCAGATCCATTTTCTCAGAAGATGGTATGTACTTCATTACTACATGAGTGACAATTCCAAGAATCGCAACAAGAATGACCAAAACGGCAACTGCGATAACTGGTTTATACTTTTTATTCATAGTATTTTTCCTTTCAGTAAATATTGTGTTACCGGAAACAAAGCAGACAGTAACACGATCGCTATTGATACATCAGCTCACAGAAAGGTATTTCATATAGTTATTTTGAGTATGATGTACCAGTATTATCAACTGTATCGGTAACTTGATGATACTGGCTTAAGTATACCATAAAATATTACAATTGTATTGCAAAATCGTATTTTTCACAAATTTTTAAGATATGCGTAATTATATTCTTATGCTGCCCGAAGGCATTATGAACATCGGGGGGACTGATTCAGAATCTGTTCGGGCAGCTTTCTCTTTTGTTATTTTTCTTTGACGAAATCAAAATCCACACGAGCGATCCGTCCTTTTTCATCTTCAACGTAATCACGCATGTATCCACCACCTTCTGCAATCTGACAGGCTTTTGCAATTGTTTTCGGATTACTGAGTATACCATTCAGATACAGAGAAATTCCCTGTTCACGATAACTCTTCAATTCTTTTTCCAGTGGTTTACGCATGCTCTTTTTGGTTGCCCGTGATATATTTTCCGTAAGCTTACCTCCCTTCTTTCATAAGATTTTTTAGAAAGCACCTTATCGGCTGTTGAAAAAGCAATATCCCTGCACCTGTTTTTATCGTTACTGTGAACGGAGTGAACAGTAACGTTTCAACTTCTTATCATCATGGAAATTTTACCTGTACATTGCCACAGCAGGAACGCTGCATGAAAAACGGCAATGAAGTTTAGAAATAAAAGATCACTTTGGTTAATGTTTCAGATCTTCGCTTATGTGAACCGCAGGTTTACTGCTTCTTCTGTTTTCATTATATCCATCTGGTAAACAGATGCAAGTGTTTTTCTTCATTTATGTATTTTTTTCTGTTTTGTTTCTAAAAATTTAATATTTTGGTTGATTACTTATCTTTACATTTTGCAGTTTCTGTGTTATATAATATAGTGTATAAAAATTTTTATAAATTCAACAGTCAGACAATAGAAATTTTTTGAAGTTACTTTGCAGCAATTTTTCCAAAGGTAGCGCAATCTATGGCAATCCTTTAAAATTGCTGTTCAAAAAAACAATAGTAACTTTTAATTTAATCCGTAATTGTCCGCAGCTTTCAAAAGTTAAATTTTCATTATCAGAAACACTTTTAATGGATTTTCACAGGCAATTATGAAGCTGCCAGATAATTCAATGTTATTCAGAATAGGATGTGACAACATGAAGATAGAAAAGATCAACGACAACCAGATACGCTGCACACTGACAAGAGAAGACCTGGAGAACCATCAGATCCGTATCAGTGAACTGGCTTACGGCACTGAGAAAGCCAAGAAACTTTTCCGCGATATGATGCAGCAGGCACAGATACAGTTTGGTTTTGAGGCAGATAATATTCCATTAATGATCGAGGCCATCCCGGTGAGTACCGAGAGCATCATCCTGATCATTACCAAAGTAGAGGATCCTGAAGAACTGGATACCCGTTTCTCCAAATTTGCTCCATTCAGAGGGAATGATAAGACAGATACTCTTCAGCTTGACGGTGCAGATAATATTATTGATATCTTCCAGAAGCTTTACGAAGCAAAGATGAAGAGTACTCAGACAAAAGATGGCAAATCTGCTCAGAATACCGGAGCAAAGGAAAATGACGATACTCAGGTTCCTGATGTAAATCTTATCCGTCTCTATGAGTTCGACACACTGGACGATGTGATTGCGGCCGCCCATGGACTGAACGGCTATTTTACCGGTACAAACACCCTGTACAAAGATCCGGCCGATGAGCTTTACAAACTGGTACTTCACCAGTCATCACTTTCTCCGGAGGATTTTAACAGGGTATGTAATATTCTTACGGAATATGGACAGGAAAGGCTTTCTCTCTTTCAGGAGAAGCTTATCTGACAGAACATGGAGAACTGATTTCCGATTCTGCCCTTCAGCAGCTGATTCAGCTGTAATAATTTTCATAATTAAAAGAGCATTCAGTTTTCATCTGAAAGCTCTTTTCTTATACCATAGTAAATTACAGATTTCTCAAAAAAGGATGTCCTGAACTTATTCAGAACATCCTTTTTACATGTCAGTCTATGACAATTCAACAATTGTCATAGTCCGTCATATGATTACCTTTCAGGAAGATTATTCTCCAAGAAAATCATTAATCTGGTTAACCAGTACATCAACATCCAGTCCATGAACCATAGCTGCTTCTTCGAGAGATTCCATCTGGGAAGATGGGCATCCAAGGCAATGCATTCCTGCTCTCATAAGAATCGGTGCGATATTTGCATCAATCTGAAGAAGCTGACCGATCAGCATGTCTTTTGATACTTTAGCCATTGTATATTTCCTCCTTAATTTTTCTTCATACTACTCAGCTTTTATAGCTTCTGATATTATAATACTATTTTACTCTGGAATCAACTGCAAACTTTTTAATTTTATCGTTCCTCCCTGAAATACGGAAGTCCCAGCGCAGCAGGCGGCTGGTGTTCCTTTTTCTTTCGGAAGCTTGTAAATACCAGTACGATAATCGTTACCACATAAGGCAGTGCTTTAAATACTTCCTGCATGCTTCGTCCAAGTCCCGGGATATAAAGATACAGAATATAAAGAGCTCCGAACAGAAATGCTCCCCAGATTGCATTCAGTGGTTTCCATAATGCAAAGATTACCAGTGCAACAGCAAGCCAGCCACGATCTCCAAAACCATTGTCTGTCCAGGTTCCTCCTGAATATTCCATTACGAAATAGAGTCCGCCCAGACCTGCCAGACCTGCACCGATACAGGTTGACAGATACTTATATTTGATAACATTGATACCTGCTGCATCTGCAGTTCCCGGATTTTCACCGATTGCCCTGAGATTCAATCCCGCTCTTGTCTTGAACAGAAAAAACGATAACAGGACTGCTATAATAATACAGAGATATGTAAGGAAACCATAATTAAATAAAATACCTCCGATAACCGGAATCTTAGACAATCCCGGGATTTTGCCGTATAGGCACTTCCTGTTACTTTTACGGAAATCTGTCCTACACCGCCTGCAAGCTTGGAAATAGAACCGCCAAAGAAGTTACCAAAACCTGTACCAAAAATGGTAAGTGCAAGACCTGTTACATTCTGATTTACACGAAGTGTAATGGTCAGGATACTGTAGATCAGACCGCCGATTGCAGCACATGCAAACGCACACAAAAACGATATCAGTACACCCACAAGTGCATTGGGATCAGGATTATCCTTCTCATAGAGGAAAGCTCCCATCAAACCTGAAATGCCACCCATATACATAATTCCCGGAATACCAAGATTCAGGTTACCGGATTTCTCTGTCATAATCTCACCAAGTGCCCCATACAGAATGCAGATGCCCTGGACAATTGCTTTTTGAATAAAAACTATCAGTACACTCATTGCCGCTACCTCCTATTTTCTTTGCACGCTTTACTCTGTAGTTGATAAAGAATTCTGCACCGATCAGGAAAAAACAGAATGATTCCCAGAAAGAACATTGGAAGCATTCTCATTCAGTCCATACTGTGTTGCGATCTGTACGGCACCCTGGTTCATAAATACGATGCCAAAGGAAACTGCAACCATAATAAATGTATTAAACTTGGAAAGCCATGCGACAATGATCGCAGTAAATCCACGACCGCCTGCTGTTGCAGTGGAAATCGTATGGCTGGCTCCGCTGACAATAACAAAACCTGCGATACCACAGATTGCACCGGAGATTGCCATTGTACGGATAATAACCTTTTTCACCTGGATACCGGCATATCTGGCAGTATTCTCGCTCTCACCTACTACTGCGATCTCATAGCCCTGCTTACAGTATTTCAGATAAATAAACATTCCCACTGTCAGAATCAGGACAATGACTACATTCCAGCCATATTTCTGTCCGAACAATTCCGGAAGCCATCCGCCTTTTGTAGCCTGATTGATGATTCCGACTGTATTGGAACCTTTCGGATTTTCCCAGAATACAATACAATAAGTTACTACCTGCATGGCAACATAATTCAACATCAGAGTAAACAGTGTCTCATTTGTATTCCAGTTTGCTTTAAATACAGCCGGGATCATTCCCCAGATCATTCCGCCAAGTGCACTTGCCACAAACATTACGATCAGGAGTAACCCTGTAGGCATCTTATCTCCTGCATAGATCATGACGGCAGCAGAGCAGGCACCACCGATCAGGATCTGACCTTCTGCACCGATGTTCCAGAATTTCATTTTAAATGCAGGTGCCAGACCAATGGAAATACACAGCAGTACCATTGTATCTCGTATGGTCTGCCACAGACGGCGATCCGAACCCATTGCTCCATCCCAGATTGCCTTATAGACATCCACCGGATTCATCTTTACCAGGGCAACGATCACCGCTCCGCACACGATCAGTGCAAGGATCAATGCAATGAAACGGATCAGAAGACGTTCCTGCCATCTGGCTTTGTTTCTTCTTTTACTTACCTGTAAGAAAGGTTCTTTCTTCATGCCTGTGTCCCTCCTTTTTCATGCTTCGTCATAAGAATCCCGATTCCTTCTTTCGTTGCAGTTCTTCCATCCTCAATTCCGCTGATTTTACCTCCGCAGAACACTGCAATCCTGTCACACAGTTCAAGAACTACATCAAGATCCTCAATAACACAGACTACTGCAACCCCTTTTTTCTTCTGTTCATTCAGAAGGCGGTAAATCACATGGGAAGTATTGACATCCACCCCTCGAGTTGGGAAAGCTACCAGAAGCACTTTCGGATTCTGGGCAATTTCTCTTCCTACCAGAACCTTCTGCACATTTCCTCCTGACATCTGACGGACAGGTGCGGAAATACTTGGAGTCATGACTTCAAGCTGTTCTTTGATTTTTAACGCCAGTGCCTTTGGACCTTTTCGATCCAGGAATGGACTTTTACCATTTCGATAGCTTCTGAGCATCATATTATCGGTCATATCCATATCGCCCACAAGCCCCATACCAATACGGTCTTCCGGAACAAAAGCAAGGCTGATCCCTGCTTTATTAATGGAGATAGAATCCATTCCTGCAAGCTCTGTTCCTTTTCCATTGTCATCAAGCAGGGTGATCGAACCGCTCTCTATTGCCTGGAGTCCTGCAATTGCCTCCAGAAATTCTTTCTGGCCGCTTCCGGAAATGCCGGCAATACCCAGAATCTCTCCTGCATTTACTGTCAGATCAACATCATCCAGAGTTTTTACCTCTTCTTTGTTTTTACAGTTCAGACCTTTGACTACTAATCGTTTCCTTACATTCTCCGGTTCAGGACGGTCGATATTGAGATCTACTCTGCCGCCTACCATCATCTCTGACAGACTCTGTGCATTTTGCCTGAGCTGTTTCTACTGTATCAATATACTTTCCTTTTTCTGAGGATTGCCACACGATCTGATAACGCCAGAACTTCCTGGAGTTTATGCGTGATGATCATAATGGAACATCCATCTTTTCTCATATTTCTCAAAATATCGAATAACCGGTCAGACTCCTGTGGTGTCAGAACTGCGGTCGCTCATCCAGGATCAGAATCCTCGCGCCACGGTAGAGCATCTTTATGATCTCAACTGTCTGCTTCTGGGAAACGGACATTTCGTAGATCTTCTGTGACAGATCCAATTCAAAGCCATATTTATCTGCCAGCTTCTGAATATCCTCTGTGATTCTCTTCATGTCCAGCTTTCCCTTTCCCGGAAGTCCCAGAACAATATTCTCTGCTGCTGTCAGTACATCTACCAGTTTTAAAATGCTGATGTACCATCCGATTCCCAGTTCATAGGAATCTTTCGGTGAACGGATCGTTACTTCTTTTCCATTTACAAAAATATGTCCTTCATCCGGATAATAAATTCCATAGATCATATTCATCAGAGTTGTCTTTCCGCTTCCGTTTTCCCCCAGAATTGCAAGAATCTCCGATTTTCTCAGTGTGAGATCTACATGATCATTCGCCTGGACCGAACCAAAACTCTTGGAAATATCTCTAAGTTCAAGTGCATAGTTTTCTCCCACTATCGTTTCCTCCTTTTATCTAATGATATCCAATCTACAGTAAAAGTCCTGTCTCTTTGACTGCCGATATCATTTAATCCTACTTCTGAATTATGGAATTGCTCTCCTGTATACTCCATAATACAGCAAAAAGAAACCTTCTGTCAGAAGACTTTAAGACTTCTTTTTGCACGTACGATATGAAAAACAGCAGAGCTGCCGCCCGGGCAGCCCTGCTGTCATGAATTGCTCCGCGCTTTGCAGCTCCAGCAATTTTCTTATTCTGTAATAGATGTAATTCCATCAATCGCAATATCAAATGCAGGTGCGGAACCATATTCAGATTCATGGAAGTATCCGTCAGAAATGTACTCTGTATCACCCTTCTTATAAGTATCAAGTTCCTTGCCGTCTACTGTAAATGCAGATGTATCAAATACATGAAGGGAACCATCAATGAGCGCATCTTCCACTTCTTTGACCTTTTCTTCTGTACCCTCTGCTACAGTTTTGTCATTGAGAGCTGTGATCTTATCTGCACCTTCCGCAAATCCTTTACACCAGTCAGTATCAATTGCTGTGCCGTCAAGCATACACTGTACTGCGTATGTATAATATACACCCCAGTCCATAGATGCAGAAGTAAGTGCTGTGTTCGGAGCAACAGATGTCATATCAATATTATAACCTACACATGGAACTCCTGCTGCTTCGCATGCTGTAGGAGCACCTGTTGTATCTGCATGCTGGCTGATCAGTACACAGCCGTCAGAGATCAGAGCATCTGCGCACTCTTTCTCAAGGTCAAAGCTTGCCCAGCTGTTTGTATATTTTACTTCCATTGTTACAGACGGGCATACGCTCTTCGCGCCAAGATAGAAAGCTGTATAACCGGAGATAACCTCTGCGTATGGGAATGCACCTACATAACCCATCTTGCATGCGTCTTCTTTTACTGTGCCGTCCTCGATCATTTCATTCAGTTTCAGACCTGCAACTACACCTGACACGTAACGTGCTTCGTAAATATTTGTAAAATAGTTATGCATATTGGAAAGTCCGCTGGATGCAGCCTGTGTTCCTGTTGCATGACAGAACTGAACCTCCGGATATTCCCCTGCTGCTTCCAGTATATAAGTCTCATGTCCAAAGCTGTTTGCAAAGATGATCTGACATCCCTGATCTGCAAGGTCTGCTGCCGCATCATAGCATCCTTCATCTTCACCGATGAGAGTTTTCTCAATAATCTGAGAATCGTCAAGACCAAGCTTCTCTTCCATCTCATCAATTCCTTTCATATGAGCAGCCGTGTAACCTTCATTCTCATCACCGATATAGATCACTCCTACTTTCAGGTCCTCTTTTGCAATCCCTTTACCTTCATCTTCTGCAAATACCGGTGCACTCATGGAAACCGCCATTACTGCTGCAAGTCCAATTGCCAATGCTTTCTTCATTCTTCATTCCTCCATTCTTTCTATTTGTTTTCTGATTCCTGCTACGGAACAAAAGAGGCACAACTTTCTGTGTTATGCCTCCTTGCAAGTATCTTTACTATAACCGTTTATGTCTGAATTGTCAATAAATTCAGCAAAACGCACTTTCTTTTTGATACTCTTATTTTTTTTGTATATTAACAGACTATTTTCCATCATACAAATGCCTGTATTTTGGCAGGATAATTTCTCTGCTCGGACAGACATTCACATGTCCGTCAGCTATTTGTAATCTGCAGGTAAAGTAAGCAAATGCTAACTTAATATTATTTTATAATGTATCTGATTTTATACTTGTAATTCAGACAAAGATATATTAAAAATGTATGCAGAACCCCGAAAGGGGCCTAAAACGTTATTACGATAAGGAGGATTCTAATTATGGCATATGTAATTTCAGACGAATGTGTAAGCTGTGGAACATGCGAAAGCGAATGTCCTGCAGAAGCTATCTCTCAGGGAGATGAGCATTATGTAATCGACGCTGATGCATGCTTAGACTGCGGAACATGTGCAGATGCATGTCCAACAGAGGCTATTCATCCAGCAGAATAATTCATGATTTCAAAACAGCTTCATCTCTGTTTACCGCAGAGACGAAGCTGTTTTCTTTATGGATAACTTTTACAAATGTTTTCTTCTGATCCTCCTGCTTCTTTTTTCCAGTGCTGCAGCAGCCTCTTTTCTCGCAAGCTGTCTGTTACGGATCGTTTCATCCAGATCCCGGCACTGGTCTTCTCCCTCTTTTTTCATATGTAGCTCCTGAGCAATCAGACGTTCCATGATTTCTGAAATTCAAGTATTTTTTCCCTCTCAGGCTGTTCATCTTCAAGAAGCTTCACTTTGCTCGCAGTAGTCCCGGGTGCAGTCCTTGAAATTCTTGGAACCAGTTCTTTGATTGCTCTCAGGGCAAGTCCTCTTTTCTTTAGTTCCTTTATATTAGCCAGAAGCGTAATATCATTTCCTGTATAGTAACGATGTCCCTGCTCATTCCTGCATATCCTCAGTTCCAGTTCTTCCTCCCAGTACCGGAGGACCGATGCCCTCACGCCAAGGATTTCTGCGGTCTGAGTCACAGTATACCGCTGCTCCATGCTGCCCCTCCTCCTTTTGAGTCCATTTTTTTCATCAGAAACCACTGATGCATATCAACAACTCAATCTATCACCTGATATCATTGAACCACTGCACTGTAAAAACAGCTGTCGTAATCCTGATATCATGTATATTTATTATAAAAACGCCATACCGAGATTGCAAGAAGTTTCGATTTACAAACTTCCCTATAAAAACTTTATTTTGACACAAAAAAACAGGAAACAAG
>ENA-OQAR01000168-OQAR01000168.1-human-gut-metagenome-genome-assembly--contig:-NODE-168-length-17672-cov-5.779367_pt1 | contig 17672 bp, 16 predicted proteins | sample MGYA00242738_ERZ504533 | MGnify/ENA primary metagenome ERZ504533 (study PRJEB26092, sample SAMD00036276) | human gut metagenome | host: Homo sapiens | study: EMG produced TPA metagenomics assembly of... | reverse complement strand
TCCGCGTTCTGAGAAGATACCACATTGCCGGCGGCATCAATCAGCAGGAAGTTGGACCCCTCGCCAAAGGAAACATCGGTAAATATGTAGCGGCTTAGCTGGGATTCGTCAATGTACAGCATGATATACCCCAGCGGCGTGCTGGTGTGGTGCATATCATAGATTTTACGGCCAATGACAATTTTATCGTTGGCGCGGTAAGTGTGGATGTATTGCAGACTATCCTGTGGAGAGGCGGCCTCAATATTATCCAACAATTCATTAAAACGCTGAGGTGTAATATCGTCATAGCCCAAATCGTAGATGACTGTGCGGTCATTGGAAACGACGCGGATGTTTTTAAGGTGTGTGCTCTGAAAAGGAATTGTGACGATCATTTTACTAATACCGCTTACAATATCGCTTGTAAGGGGGTGCCCCTTATTGACAGATGCGACACCATTCTGTACAGTATCAGATACGGAGATGGAACCTATGTAGTCGCTATAAATGCCAAGCAGGGTAGACATATTATTGTTGAGTAGTTCGATAGATTGTAAGGCAGCCTGTTTGACCTTTTTCGTTCATGGATTGGGTGTATGCATGGTAAGAAAAAATACCAATCGTGATGACGGGAACAAGAGAAATAATCAAAAAATGTCACAAACAGACGGGTGCGAAGTTTGATTCGCCGCAACACATTGGGGGAAAACTCACGCGTTTTTTGTGCATTTAGTGACATATATAGGCCTCCGTTTGTGCAAAGTGACTACAATCTATCCATACATTACCTGAATTATAAGGGTAACGACAGAAAAAGTCAATAAAATCCATCTTTAAGTAAAGGGAATACATTTATCAAATCCGGTTTGCCCGATATAATAAGAGTGCAATCAGGGAACGACAGATGAGCCGCATCCCAAACAAAGAAGGAATAATTTTTAGGAGGAAAACCATGAAAAAAGCAATCAGCATGATGCTTGCCACTGCAATGGCAGCTACCTGTCTGGCAGGCTGCGGCAGCGCAGCATCTTCCAGCGCAGCAGCATCCAGCGAGGCCGCTTCTTCCGAAGCAACGTCCGCCGCTACCAGCGAAGCCTCTACCGGTGAGAAGACCTTTGAGAACAATGAACTGAACATCGCGGTGTTCGAGGGCGGCTACGGTTCCGCGTACTGGGACGAAATCATCAAACGCTTTGAGGCCGCTTATCCCGGCGTTACTGTCAATATGCAGATCAGCCCGAAGATCGGCGACATCATCCGCCCGCAGATCGTGGCAGGCAATGTTCCCGACTTCATCTCGATGAACGACAACGACTCCACCGGCCTGATTTCCTCTATGGTCAAGGAGCATGCGCTGATGGATCTGTCCGATGTCTTTGAAGAGGGCGGCATTGATGATGACACCCCGCTGAAGGATCAGGTTATCGATGGTCTGCTGGATTCTGCCAAGTGCTCTCCCTACGGCGATGGCAAAATCTACATTGCCCCGTTTGATGCCAGCCCGATGGGTCTGGTTTACAACAAGACCCTGTTCGAAGAGAACGGCTGGGAAACGCCTGTGACCTGGGATGACTTCTTTGAACTGGGCGAAAAGGCCAAGGAAAAGGGTATCGCGCTGTTTACCTATCAGGGCATCTACCCCGGCTACCTCGAAAGCATGCTGTGGCCCGCACTGGCTTCTGCCACCGGCATCGACAACATGAAGGCAGTCGCCTCCTACACGCCCGGCTCCCTCAGCTCTGATGAGGCCCTCAAGGTCTTCCAGAATATGGCAAAGATCGGCACCGATGGCTACCTGATGGATGGCACCGTTGCTCTGAACCATACCCAGAGCCAGACTGACATGATGATGAACAAGGCTCTGTTCATCCCCAACGGCAACTGGATGGAAGGCGAAATGGCCGATGCTCCCCGTGCTGACGGCTTTGAGTTTGGTCTGACCTGCGCACCCGTTCTGGATGACGGCGAGACCCGCTATGTTATGAGCTCCGTTGAGCAGTTTGAGATTCCTGCCAACGCCAAGAACCCCGAACTGGCAAAAGAGTTCCTGCGCTTCCTGTACACTGAGGATTCCGTTAAGCTGTTCGCAGAAAAAGCCAACGGCATCTACGCTCTGAAGAAGGCCAACGAGATGGTCAAGGGCATCGTTACCGATGGTGTCTACAACATGAACGACATCTATCAGGAAGGCACGTTCATGGTCTTCGGTTGGGATGCAATGCCCGACACCAGCAAGGTCGTTATCGCTGATTCCGTCTTCAATGTTGCCAGTGACGTTATGAATGGTGACATGACTGCCGAGCAGTGGCGTGACGGCATCGAGGCTGCTTTCGAGGAGATTGCTGCTTCCAAGTAAGCTGAATTGCTGAATTTCCACTAACCAAAATAAGATTGGCCCTGCCGAGTAAACGCCATGCGAACTTGGCAGGGTTCTTTTTAAGGGGGAAACTTGTTTGAAAAACCGCCAAAATCGCCAAAAAAAGGCGCAGCCGCTTCCCGTACTGTTTATCTGCATCAGCGTTCTGCCTGCCGTGATCCTAACTCTTATGTTCACGATCTGGCCTACGGTGCAGGCATTATATCTTTCTTTTACCAATGCGACCTCTCTGGGGCTTAACAACAAATTTGTGTGGCTGGATAACTATATCTATATGTTCCACGACAAATCTTTCATTCAAGCGCTTAAAAACACAGCAAAGCTGATGGCGGTTGTTCCCGTTATCACAATTTTCTGTAGTCTGGTGCTGGCATTCGTTTTGAACCAGTGCAAGCTGAAAGAAATGGTCTTGTACCGCACGATCTTCTATTTCCCGAACATCGTTTCTCTGACCGTTGTAGGTATTATATGGAGTTTTGTGTTCCACCCGAATGTGGGCATCGTCAATAAGATTCTCGGTGCTGTCGGGCTGGAGAGCTTGCAGCGTTCCTGGCTGGGCGATAGCAAGACCGCACTTTGGTGCATCGCGTTCACGCTGCTGTGGCAGGCTGCCGGTTACTACATGGTCATGCACATCGCGGCTATGGACGCATTTCGCCGGAAATCTATGAGTCCGCAACGCTGGACGGTGCCAGTGCATGGCGCAAGCTCGTCAGTATTACGATGCCTCTGATGAAAGATATTATCGGCATTACCTTTGTTCTGGCACTTTCCGGCACCATCAACCTGAGTTTTGTGCTTTCGCAGGTCATGACTGGCGGCGGTCCTAACGGTGCATCCAGCGTTCTGCTGCAATATATGTACACGCAGGGCTTTGTCAACGGCAACTTTGGCTATGCCATGGCTATCACGGTCTTTACGCTCGCCATCTCCGTGGCGCTGTCCATGCTGTCCCGCAAATTGACCGATGCTTCCGAAGGAGGTCAGTAATATGACACAAAATGAAAAAAGCAAAATCAGAGCAAAGGTCATCAAGTGGGTGACGCGCCTGTTCCTGATTTTGGTAGCCATTATCATGCTGTACCCTCTGGCGTGGAACGTCGTTTCTTCGTTCAAAACCAGTACAGAGTTTCTGACGGATCCCTTTGCATGGCCGCAGGGACTTGCATGGGATAACTACGTCCGCGCTTATGAAAAATCTAACCTTGCTGCCAACATCGGCAACTCGATTTATGTCGTGCTGGAAACACTGGTCATTATTGTGATCTGTGTTGTGCCGTGTTCTTACTGCCTTGTGCGGTATAAGTTCCCCGGCGCAAAGCTGATTTTGAACATCTACATGGCGGCCATCTTCATTCAGGCCACTTATATTATGATTCCGCTGTTCTTGCAGATGAACAAGCTGAACCTGCTCAACAGCCTGACGGCGCTGGGCGTGCTGTATGCAACGATGCAGTTCCCGTTCGCAATCTTCCTGCTGACCGGCTTCCTGCGCAGCATCCCGCGTGATTATGAGGAGGCAGCCATGATCGATGGCTGCGGTCCGTTCCGCATTCTGACGAGCATTATCATTCCCATGTGCAAGCCCGGTATCGTGACGGTCTGCATGATCTCCGCTATGGCAGCATGGAACGAGTACCCGGTGGCTCTCGTTATGGTTACCGATCCGACCAAGGCTACGCTGCCTGTCGGCCTTGCCAACCTGTATGAGATCCAGCGCTACGCTACCGACTGGGGCGCGCTGTTCGCAGCCCTCGTGCTGGCACTGATTCCCACTGTCATCCTCTTCATCGTCGGCCAGAAGCAGCTCGTGCAGGGCTTGAGCGTCGGCGGCGTAAGGGCTAAACAAAATCGAATAGGTTAGGAGAACCGATATGCTGCCCCCGAAACATTGCAACATCAATTTGACCGGCCCAATACCCCGCTGGGATGAAGCAATTCCACTGGGGAACGGCATACTCGGTTCTCTTTTTTGGGGGCCGATGGAGCACCTGCGCATTTCCGTGGACATTGCCGGACTGTGGCTGCGTCGCCGCCCGGAGGAAAAACTCGATAAAGAATTTACTTATGCAAAACTGGTAGAGCTTGCACGGAAAGGCGATGTGGCAGAAACACGCCGTATCTTTGATACGCCCTATGCCCACCCGACACCTACAAAAATCCCCGCAGGACACTTGTTCCTGGATGGACTGCCGCGGGGCAGCTATCAGGCAAGTCTTGATTTGGGCACGGCGGTGGCATTCTTTTCGCAAAAGGGTACAACCATTCTGCGCGCCTTCCTCTGTATGGGGCGGCCTGTTGGGGTACTGATGCTGCCGGAGGCGTACCGGGATGCAACGCTCACGGTGGAGCGCCCCTCTTTCGGGAATGGCACGCAGGCAGCCGAAGCGGGCAACAGCGTGTCCCCCGGCAGCTTGCAGCAGCTCGCCCTGCCGGATGCCAACCTCGAAACGGAGGACGGCATGATTGGCTTTTCCCAAAAGGTCGATGATCGGACTGCCTATTCGCTGCTCTGTAAAAAATGTGGTGCAACGCTGTATTATACCGCTGTGCAGGCAGAGAGCGTAGAAAAGGCAAGCCGACTGGCGAAGCTGGAACTATGTGCAGCGGAAGATATGGGTGCAGAGAAGCTGCTGCAACAGCATAAACGCTGGTGGCAGCAATACTGGGGCAAAAGCAGTTTGCAGCTGCCGGATGAAACACTCGAACAGCTTTGGTACCGCGCCAATTACTTTTTGGCAGCGGGTTCCGAGCCGGGCAATGCCCCGATGCCGCTGCAAGGGGTATGGTGCGCGGATGACGATCAGCTCCCACCGTGGAAAGGTGATTACCACAACGACCTCAACACCCAATTCACCTACTGTCACTATCTGACTGCCAACCACCCGGAGCAGGGAAAGGTTTTTCTCGACTATCTCTGGTCACTGCGTCCGCAGGCAGCAAAATTTGCCCGTGCATTTTACGGCACAGCAGGGGAGTGTCTGCCCAGTGTTATGGACATTGACGGCGGAGCGCTCGGCGGCTGGCCAATGTATTCTCTGTCGCCGACCAATCAAATCTGGCTCTGCCAGATGTTTTATGAATACTACCGCCTGACGGGGGATAAAGAGTTTCTGCGTACCCGCGTGGAGCCTTACTTTACCGTCACGGCAGCCTGCCTGGAAGAACTCCTCCAAGAAGGCCCGGACGGAAAGCTGGTTTTACCGGTCTCGTCCTCACCGGAAATTCACGATGATGAGGCAGCCTCATGGCTGACTCCCAACAGCAACTATGATTTGGCGCTGCTGCACTATCTGTTCCACACTCTGGTACAGATCGAGTACCAGCTTGGCAACCCCCGCGGCTATTGGCATGCAATAGAGGCAAAACTTGTACCTTTAAGCGTAGATGCAGAAACCGGGCTGATGCTTTCGCCCAATGAAATCTTGCAGGAAACGCACCGCCATTTTTCCCACGCTATGGCAATCGAGCCGCTATGTATGCTGCGCTATGAAAATCCGCAGGACCGCAGCGTAATAGATGCAACAGTAGATCACCTTGTACACCTCGGTAGTGGGCAGTGGGTAGGGTTTTCCTTCGGTTGGATGGCACTTTTGCAGATTGCCCGCAGCAATGGAAATGGTGCTTTGTATGAGCTGCACCGCTTCGCAGAGCATTTCCTGAGCCGGAACGGATTTCATTTGAACGGCGACTACAAAAACAGCGGCGTTTGTGATTTCCACTATCGCCCCTTTACGCTGGAAGCGGATTTTCTGGCGGCACACGCAGTACAGAAAATGCTGTTGCGTTCCGAAAAGAATCATATCGAGGTTTTACCGGCCTGCCCGCAGGGCTGGAAAAATGAACCTGTTGCATTTCAGAATTTGCGGGCAGAAAATGGTCTGCTGATTTCTTATCAGCGGACAGCAGACGGCAAGCACAGCCTTACCGTAAAAGCAACACAGGACGGAAGCTGGTATCTTTGCAACACGCATTGCTGGGTCACCTTGCAGGCCGGACAAACTCAATCTTACCAATGGACGGAGGAAGAAAAGAAATGAATACAAAAGGTCGTGTAACGATCCCCACCGATATGGACGCAGTACCCGAAACCCTCGCCCTGCTCAAGCGCTGGGGCGCGGATGCCATCCGCGACTGCGACGGCACCGAATTCCCGCAGGAGCTGAAGGACACCGGAGCCAAGATCTACGCCACCTACTACACCACCCGCAAGGACAACGCTTGGGCTAAGGCAAACCCCGATGAAACGCAGCAGTGCTACATTATGACCCCGTTCTATACCGCTGCGGACGGTGCGCTGACCATTCCCCTGATGACGGGCATCAGCCGCGAGCTGATGAAGGTCAACGACCACGACGACATTGCCCGCTGGTGGGAAGTCATCGACCGCACGACGGGCGAGCCGTTGGATGCCGCCGCGTGGCATTATGACGCAGCAACCGAGAGCGTTGTCATCGACGCACCCGCCGCCTACCACGAGTACACGGTCAGCTTTTTGGCGTACCTGATCTGGGACCCCGTCCACATGTACAACTCGGTCATCAATGACTGGAAGGATGTCGAGCACCAGATTCCGTTCGATGTGCGCCAGCCCAAGACCCACGCCTACACAATGCGCCGCCTGCGCGAGTATCTCGAAAGCCACCCCTATGTCAACGTTGTGCGCTTTACGACCTTCTTCCACCTGTTCACGCTGGTGTTTGACGAGCTGCGCCGCGAGAAGTACGTGGACTGGTACGGCTACTCGGCGTCTGTTTCTCCCTATATTTTGGAGCAGTTTGAGAAGGAAGTCGGCTACAAATTCCGCCCCGAGTTTATCATCGATCAGGGCTACTACAACAACCAGTACCGTGTGCCCACCAAGGAGTACAAGGATTTCCAGGCATTCCAGCGCCGCGAGGTCGCCGGTCTGATGAAGGAAATGACCGACATCGTCCACGAGTACGGTAAGGAAGCGATGATGTTCTTGGGCGACCACTGGATCGGCTGCGAGCCGTTCATGCCCGAGTTCCAGCAGTCCGGCGTGGATGCCATTGTCGGCAGTGTCGGCAACGGCAGCACCCTGCGCCTGATTTCCGACATCCCCGGCGTCAAGTACACCGAGGGCCGCTTCCTGCCCTACTTCTTCCCCCGATACCTTCCACGAGGGCGGCGACCCTGTGCGCGAGGCCAAGGAGAACTGGTCACCGCACCGCCGCGCCATCCTGCGCAAGCCCATTGACCGCATCGGCTACGGAGGCTACCTGAAGCTGGCCTGCGAGTTCCCGGAGTTCCTCGACTATGTCGAGAGCGTCTGCAACGAGTTCCGCGAACTGTACGAGAACATCAAGGGTACCACGCCCTACTGCGTCAAGACCGTGGCTGTGCTGAACAGCTGGGGGCAACAGCGCGCCTGGGGCTGCCACATGGTCCACCATGCGCTGTACCAGAAGCAGAATTACAGCTATGCGGGCGTATCGAAGCGTTGTCCGGTGCGCCGTTTGACGTGAAGTTTATCAGCTTTGACGACATCAAGGCTGACCCGAAGGTGCTGGACAGCATTGACGTCCTTATCACGTCGGTGACGGCGACACCGCCCACACCGGCGGCAAGGTCTGGGAGGATCCTGATATTTCCGCTGCCGTCAAGGGCTTTGTCCACCGCGGCGGCGGTCTGATCGGTGTCGGCGAACCGGGTGGTCACCAGTATCAGGGGCGCTATTTGCAGCTGTCCGCGCCGCTCGGCGTGGAGAAAGAAACGGGCTTCACCCTGAATTACGACAAGTACAACTGGATGAACACCGCGACCACTTTATTCTGGCCGACTGCCCCGACCACGACGTGGACTTTGGCGAGGGTAAAAAGAGCATCTTCGCGCTGGAAGGCACCGAAATTCTGATTCAGCGTGACAAGGAAGTCCAGATGGCAGCCCACGAGTACGGCAAGGGCCGCGGTGTGTATATCAGCGGTCTGCCGTACAGCTTTGTGAACAACCGCGTGCTGTACCGCGCCATCCTGTGGGCTGCCCACGATGAAGCCGACCTGCACAAATGGTTCAGCACGAACTACAATGTGGAAGTCCATGCCTACGTTAAGAACGGCAAGTACTGCGTGGTCAACAACACCTACGAACCGCAGGACACGACCGTTTACACCGGCGACGGCAGCTGCTTCGATCTGCATCTGGATACCAATGAGATCAAGTGGTACAGCATTGAGGGGTAATAGAATGAGAACACCCGAAGAACAGATCCGCTATGCGGCCTCTATCACGCCCAGCCCGCGCCAGCTGGCATGGCAGCAGCTTGAATTTTACGCCTTTACCCATTTCGGCATGAATACCTTCACGAACCGCGAGTGGGGCGACGGCACCGAAGACCCGGCGCTGTTCAACCCCGATGCGCTTGATGCCGACCAATGGGTCGCCGCAGTCAAAAGTGCCGGTATGAAGGCGCTGATTCTGACCTGCAAGCACCATGACGGCTTCTGCCTGTGGCCGAGCGCCTACACCGAGCACAGCGTCAAGAACAGCCCATGGAAGAACGGACAGGGCGATGTTGTGCGCGAGGTATCGGATGCCTGCCGGCGCGGCGGTATCAAGTTTGGCGTCTATCTCTCCCCGTGGGATCGTCACGATGCGCGCTACGGGCAGGGAAAACCGTATGATGATTATTTCGTTTCCCAGCTGACCGAGCTTGCAACAAACTACGGAGACATTTTCTGCTTCTGGTTTGACGGTGCCTGTGGCGAGGGCAAAAACGGCAAAAAGCAAATTTACGATTGGGAACGCTACTATGCGGTGCTGCGTAAATTGCAGCCGAATGCGGTTTTGAATGTCTGCGGTCCCGATGTGCGCTGGTGCGGCAACGAGGCCGGGCATTGCCGGAAAGCAGAGTGGAGCGTGGTTCCCGCAGAGCTGCGGGATGCAGAACGCACGGCATCTAAATCGCAGCAGGCGGATGACGGAGAATTCTCCCGCAAAATCGACTCTCAGGACGAGGATATCGGCAGCAGAGCGGTCATCCGCAATGCAAGAGAACTTGTCTGGTATCCGTCCGAGGTGGATACCTCCATCCGAACGGGTTGGTTTTACCACCCGGAGGAGGACACTGACGTGCGCACGGCAGACGAATTGCTGGACATCTATCTGGATGCCGTTGGTGCGAACGCCAGCCTGCTGCTGAACATTCCACCCGATACGCATGGCCGTATTGCCGCTCCGGATTGCGCCGCCTTGCGGAGTGGGTACTAAAATCCAGCAGATTTTTGCCGGCAACGTAACGGAAAAGGCGGCAATCACAGCTGATTCTGCGATTGCGCAGCATCCCATCACACAGGCTGTAGACGGTATGGCAAATACCTATTGGCAGGCTGCTACGGACAAGAATCCGATACGATTACTTTGAAGTTCCCGAAGCCGCAGAAGGTTTCCTGCGTTGTTCTGGGGGAGCATCTTCCGACAGGGCAGCGAATTGAAAGCGGCGAGATTTGGGCAGATGGAAGCAAGGTTTCTGAATTTACGGTAGTTGGACATAAACGTATCTGCCGCTTCGCCCCTGTGGAAGTGCTGACGCTTACCATAAAGATTACAGCTTCTCGCACAGAACCAACTCTACGGCTGCTGGCAGTCTATCAGTGAGGATGTATGTGATGAAAGAAATTTTGACCGCGTGGCAATGGGATGGCCCAGTGTCAGAACCGATTCCCTACGGAGAGGGTCATATTAACCAGACGTATGCCATCACGGTAACGTCAGAGCAGGGTGCAAAACGCTATATCCTGCAAAAAATCAATACCGATACATTCAAAGACCCGGCCGGTTTGATGGAAAACATCTGCGGTGTGACGGATTTTCTGCGCGAAAAAGCCAAGCAGCGCGGGGCTGACCCGGCGCGTGCCACGCTCCATGTGGTGCCTACCAAAGAGGGAAGGCCTTATTACCAAGCTGCCGATGGCGGCTGCTGGCGTGTCTATGACTTTGTGGAGGATACTGTCTGCTTGCAGCAGGTGCAGTCCGCCGAGGATTTTTACCAGAGCGCCGTTGCATTTGGCAACTTCCAGCATCAGCTTGCCGACTACCCGGCCCATACTCTGCACGAGACAATCCCGCACTTCCACGACACACCCAAGCGCTTCGTTGACTTCCAGCGCGCCGTCTGAGGACCGCATGGGTCGTGCCGCACAGGTGCAGCGCGAAATTGAGTTTGTCCGCGCCCGCGAAGCAGAGTATCACGTTATGGTGGATCTGCTGGCGGCGGGTAAGCTGCCGCTGCGCGTCACCCACAACGACACCAAGCTGAACAACATCCTGTTCGACAAAAACGACCGGCGAGGGTCTTTGCGTTATCGACCTTGACACGGTCATGCCGGGGCTTGCTGCCAATGATTTTGGGGATTCTATCCGCTTCGGTGCCAACCACTGCGCCGAGGACGAAGCTGACCTCTCGAAAGTCAATTTCAGTATTGAACTGTTTGAAATTTACACCAAGGGCTTCTTGCAGGCAGCAGGGGAAACGTTCACCCCGCTGGAAAAGCAGACCCTGCCTTGGGGTGCCAAGTTGATGACGATGGAGTGCGGTATGCGTTTCCTCGCTGATTATCTCGAGGGGGACCACTACTTCCACATCAACTACGAACAGCAGAATCTCAATCGCGCCCGTACCCAGTTTAAGCTGACTTCCGGCATGGAAGAAAACTGGGATGCCATGCAGAAAGTAATTGAAAAATATTGCTGATGCCGCTAATCTGCTTTTTCATTTTGCGTTTTGCATAGTGGAGTAGAGTGCATTATGCAAACTCGTGTTTTCTCCTTCTTTAACTCCCGCGCCTAACAAGCGCGGGAGTTGCTTATTCTAAAGGATAAAAATAGAGCCGCTTCAAGCGTTGCACTTATGCAATACGCTTGAAGCGGCTCTGTTATATTAGCGGTAGTAAAGCTCGATTTCTTGGATGCTTGGATCGGTTTGCCCCTTGCTATTTTTCGTAGTGTCTTCCTGCAATCCAGTAATCAAGACCTTGAATTTGGAACTGGTCGTTTCTGGCAGGGAAATGGTTTTGGATGTGCCAATCGTGCCGCTATAGGTACTGATTGTAGTGTATTCCGTACCATTCCATGCTTGGAACTCTAAGCCGGTAATTCGTTCGGATGCCCAATTTGGAACAATATTTTCTGTGATGGTTACGCTGTTAAAGGTCTGCTCAGAGCCAAGATTGAATTCCAGCCATGCAGGAAGATCCGAGTTGGCAGCAGCCCAGCGGGAACCCTGAGAGGCATCGCCGTCATTTACTTTGGATGCGGGGCAGGAGGGGTGCGAAGAGCTGGCGGAAACGGACTTATTCAAAAGCAGATTCTGCGGCTCACGAATTACGGGAACTTTGTATACCTCAAATTCAACGATGCTGGGATCGGTTTCGCCACGGCCATGCGTACTTGTGTCGGCGCGGAGGCTGGTGATTTCCATTCTAAGATGGGATGCAGTCACAGTGTCGAACGTGAAATCTTTCCCTTCGCCGATTTCGCCGTCATAGGTGTAAATTGTTTGATAACCATCCGCCGTAGGAATCTGCAAGTTGAAGGAGGCAATTCGGGGAGATGCCCACCCGGATACAATATTTTCAGTAAGGACAACCTTATTAAAGGTAGTATCCTTGCCAAAATCAATATCCAGCCAGATGGGAAGATCCGAGTTGGCGGCGGCCCAGCGAGAATTCTGAGAATAGATGCCGTCAACCATTAAATCGGGAGTCAAGGATTCATGGGAATTGTTAGAGGTTACAGTTTTGCCTAATGCAAAATTGGATGGATTATTATATTCGCCCTGCTGGTACTCGTGAACACCGATGTCAGGAGCATTACCCCAATACAGCTGAGTGCCATAGAAATCAGTGGTTCCCATCTGGGGAACATAGATGCCTGCATCGATCAGCGGAGAACTTGCATTGAGCTTGTAGCCATCCCAAACTGTAGCACCACTCAGAATGCCATCGCTGTTCTGCTGAGGAGTCTGTCCGGGATTCACCATATCGGGATTCTCAGTGACTTTATAGTCGTCGGCTGGTTCATATTGGGAATGGATACCACTGGCTTCGTAGAAACAGTTATGGCTGAATGTGACAGAACCGAGATTCCCGAGATAGCGTTTGGTATCGTGCCATGTTGTGGTGGTTGTGGTACTTTTTATTATAGAAAACATTGTTGTAGAAATAAGTTTGCGATTTGAAAGGATCACGGTGCATGAATGTGGTTCTGGCACCATCATACATGATTACGTTGTTTACAAAGTAGGCAGGAGTTGCATTGGCGGTAAGGAAATACTTGATGATAAAGTCGCCACCGTCATCGCTGATATTGTAGCGGATTATATCATTGGTATTGCGCCCCATGTACAACATCCAGCCACAGGGATTGTTGTGCGAGTAGTTGAACTGGTAGACAACATTTTTTTTAGTGCAGAATCCATATCATAGGGGCTGCCGTCCGCGTTCGTCGAAGGCCCATTATAAAACTTCATTGTACTGCAAGACGGAGTTCTCACATTTCCAAGGGTACAGAGCAACAGTAGGACGGAAATTGGGATACCGCTTTAGGAAGCCATCAACAACATTATATTCAACGACGGCATTTTCGGGCATCGCACAAATCGATGCCGCCCTGAGCAACGTCTTCGATATAGTTATGGCCGATATAGATGTCTTCCATCCAAAGATTGTATGTGTCAACATCGTCCTGATAGCCGCTTTTTGCCATCTGCACAAAGCCGGTAATGCCAAGCAAATCAACCTTGCGGATCGTGTTGTAGGCAATCCGAATATCACGGAAAGAAGTGTTAGGACGAATTTTCGTGCCAACGACATTGTAGATGATTCCACCAGTAAAAGTGTCATTCCAATCGTTGGGGCCATCTACGTCATGTACATAGCAGTTCTCGATATAAATATGATCGAAAATGCCGTCGTCATCATCATTGAGAAGATCGCCATCGGCGATAATCAAAATGCCATTCCGTGTTTCGGCCTGACTCGACCAACTGTTGTCACCCTGCGGGCGGGAAAGGTCGATGTCAACATCGAAGTCATCATCGTTTGTGACTTCAAGATTGCGAATTTCCCAATATTCTTGGTTGCGCAGGTGAACAGCACCAGAGTAGTTCATGCCACGATCAATGCCCATACCATTGATGACAGGCAGTGCATCACCGCCGTATTTGTCGATCTTGATAGGCGCATCTGCGGTTCCGGAGCCTTTTGGCCATAACCATTCGCCATTCCAAACGGAGCCGGATTTCAGGAGAATGGTGTCGCCAGGCAAGAAAGTGGTGGCGGTCACTTTGTCGAGGCTTTTCCAAGGCGTTTCGGGCGAGGTTCCCGAGTTGGAGTCATCACCGATTGTAGAATCTACATAATAGGTGGTTCCGCCGGACGCGGCATCTTCTGTGACAACGGTTTCGGGAGTGGCTGTTTCTGGAGTTTGAATATCTTCAGCCAAGGCGTTGGTCATAGGAGCGATGAGGCTTAAAATCATAGCTGCACTCATGACCAGGGAAAATTTTCTCTTCATGGTTGAGTCTCCTATTCGATTGACGTATTTTGAAAGGCATCGGTTTCGGTAAATACCAGACGATTTTGAATCAGCTCGGTTTCTGTGCTTATCCGTGAGTTTAACAAGTAATCTGTGATACGATTACGAACCTCTGCGAGTGGGATAACGGTTGCGTCCTCCTTTCTTGTGACTTTAATAATGCACGGATAAGTCCCATCTAAAAACGGGTCTGATACATCTCCAGTATTCATGCTGGATGCCTGTGAAACGATGTCTGCATGGGATAAGAGATCGGACTTTTCTGTTTCGTTTGTAAAAGAATAGGTGTGCCAGTCTGTGACGTAAGGGTATTGTGTTTGGATGTCCTCTAAAGAAACACCTTCCTCAAGGCCCAAAAAGATGTTGTCAGCAGAGAGGTCGGATGGAATATATGACAAATAAATAGCAGAAACATCTGCGTCACCATTCAGGGAGAACAGATTTTGATTTTCAGAATAGAAAGCGTCAATATCTGCATCACTTACAGCATTGGTAGAAATCCAGTATTCCTTTATATCGTTTTCAAGCTGTGAAAGATAACGGTGATAGTAAGAATCAAAGGAATACTCTATAGGGCCGTAGACAATACCGCCGTTTGACGTGCTTTCTTTTCTTGCAGTGTTGAAATTTTCTGCATTTTCTTTTAGTTGGGAAAACGACAAGAACTCAGCAGAAGTTGTCTTCTCGGCAAGCATTTGTGTGGCGTATGCTTCCAGACAGGCTTCTTTGGCAGAGGCCCTTGCGGAATCCAGCGGAGTAGAATCACCATATCACTATTCCAAAAGGCGGAGTCAAAAGATGTGATTCCGTAAAGCTGAGAATAGCTTTGGCATACGGAGCTTTTTTGCTGGGATAAGAAGTAATTGAACTCTTCCATAGTGATGGGGTGCTCATCGACATACCCGACCACAGCAGAAGAATCCGTTGCAGCACAGCTACAGAGTGTGCTGACGATACTTCCGGCAAGTAAAAAGAGACTCATAAACTTTTTTATATGTCATTTTTTCACGCCCATCCTATTTAGATTTCTATTTCTATTATTAAACATTCGCTAACTTTTGAAAACGGAATATATTGATGAAAGAATGTAAATTATTGACCAAAAAATCGCGCCGACAATGCACTGTCGGCGCGATTTTATATGCTATGCAGCTTTCGATATTTGCCCGGAGCTTCAGCTTTATAGCGGCGGAACATCCGGTTAAAGTAGCTTGAATCACTAAAGCCGCAGCTATATGCGATCTCCGTGATGGGATCTTCGGTGGAGCATAATAGCTCCGCGGCACATTCTACCCGGTAGTAATTCAAATAGTCAATAGGGGAGCGCCCGGTTATGCTGTGAAAGACCCTGCAAAAGTGTTCAGGGGTCATTTCTGCTGTGGAGGCGAGATCTTCCAAGGTGATGCGGCTGGCGTAATTCTTTCGGATGCGCTCTAAGGCCGCTTTCATTTGGGCTGTGCTGCGATCATTTCGTTTATTTCCGGGAGAGGATATTGTGTACGAATGCTGCAAAAGGATTTGACCGAACAACTGCCACATCAGACCAATCGTCACAAATTCATATCCCTCCGGCTCTTTTTCCATTGCCTCAAAGAGTCTGTCAATCAGTTGGCAGGTTACGGAGCCAGCCGGTTGATACGGCTCGATTTGTGCGCCGCGTTCAAAAAGCGCATTGTATTTTGCCTGACATACGGAGCCGCTGCCGAGGAAGCGGTTCATATCAAAGACAACACACTCGTAAAAGCAGTCGCTGGGGGTTCCGCCGTGAACGGCCCCGGCTGAAATGATGGCGGCATCCCCCTTGTGTAAAAGGTAAGAACGTCCATCAATCAGCAGAGAAAACTCCCCGCTTAGAACCAGCATAAGTTCAAATTCCATGTGCCAGTGAAACGGCATTTCATAGCGTGGGTGCATTTTATCTACATAATAAAGCTCAATGGGAAAGTCAAAAAGTGCCGCGCGTACTGCTTTCATGGGAAGCCAGAAACTTCATGGCAGGCATCTCCTAAAATATCAATATCGTCCAATATAATATCATTATACGCAAAGACGAGGGCAAATTGCAACAGTATAATACAAGTAAAGGACAAAATCCACTTTAGGAGGTACAAACTGTGCAAATCGAAGAAATCAAAGACCAAATCTGCGATGTCTGCCATAAAATGTGGCAGCTTGGCTGGGTCGCTGCCAATGATGGCAATGTCTCAGTTCGGTTGGAGGACGGAACTTTCCTTGCAACGCCTACGGGCATGAGCAAGAGCTTCATCACGCCGGACAAGCTGCTGCGTATTGATGCAAAGGGCAATGTGCTGGAAGGTGCAGAGGGCCTGCGCCCGTCCAGCGAAATCAAGATGCACCTGCGCTGCTACGAAAAGCGCGCCGATGTAAATGCTGTTGTCCATGCCCATCCGCCGGCAGCCACCGGCTTTGCCGTGGCACATCGCCCGATGGATATGTACAACATGATTGAGGATGTGGCAGCCATCGGTGCTGTGCCGCTGACTCCGTATGGAACTCCCAGCACGACGGAGGTGCCGGACGCAATCGAGCCGTATCTCAACGACCACGATGTTATGCTGCTGGAAAACCACGGTGCGCTGACGGTGGGCAGCGATGTCATCACCGCCTATTACCGCATGGAGAGTCTGGAACTGTGGGCAAAAATCACAATCAACGCAATCATTCTCGGCGGCAGCTACGATATTGACCGCAAGAATATTGATAAGCTCATCAATCTCCGCTCCTACTACAAAATTACCGGCAAACACCCCGGCTATCGCAAATTTGAGCGACGCGAAAAAGGTGAGCCGACGGACAAATAAGGAGACACCGTATGCTGAAGAACATTCCGCCTATCCTTAGCCCGGAACTTCTGAAAGTCCTCTGCGAGATGGGACATGGCGACGAAATCATTCTCGCAGACGGAAATTTCCCGGCTGAAAGCATCGGCAAAGATGCCATTGTGATTCGTGCAGACGGGCACGGAACCGTAGAACTGCTGGAGGCTATCCTGCAATTTCTGCCGTTGGATCAATATGTGGAAAAGCCTGTCGCGCTGATGAAAGTGGTTGATGGCGATCCGTGCAAGCCGACTATCTGGGATAGCTATAAACAGAAGTTGAACGAGAGCGGCAATGACCCGGCTAAAATTGAAATGGTGGAGCGCTTTGCGTTTTATGAGCGCGCACATCATGCCTATGCGATTATCGCCACCGGGGAAAGCGCAATCTATGCCAACGTACTTTTGAAGAAAGGCGTGGTGCAATGAGTAACACAGCAACTGTGCTGGCCTTCGACTTTGGCGCTTCCAGTGGACGTGCGATTCGGGCCGTGTACGATGGCCAAAACCTCAACTACGAGGAAATCCATCGTTTTGAAAATGTCCCCATCGAAAAGGACGGTCACCTCTGCTGGGATGTGGAAACACTGCTGAAGGAAATTCACACGGCCATTCAAAAGGCGGGTACATTTGACAGCTTAGGATTTGATACATGGGGTGTGGATTTCGGCTTACTGGATGCGGACGGCCATCTGCTGGCAAACCCTGTTCATTACCGCGATGCCCGAACGAATGGCAAACCGGAACAGACCGCTGCCCGTATGCCCGCAGAAGAATTGTATGCCCATACAGGCAATCAAATCATGGCAATCAATACTTTGTTCCAGCTGCTGGCTCTGCGTGAGCAGGACCCGGAACTGCTGCAAAAGGCTGCGCAGATCCTTTTTATGCCGGATCTGTTCGCAGCTCTGTTGGGGG
>ENA-OQAR01000167-OQAR01000167.1-human-gut-metagenome-genome-assembly--contig:-NODE-167-length-17713-cov-2.377687_pt1 | contig 17713 bp, 26 predicted proteins | sample MGYA00242738_ERZ504533 | MGnify/ENA primary metagenome ERZ504533 (study PRJEB26092, sample SAMD00036276) | human gut metagenome | host: Homo sapiens | study: EMG produced TPA metagenomics assembly of... | reverse complement strand
CCAGCAGGATGTGCCTGCCCTTGAGTTGGTGTCCTTTTTCGGCAGAAGCTCCTGCGCTGCATCCGTCTGTGTCTGGCCGATGGCGTTCATCAGGTCTCGGCGGCAGGTCGGACATGAACATGGGCTTGGAGCAGAAGGCGGTCACACCAGCAGCCTTTGCCTCCACCTCATGTCGGACCAGTCGTAGGCGGTCAGGATGATGATGGGCGTATCATTCGTTCAGGCTGCGGATCTGGCGGGTGACTTCGATGCCGTTCATATCCGGCAGGCGCCAGTCGATGATATAAGCCTTGTAGGTATCGCCCATCTCGATGGACTGCCGTGCACGCAGCACCGCTTCCTTGCCGGAAAGGGTCCACTCGGCACGCATGCCCACCTTGACCAGCATCTTTGTCACGCTGTCGCAGGTGTTGAAATCGTCATCCACCACCAGTGCCTTCAGGCCTTCCAGTTCGGTGATCTTTTCCACCGGACGGTGCTCTGCCTGCGCACGCATGGGCACACGAATGATAAACTCGCTGCCCTTGCCCTGCGCCGTCTGCACCTCGATGGTGCCGCCCATCATATCCACGATGTTTTTGGTAATAGCCATGCCAAGGCCGGTGCCCTGGATCCGGCTTACCGTGGAGGTGCGCTCCCGCTCAAACGGCTCAAAAATCTTTTTGGCGAACTCTTGGCTCATGCCGATGCCGTTGTCCTTGACGCGGAACTCATACTGCCCGCAGCCGCGCACCGCTCCGGCAAGCTGCCGCACCCGCACCGAGACCGTGCCGCCCGCCGGGGTGAACTTGATGGCGTTGGACAGCAGGTTCAGCAGTACCTGATTCAGCCGGGTCTTATCGCAGTAAACGTCCTCATCGGTCACATCCATGGCATCCATATAAAGCTCTAGCTGCTTTGCGTAGATCTGCCCGCTGACGATGGTTTTTAAGTCGTGCAGCACATCCGAAAGGTTGACTTCCACTTCTTCCAGATGGATCTTTCCGCTTTCGATGCGGCTCATATCCAGCACATCGTTGATGAGGGAAAGTAGATGATTGCTGGAAGCGAGGGTCTTGGCAAGATAATCCTTCACCCGGTCTTTATCGTCAATGTTGCTGAGTGCCAGCGTGGTAAAGCCGATGATGGCGTTCATGGGGGTGCGGATGTCGTGGGACATATTGGAAAGGAAGGTGCTTTTGGCGCGGTTGCAGTCTCGGCCGCTGCAACGGCATCCGAAAGTGCCTGATTCACCTGCCTGTCGGCGGTGCGGTCGGACAAGACAAGGATATACTTGGTCCTGCCCTCTACCTCGCTGCCCATGGCGATGTTATGGAACCAGCGCCGCTCTTTGGTCTCCCGATGCTCAAACTCGAAATCCCATTCGCGTTGCTGCCCGCTGAGCAGTCCTTCCAGAAAGTTCTTGTCGCGATCCGGGTCATCCTTCGGGTGCAGCGCTGCCAGAGCACGGGCATCCTGCCGCACTTCTTTCCACGGGATGCCCAGCAGCCGTTCGACGTTGGGGCTGACATAATCCACCTTGGAGGTCTTTGCGTCCAGCATCAGGAAAACGTCGTCCACGTTCAGCGAAAGCTTTTGGAACAGCTCGTCCCGGTACAGGATCTCAGTGTCCTTCCGGCGCAGGGTCGTATGGCTTCTGCGCAGGATCAGCAGGATGATCAGCACAGCAAGGCCAAAGGCGATGCCCGCCACGATCTGCACCGTGTGGAACCACAGCTTATCCAGACTGGCATTGACGATGCTGACCGGCACAAGCCCCACCATCGTCCAGTTCTGGACCGCGGTATCCTCGTAGACCAGATAATAACTGGTGTCGCCCAGTTTGACCCGCAGGTTTCCGCTGCGGCCCTGCGCAAAATCATCCGAAAGGGCAAGAATCTGTTCCTCGGAAAGGTCGGAATGGTCGCGCAGCATCGCAATGAAGTTGTAAATAATTTCCTTGCGGTTTACGGAATTGTCAATCACCACCCGCCCATCCGGGTAGATCACATAGTTGCTGGCATTGCCTGAAAAGCAGAGCTGTCCAGCAATCTCAGCACAGCATCATTATAATAGGTGATGGCAACAGCATCGTAGGCAAGCCCGGTAGCTGCCCTGCGTTTCAGGGCAGGATTGAACGCAAGCATCGGGGCTTTGCCGGGCAGCGCCGTATTCACGACGATATCCTCGCCATCGGAGAGCTTTTCGTCCAGGTTGGTCTGCAGGCAAGGTAGCCGGTTTCCCCGGTCACGGTCGTGTAGTTGCCGTCATAGGAAAGAAAGTAGAAGTTAACAAATCCGGTTGCCTGCTGTGCTTCCTCGATATAGGCCTGAATTTCATCCTCATTCGAGGTGTTTTTCAGAAAGCCGTTGCACAGATGCAGATAGGTCAGGTTTTTGCGCACCATCTCTTTCAGCATACTATTGGATTTATACAGCACCTCTTCCAGATGCGAGGTGCTTTCCTGATAGATGGTCTGCGACATAAACGAGATGTACCGGAAGCTGAAACCGGCTGCCAGAAAGACCAAAAGAAGGATGGCAGCGGCGGCAGGCAGCCACTTGTGCCGGGAATAGCAGCTGCGTTTGGATTCGTGCTTTTTCGTCTGCCATTCCGCTCACCTCAGTGTCATGTAGTTTTCCGGCTCTGCAAGCGCTGCGCCGCCGGAGATATAATCGCGCCATGTGTTCTTTACCCACGTATCTTCGCCCACAGACGTGCCGCTATCGCTCGCAAGCAGCGCTTCCATCTGCTTTTCCGTTGCAAGGCAGGTCACGGTAACGGTGTCGTTATCTCCCAGCGGCTGCCCGTTCCGGGTGATGCCGATCAGGGTATAACTGCCGTTATTCTCTTTTACCTCCACAGCAATGCCGCTGACCACTGGCAGAGAACCACGGTTGAAGGGCACAAACCCGCCCTCGCAGCCTTCCACAAAGGCGTGGACGGTCTCTTTCAGCTCCGCACCGGTCATGGTGCGCTGGCGGGACATCAGACCGTTCGGCATGATCATGGAAGCTGCCATTTTCTGGTTATAATCCGCCTGCAGCACACTGCCGGTAAAGCTGTTTGCGGTGGCAAGCAGCACATCGGTGCCATACACGCCGCGCAGCGTGTTTGCCATCACGGAGAAGGCAGCGCTGCCGCCGTTTGCGTGGAATACGTTGGAATAGGCCTTCCCGGAGGTCAGCACGGTCTCGTTATCGGCAGGCTCCTCATCGGCAAGGAGCTGGGCATTGAAGGCCTGATACGCCTGCTCAGCGGTAAGCTCGCCTGCGATCATTTTGGAGACCACATCCTTGGAAACGGCAAAGAAATCGTTGGAGGCGATGCGGATATACATGTGGTTTTCTTCCACCACGCTGCGGACGTCCTCAGATACTCGGTCAGGCGCAGGGGAACGTTCTGGCTGTAGCTCAGTACGTCCTGCCCCTCCGAGACGTGCGGTTCTGCGCCTGTTCGGAGAGCATGACGTTCAGCACCTTCATGGCTTTTTCGCGGCGCGCGGTGTCCTGCTCCAGATCCCGGTTCAGGGCAACTTGAAAGTAGGGGGTGGTCATGATCCACGGTTCGCCGTTCTGGCTGAAGAAGGGCAGAAAGATCGTGTCGATGCCCTCATCCTGAAACATCTTCACGCCGGCAGAGCTGCCAAAGTACATGGCTACTTCTCCGTTGCGGAACATCCCGGTCACATCGTCGTAATTCAATGCAAGATCATCTGCTGTAAGGTGGGTATCCTGAATGAACTGCTCCATCCGCTCAAACGCCCCCGGCCATACGGTGTCGTCCAGACCCACCCGCGCGGTGCTGGCGGGGTCGCTGTAGGTAGTGCGCCACTTGCGCCCCCGCGGTGGTGGTAAGCTCGGCAGCGGAAAGCCCCTGCAGGGTTTCCATGCAGGTGTAGTCGTAGGTATAATCGGAGGTAAAGCCGCGGATGCCTACCTTTTCAAAAGCCTGACAGGCCGCTACAAAGCTTGCGTAATCGGTGGGCAGGGGAATATCGTACTGCTCAAAAAGGCTGCGGTTGACCACAAAGCCGTGGGCATCCGCGCACACCGGCAGCCAGTTCACACTGCCATCCTCGTTTTTGAAGCTGTTGAGGTAGGTGTTGTACACAGCGCCCGCCTCATTGGTCATGGCAAGGTTCATCAGGCTGCCCTTCAACGGTGCCGCATCGTGCAGCGAGAAGCGGCAGCAGGTGATGATATCCGGCAGACCGCCGTTCTGCTGCAAAAACTTGTAAAAATCCAGATCGTTGTTGCCGACGATGAACTCAATGTTCACGTCCGGCAGCTGGGACTGGACATAGGGGGCATAGTTTTCGTACAGGCTGGTGCCTCCACAGATACACCTGAATAGTCTGAGCGTCTTCCTGCTCCTGTGTTCGTTCCGCATTTTTTTTCGCTGCATCCGGTGAGCAGGGATAGCCCCATCACCAGTGCCGCAAGCATGGAAAATAGGCGGCGCAATGTTTTTGTTTTCATCCGATCCTTCTCCTCACACTTCTTGGGCAGCTATCGTTTTGCGGTTGGCTGCTTTGGCTTACTGATCATACATACACCGCCCGCAAGAGTGTGCGCTGTAAAACCCACCCACGGAAAGGATGCCGCAATTTTGCGTCTTTTCTGTTTTGCGCTCTCCCTCTGCCGCAAAGGGGCACAGAATGACAGAAACATAAAAATATTTTACCACTGCCATGAAGAATTTTCAATAAAATTTCATATATTGAACCATAAAAGCTGTGTAGGATTACAATAGATGTGTCACAAAGTGAAAAAAGACGAATGAGTCGTTCTGTGGTACAGTTAAATTGCTACATCAAACATCACAGAAACTGCCGTTCAGGCATAAGAAATAAAGCACCCGCAGCAATTTGCTCACCGGAGATTCAAAACCTCTGTGGCGCTTGCTGTGGGTGCTTTTGCTTTTGGGCGCTGTTTATTTCAGTACATCTGCAAGGACCTGCAGCAGGTGTGGAATATCCAGCGGCTTTGCAATATGGCCGTTCATACCGGCCTTCAGCGCGTTCTGACGGTCTTCCTCAAAGGCATTTGCCGTCATTGCAAAGATGGGGATGCCAGCCTTTGCGGCATCCGGCAGCGCACGAATCTGCCGCGTTGCCTCGTAGCCGTCCATGTTGGGCATCTGGATGTCCATGAGGATCAGGTCATACTGTCCGTCTGCCGCCTGCTTCATCTTCCGGACGGCGATCTCGCCATCCTCGGCAGATTCCACCTCAAAGCCCGCTTCCTTCAGGATCTCCACTGCGATCTCACGGTTCAGCTCGTTGTCCTCCACCAGCAGGATCTTTTTCCCTTTGAGGCCTCTGCGTTCAGCTGCACCGGCCTGCAGGCAGGCTCTGCACCGAACGGCTCTGCCAGCACTCTGCGCAGCTCCGAGAGGAACAGCGGCTTTTCGCAGAAGGCGGTAACACCGGCAGCGCGGGCTTCCTCTTCAATATCGGCCCAGTCGTAGGCGGTCAGGATGATGATGGGGCAGCTTTTTCCAATCACCTTGCGGATCTGCCGCACGATCTCGATGCCGTTCATATCGGGGATCAGCCAGTCGATGATGTAAACGCTGAATTCATCCCCCTGCTCCATGGCATACCGGGTGCGGATCACCGCTTCCCTGCCGGAGATCGTCCACTCCGGCCGCATCCCGATCTTGGACAGCATGGTGCTGACGCTCAGGCAGGTGTCGGTATCGTCGTCCGCCACCAGTGCACGCAGCCCTTCCAGCTGCGGGAGCTGCCTGAGCTCCACCTTTTGTCCGCTGAGCGCAAAGCAGAGATTCACGATAAACTCGCTGCCCTTGCCCGGCTCGCTCTCAATGGCGATGGTGCCGCCCATCAGGTCCACAATGTTCTTGGTGATGGACATGCCGAGGCCGGTACCCTGAATGCCGCTGACGGTGGAGTTTTCCTCACGGGCGAACTCCTCAAAGATGTGCTTCTGGAATTCCTCGCTCATGCCGATGCCGTTGTCCTTGATGCGGAATTCATAGCAGGCCCGGCCCCGCAGGCGCACCGTTTTTCTCAGCAATGCGAATGCTGATCATGCCGCCTGTGGGAGTGAACTTGATGGCATTGGACAAAATGTTCAGCAGGATCTGGTTCAGCCGCAGCGGGTCGGTGATGATATCCTCGTTCTCCACATCCATGGTATCAATAAAAAGCGACAGCCGCTTTGCCGAAACATTGGGCTGAATGATGGAGCGCACATCGTGGACGAGGTCCGGCAGATGCACCGCTTTTTTCCTCGATCTTTACCTTTCCGCTCTCGATGCGGCTCATATCCAGCACATCATTGATGAGGGAAAGCAGATGCTGGCTGGAGGTGGAGATCTTTTTGAGGTAGTCCAGCACCTGTTCCCTATTGTCGATATGGGTCGCAGCCAGCGAGGTGAAGCCGATGATGGCGTTCATGGGGGTGCGGATATCGTGGCTCATATTGAACAGGAACTCCCGCTTGGCGCGGTTTGCCGCCCCCTCGTGCTGAGCGCGATCTCCAGCTTGCGGTTCTGTTCCTCCAGCTGGGTCTGATACTTCCTCTCCTGCTCTTTTTTCTGCAGCTCCATCTCCTGCACGGAGCGGCGGCGCAGCAGCTGAAGGATCATTACAAGCAGGATGTAGCCGACCAGAACCGTCAGGATCAGCAAAAGCGCCTCCCGGAAGATTATTTTTTCATCCGTGTACGCATAGAGATCGAAGGATCTGCCATGGCAGAACATCCCGAAATAGCAGCCGGAGCCGTTCCAGTCCCGGGTATGGGTCAGCTTCTCTGCGGCCCCGGCTTTGCGGATCCCCTGCGCCAGCGGACTGCCTGCAACATCCTGCCCAATCAGCTCCGGGCGGTTTGCGGCAACGACCTGATTGTTCTGCACGATGAACAGCGTGCCGCTGGTTTCTGCCGGGTAGCCATCCAGTATGCTCTGGATGGACAGCGCCGTTTCCTCCACAAATTCCGCCGGGGTGTACCGGTAGGCAAGCAGGAGCAGCTCTGTGCTTTCTGCCCGGTGCGCCGCAACATCCACAGCAGAGCCATCTTCCAGCAGGACGCGCTTCACATAGGTCTTTCGCGGGTAAGATAAAAACGTCCAGAACAGCGTCATTTTTCAGCTGGTCGCCAAACCGGTCATAGCCGATGCCGTTGGTCGTGGACTCGCACCGGAGCGTGCCATCCGGTCCCAGAACCGAAATGCCGGTGAGCCAGAGCTTTTCTGTCTGCCTGTTCAGGCACTGCGGGTCGGAGAGGTCAAGCGCAGGATTCTCTGCCAGCTGATGGACTGCGACCGCCGTGCGGCGGAGTGCCTTTGCCGTGATGGTATCGTTGTGCTTTTCAAAGCTGGTGGACTGGGATTTGACAAACTCAAGGGTCTGGCAAAAGCGTTCCTCTGCTGTGCGCATTGCCCGCCAGCTGGAGAAAAAGCAACACCGGCCATCAAGAGCACGCCGATGATCAGATAGGCTGTCCATATCCTTTTATCCGGGGTGGTTCTGTTTTTACGCGCCAATTGTGTCCACCTCCAGATACTGCGAAGCATTTTCAAGGTATCGGCCAATGATCCGCTCCAGCGTGCCATCCGCGCGCATCTGCGCAAGGGTATCGGTCAGCTGGCTGTCCAGCCCGCGGGTGTCGTTCTTGGCAAAGGCGATGCCCAGCCCGGTGACCAGCAGCGGTTCCTCCAAAATGCGGAAGTCTATGGCATTGTCCTTCATATATTGCAGGATGCCTGTCTCGTGGGCGGCGATGCCGTCCACATAGCCGCAGGCCAGCATTGCGTACTGCACACTGCGGTTTTCGATGCTGAGCACCTCCACCGTCTGCGGGATGCGCGGGTCGGAGCCGCTGAGAAAGATCTCCTCCGGCTTGCCGGTGCTCTGCACGGCGACGGTCTTGCCGGCAAGGTCGCTGAGAGATCGGATGCTGCTGTCGGCATCCACCGCAACCACCTGACGGCTCACCATGTAAGGCCCCGCCCAGCGGTATACCTCTTCGCGTCCATCCATGGAAAAGCAGCCCCAGATGCAGTCGATGGCGCCGCTTTCCACAAGATTTGTTTTCTGCTCCCAGTTGATCGTTTCAAACCGGGCAGCATACCCCATGCGGCGGAACGCCTCGGTGGCGATTTCCACATCGATCCCGGTGGGAACACCGTCATTATTCAGATAGATATAAGGTGGATAGCTGTCGCTTCCCACAACGATTTGTGCAAGACCGCTGTCTTTCGCTTCCTCTTCTCCGCAGGAGTCAGACTGCTTACGGCAGCAGCTGCCGCCAGCAGCGTGCATCCGTTCAGGAATGCACGGCGTGAGATTCTGTGTTTCATTCGGGCTTTTTATACTCCTGTTTTGATTGCATCCGCAGCTCAGTTATGCTGCTGTAATTCTTCTTTCAGGGCAGCTTGGATATCCGTCAGGCATTGCAGCAGAAGCGGGTTCCTGTTGATGAAGTTTTTCCAAAAGCTGCTGCTCACGCGCTTTGTAATATTCTCGATCTCGGAAAGTGTATTCACGTTCTAATCTTCTCCTGCATCATTCACATCGTTTGTGTGCTTCCTCTGCAGAAACGCGCTTGTCCGCTATTTATTTTCGGGGGGATAACACGGAAGCGTTTTACCGTCTGCTCCAGCGCAGCGATATCCACAGGTTTGGACAGGTGCTCGTCCATGCCGGCTTCCCTGCTCTTCTGCATATCCTCAAGGAAGGCATTGGCGGTCATGGCAAGGATGGGAATGATCCTGCCCAGCGGGTTTTCACCGCTGCGGATGCGGCGGGTGGCTTCCAAGCCGTCCATCACAGGCATCTGCACATCCATCAGGATCATGTCGTACTCGCCGGGCTTTACGCTGGCAAAGGCATCCACGATTTCCTGACCGTTGGAGCAGATGGTGCAGCTTGCGCCATTGGCTTCCAGCAGCATTTCCAGAATTTCGGCGTTGATGGCGTTATCCTCGGCGCAGAGGAACTTCATGCCGGACAGAGGAGAAGTTTCTTCCTCTTCCTCCGGGAGCACCTGTGCCTCTGGCACCGTATCTGCTTCGGCATCAACGGGAAATTCCAGCACCACCTCAAAGCGAGTGCCCTTGCCGGTGGTACTCTCCACATTGATAGAGCCGCCCATCAGGTCCACGATGTTCTTGGTGATGGCCATACCAAGGCCGGTGCCCTGCACCTTGTTGGTGCCGGAGCGTTCCTCGCGGGTAAAGGGGTCAAAAAGGGTCTTCTGGTAGGCCTCGCTCATGCCAATGCCGTCATCCTGCACCACAAAGCGGTATCGGGCGTAGTGCTCGTTTCGGGGCAGCTCGTCCACCTCAAACCGGATATGCCCGCCGGTGGGCGTATACTTGACTGCGTTGGAGAGAATATTCATCAGCACCTGATTCAGACGGTTGGGGTCTGCCAGCACGTTTTTCGTGCTGCAGATGGGTGTTTACCGTAAAGGTCTGGCGGCGCTGGCCTGCCTGCTGGCGGATGATGCTGTCCAGCTGGCTGATCTGCTGGGGCAGATTCATTTTTTCCACATTCAGGGTGGTCTTGCCGCTCTCGATGCGGCTCATGTCCAGAATATCGTTTATGATGCCCAGCAGCAGCTGGCCGGAATTTTCCAGCTTGTCCAGATGTTCGGCCAGCTTTTCCGGCTGGTGCAGCTCGTTTTTCATCAGCGTGGTAATGCCGATGATGGCGTTCATGGGGGGTGCGGATATCGTGGCTCATGTTGGCAAGGAAGTCCGTCTTAGCCTTGCTGGCGCGCTCGGCGGACTGTAACGCCTCTGCGGCAATGTCCTGTGCCTGCCGCAGCTCATCGTTTACCTGCGTCAGATGGATGTTGTATTGCTCCAGACGGAGGTTCGCTTCTTTTTCTGCCTGCAGCTCCTGCTGCTGCTTTTGCCGCAGGAGAAACCAGCTGACGAAAACTGTTATGACCGAGAACACCATTGCAATGACGATGATGATGATCATGACGATGCTGACCAGCTTCTGCGTATTCACGGCCACATATTTTGCCGGAACAAGGAACGCCAGTGTCCACTGAGCGTTTTCCATCTGCTTCAGGGCGTAGAAATACTCGGTCCCGTCCAGCACGGCGTTGGAATAGCAGGAGCCTGTGCGGTCAAGCCGCTCCTTTGCCTCCGCAAAGGAAGAGCCGTGCAGATAGGACATCCAGGATAGCACGGTGTATACATTGTGTCCCTTCAGCAGTTCGGTATCGTTGGCGTTGAACAGCTTGAAACCATCGTCATCCAGCACATAGACGCTGTTGTTATTTTCGTAGGCATCACAGCGGAAATAATCGTTCAGCTGGGTCATGCTCTGCGAAATGCCAAAGTAGCGCAGGGTGATCTCTTTTTCTCCGCTTTGCAGTGTGATGGGGGTGGAGAGCTGTTCCAGGAACACCATCCGGGAGTCGTCCACGGTCAGCGAGTTGGAAACATAGCTGACCCACTGCGGAGAGTCTGCCAGATAGTTCATTTCCCTTAGCAGCCCCATGCCGCCATTCTCGGTATAGTAATGTCCGGCAGAGTCCACGGCAATCAGTTCGATCTGTCTTTCATGGTAATTGGAAAGCTCCGACAGCTTTTTCAGATAGCGATAGAACTCGGTATCGGTCTTTAACGGAGTGTAGTACAAATAATTGCATTGTACATTCACCTCGTCCCAGTGGGTGTCGATCACATCATCCAGACTGCGGAACATCTGGTGGGTGACCTCTTCCATCTGGTTCAGCCGCTCATGGTAGACAAGGTTCTGGATGTAGGTCTGGCTCATGATAAAAAGGGTCAGGATGACCGCAACAATGACAAAGCCGGTGCCCCAAAGCAGCTTTTTATATAGTTTGTTGTTCACATCCGGTATCTCCTGTCCGTTCTGTTCAGCTCCATGCAGTGTCTGCCCGGCTGATGGTGGTGTATGCACCAAAGAAGGCTTTTGCAGCATCCATGCCCACCACGCCGCTGTCTGTGACCGTGGTCTCCGCAGCCAACTGGTCGCTCACACCGCAGATGGCAACCTGATACGTCTTGTCCGCCTCCGGCTGCACCGGGCTTGCCATCACATAGGGGTAGCCCTTGCCGTTGCCGTAGGCATCGTAGCCCGTGGCCAGCAGGTCGTTGATCTGCTGCCCGGTCAGGGTAACGGTTTGGATGGTGCGGTTCCAGCCGGTGGGCAGGATCACCGAAAGGTCGTAATCCGTAATGCCCTTGGCATACAGCTTGGCCGCTACGCGTGATGGTTCTGATCGGTGGGGTTGCCGGGGATCCATGTGCTCAGCGACACCAGCGCAAGGTCGCTGCCGGTAGCCTGTGCAAAGCAGCGGCCTACCAGCATGGCACAGTCCTCCTGCGAAAGCTCCTCCGTAACGGTAGTGATGGTATCCGGGGTGTTGTTCACCACACTATCCTGATCCTCGTCCAGCTGACGGATCACATCCTCCATGGTGGCATTGCCCTTCATGAAGTCCAGCATTTTAAGGCCAGTGGTCACGATGGTGTTTTCCCAGCCGGAATAGATAAAGGGCGCGGTGTTGCCTGCATTCAGGGCATCGGCGATGTCGGCATAGTAGGTGCCGTCCGCTTTTGCGTCCTTGAAGGGCAGCAGGCTGCTTTTCAGCGCCGTTGCGGGCTGCAGAGCGCTGGTGCCTGCAACGGTGGAAAGCACACGCATCACCTTGAGCGCATCTTCCAGCTTCTGGGGGTCCTGCTCCAGCTTTTTATTCAGACCGTAGAAGCGGTTCACATTCAGCACAAAAACGTTCTGGGTGCCGTCCTCCGAGAGAAACGGCATCAGCCCGTATTTATCGGCGTTGCCGTCTGCCTCCACGATGCCGTTGGTGCCGCCCATCAGAAACAGGGTGTTGCCCTCGGTCATCCTCTGCCGGGTCACATTGTCGTCAAGAGCGTCGCCGGTGTCGTTCAGCATCCCGATGTCCTTCCACTTCTGGACATAGGCCATCGCCTGCATCATGCCGGGGGTATTGCTGACATTCGCCTCGCCGGACAGATAATCCTTCTGCCACAGCTTACCGTCCAGTGTGCCGAGGAAATCGGCGTCTGCAATGTTGCACAGATACTGGAAACCATAGCCGGGGTACTGGATCTGCGGCAGGCAGAGATCGACCCCGGCTTCCTTTGCCTCAGCAGCCAGTGCTTCCAGCTCAGCGAAAGAATTGGGCAGCTCCCAGCCGTATTTTTTCAGCAGGGTCTTGTTGTAGGTGATGCCGTAGCAGTTGTAGGTCGAGGGCAGCAGGTAGATGGCACCGTTGTCGAACACGTCCTGCAGACGGGACTCCACATAGTTATCCGTAAAATCGTAGCCGGAAAGGTCCAGCAGTTTTGTCGGAGACAGATCGATCCGGGGGTCGTAGTAGGTCAAGGTGCAGACGTCCGGCAGGTCGCCCGCCGCAAACATATTCTGCAAACAGGTGGTGGTGTTATCGCCGCTGTAGGGCACGACCTCGATGTTCACTTCCGGGTAAACGCTGTGTACCTGCTCAATAAAGGCTTCTATCTCCTTATAAGGTGCCATAAAGGTAATGGCTTCGTGCGCATCGTCTTTTTTCGCCGTTTCGGTCTTACCGCCGCCGCAGGCAGTCAACGCCGCCGTGGCTGCCGTAATGCCGCAGACCTGCAAAAAGAGCGGCGGGAGATCTTTTTCATCATATAAATATACCTCCCTCACATTATCGGAAAGTGCAGTAGCGCAGTGCTGCCCTAGCTATTCTTACACATCCCATAGAAATCCACACACCCGCAGCCTGTCCGCATGGCTTTGCGCCGAGCTTCCATAAAATAACATTATTATTGTACCATTGCAACAAAAGTGTTTCAAGTTGTTTTTGAAGACTTTTACATACGAAAGAACTTTTTATATCTGATTCTGCCTTTTGCATGGCATAAAATGCAAAACGACCCATTGAGGAAATAATCGTAGATGGTTAGCATGAATGGAAAAAATGTGCAGGCTCATCATCAACACTAAACCACCCAGTGTGAAGAAGAGCTTTCACATCCGGCGGCTGCGTGGATCAGCTGCTGCCAAAGGCCCTTTTTCTGCATAAACAAGATCCAGCCCATGGAGGCAATGTAGGCCATGCCGACACCGAGATGACTGAGCATTATCTCCATGTTCTACAACACCGGCACCCGGCTGGGGCTTATCCACGAAACAAGTCATCGAAAAACTGAAACTGCTGACTGATGCGGAGTTTGCCGAGCTGGAATTTCCCCCGGACTGATTATTGCCGCCTGCGGGCGGCGTACATAAAGTATTTTGTTCTTCCAAAAGATATGCTATAATCAAATTAGACAAAATTCCTCTCTTCAAGCGATTTCTCCGCAATTTTCCTGTGGCTCTGCTCGTATCAAAAATAAGGGACTGAATTTTAATTGTCAGAACGGAGGAACCATTATGGCAATCTTTGAAAAGACCATCTGAAACAAAAACTTTGACAAGCTGCTTCGGAAGCTGGAACAAGAAATCCCGGACAGCAGTTGGTCGGCAGATTTAGAGGCAGGCAGTGATTTCAAAGAGGGCGATGCCCGGTGCAGTGTCCGTGTATTTGAACGGTACAGCATGATGGGCGGCAACCGCCTGAGTCTGACACTGACCCTGTTCCAGAATGGAGACAGTCCGATCCGGCTGTCTGCCATCACCGCAGGAGGCAGTCAAGCGGTGTTCTTCAAGGTGAACACCCTCGGTGAAGAATCTTTTCTGGACGATGTAAAGGACCTGCTGGAAGAAATTTTGGAGGAGTAAAATGTTTTTTGGATGGTTTGACGCTATATTCAGCTTCATTTTCCCAATCCTGTTCCTGCTTTTTATTGGAATGTTTTTCTTTGCTCTAATTTCAAATCTCCGCACATGGAACAAAAACAACCACTCGCCGCGGCTTACCGTTCCGGCAACAGTGGTAGCAAAGCGCACCGATGTTTCGCATTCCAGCAGTGCCAATGCCGGAGATATGTCCGGTGCGCACGGATACGACACTAGCACATTTACATCGTACTATGTGACTTTTCAGGTGGAGAGCGGCGACCGGATGGAATTTGAAGTGGACGGAAGCGATTATGGTCTGCTCGTGCAGGGCGACATCGGAAAGCTGAGTTTTCAGGCACCCGCTATCTTGGGTTTGAGCGGAGCTAAGTGTTTCTTACATTATATAGTATGGAGTGCTGTATGAACGATTTGTTTATCCAAGGGCTGACCATCGACTGGAACAGAGTTCGCCCATACAATTATGTTCGTCAGATTCCTGCCATCAGTGGAATCGACACTTTTACATTCCATAAGCCCATTACGTTCTTTGTTGGCGAAAATGGAAGTGGAAAATCTACGCTTCTGGAAGCAATCGCTGTTGCTTACGGCTTCAACGCAGAGGGTGGAACGAAGAACTATTCATTTTCCACATACAACTCCCATTCGGAACTATGTGAGGCTATGACGATTTCCAAGGGGTATCGCAGACCAAAGTTCGGGTATTTTCTCCGAGCAGAGAGTTTCTATAATGTAGCCACCAAGGAAATCGACTATTCCGATGACGATCATCCCTCCAAAGGCTATCACCAAAAATCACACGGTGAAAGTTTCCTCGCCATTGCGCAGGACTACATGGGTGCAGATGGAGTCTATATTTTTGACGAGCCGGAAGCCGCTTTATCCCCGCAGCGGCAGCTCACGTTACTGATCAACATTTTATCGGTGTGCCCAAGAAGGGGCGCAATTCATTATCGTATCACATTCACCCATTCTCCTCGGAATGCCTGATGCTGAGATTTTTTAGCTTCGACAATGGCACGATTCATCCTTGTCAGTATGAAGATACGGACAGCTACGTTATCACCAAAACATTTGTAAATAATCGGCAGCATTTTTTTGAACCAGCTTCTGAACGAAGAAACGTAATGCCGGGAAAGGACATTCCATATGAGTGATTCTACGTTGAAAGAGCTTTGGCAGCAGGTCGCTGAAAAGAAAAGCTGCGAAGCAAAACAGAAAGAACTGACCGCCCAGAGAGATACGCTTGCTGATCGCCTGAAAAAGCTGGAAAAATCCAAGCTGGCGGAACAGGCTGACGTGAACCGTCTGGAGGGACACAGCCTTGCCGCATTTTTCTATCAGGTGATCGGAAAAATGGATGAAAAGCTGGACAAGGAACGGCAGGAAGCCTATGCAGCCCGCGTCAAGTACGATGCGGCTCTCCATGATCTTTCTTCCGTTGATGCCGACTTGAAGCAGATTCAAATAGACTGGCACGGCTGTCCGAATTGCGAAAGGCAGTATCAAGCTGCTCTTTCCGAAAAAATCAAAAGCATCAAAGTCTCTGCCCACCCTGCCGCACAGCAGATTGCGGAAAGCGAAAGCCGCATTGCCGCACTGAAAGTTCAAAAGCGGGAGCTGCTGGAAGCCATCAACGCAGGAAAGACTGCCTTGCATACGGTCAACGAAGTCTCGAAACCCTCGACAATGCCGAGGGCTGGAGTACATGGGACGTAATGGGCGGCGGTTTGATGGCCGATCTTGCCAAGTATGAGGAACTGGACGATGCACAGGAACAAATCGAACAGCTCCAAGTGGAACTGCGGCGGTTCAAAACTGAGCTTGCCGATGTTGAGATCACCGCAGACCTCAGGTTACGGTGGACAGCTTTCTGAAATTTGCAGATTTCTTCTTTGACGGCCTCTTTGCAGACTGGGCGGTTCTGGATCACATCAATCAGGCACAGAGCAGGGTGGAAAACACCAAGGATCAAATCAAGCGAGTCCTTGCACTTCTGAAAAAGATGCGCGAAGATGTTGATGTCCAAATCGCTGATGAAAAAGAGAAGCAGGAGCAGCTTGCAGTGGAAACTGAGCTGTAGGGTTGGAGAGATTACTTTGTGTGCTCGGCGCAACTCGATCGTTTACCCGCCGAGAGAAAGCAACCGTGACCGCCTGTGCGGAATCATCGACACCATCCTTGCAGAGCAGCCGAAGGACTTTGAAGTTTTTCTTCAAAAGCTGATACAGCAGGGCTACGAGGTGAAGCGTGGCAAGCACACGGCGGCGAAGGGCAAGGAGCAGAAGATCAGCAGTGCCGACGAACTGCGGGAACGAGCAACGGCGGCGACAGAACGCTATCATGCCATGGGCGATTCCATCAAGGCGGCGGAAACGAGGTTGGCCGAAATCGCCGTGCCGCGCTTCGCAAGTTGGTATCCTCCGTCTATCTGGAAAGCGATTTGAACCTTCCATTCAGAAAAAACGGAAAATTCTTATTCCAACTTGGGTATACTCCTGTTGTGTCCGACATGAAGAAAATCGTTCAGAAAACTGCCGCATTGTCTTTCCCCAAATGGGCGTTAGCCGTATGGGATATGGATACTTCAACATTATATATGGTCAAATACGACAGAAGTCATTGATTTTCTTTGTTTATCTGTGATACCATTCGTTACGAAATCTCCACCATTGCTCTCTTCGCTTATGGTTGAGACTCCGGAACTCAAAGAAACTTTCCGAAAAACACAACGAGGTGACCATTTTTGAAACGTCGAACTTTTCTTGTCTGCACCGCTGCACTTTTTTGCAGTGCGTTTCTGGCAGGAGGCTGCACTCAAAAAACTTCTCAGCCCGTCCTTCAGCAAATTGAATACTCCAATTTGGCAGATTCGGATACACAAGCTCTTCTTTCCAAGCTTTTGCAGGATGCCGGCGTATCCGACCTACGGATACAGACCTTCTTTGATCATGTGCAAAAGTTCAACAATGCTGTGGACCCGGCATGGCTCACCACAGGGTTTGAAAATGCCAAGCCTTCGGATCTGAAATACGATCCTTACTCCATGCAGGACGCATGGACGGAAAAATATGACACCTTCCCCGGCTGGAACTGTCGGATCACTGCTTGTGGGCTGTTCGGTGATTTTATCACTGTCACGGGCAAGGCAGACCTTGACTCAGCCGAGGACACCCTGTTTATGGACTATGAAACACTGGATTCTGACCCGGAATCCCTTTGCGGCGACGAACGGCAAAAGTTTGATGCGCTGTTCGCCCCGGTTAAAACCACCAATACGACCGATATTCCTACCCATTTGAAAACGATTCAGCAGGAATGGAAGAAACGCGGTCTCTCCTTCGTGGAAGATGATAAGATCCGTCTCGTCTCCGTAGTCCTGCACGATCAGTTCTCTGAAACGGACAATTCTCTTATGATCGGTCATATCGGCGTTATGCTTCCCACATCGGATGCGGTATATTTTGTCGAAAAGGTCGCTTTTCAGGAGCCGTATCGCTTGTTGAAGTTCAAAAAATCGAACCGAGTTGAGCGATTATCTGATGCTGAAATACGACAACTCGTGGGGACAAGACACCGCCCACACCTTTATTATGGAAAATTCAGATCTGATGGACGGCTGGCGCATATTGGACACAGCGGACTGAAATCTGAAATCTCTTCAATGCCAAAGAGCAGGGGCATATCTTCGCCTTTGCTCTTTTCCTTTTGCACTCTGTCCCGGTATCTCTACCACAGCTTTCAACATTGTCAACTGGTTTTCACGCCGTTCTTTTACAGTTTTTTCGCATCGGCAGCTTATCTTTTTGCATTTCAGTCAAACACTTCGATTTTGTGCATATTTTGTTGTATCTTGTCCATGATGAATCTGAAAGAGAATCTGCCAACCGCCTCATGTGAAACATGGGCGGATATTAACTAACAATTTCAAAAGAAGCCGCTAAAATACACTTGCCACCCTTG
>ENA-OQAR01000166-OQAR01000166.1-human-gut-metagenome-genome-assembly--contig:-NODE-166-length-17786-cov-3.463163_pt1 | contig 17786 bp, 23 predicted proteins | sample MGYA00242738_ERZ504533 | MGnify/ENA primary metagenome ERZ504533 (study PRJEB26092, sample SAMD00036276) | human gut metagenome | host: Homo sapiens | study: EMG produced TPA metagenomics assembly of... | reverse complement strand
CTGGGATTCACTGCTTATAAATTATAAATAAGACAAAAATTTATTATTCTTGACATGAAGCAGGATCGGAATTATACTAAATCATGTAAATAACAGGGGAGCTTGTGACGGCAGGCTGAGAGGAGGTCTTCAACTTCGACCCTTATACCTGATTTGGATAATGCAACGTAGGAACGTATAAGATGAATTTAGGGAGGATACCTTGGTTGTATCTCCTTTTTTATTTGGATGCGGATGTTTTATCCGACTGAATATACGTAAGATCAGGATTTACAGAGAAATATTTTACAATTAAACATGGGAAATTTTGAGAGTGAACTGAGTTCATGAAGGGGTGCACCACCGCGGGTGTATTTCTTTGTGGACTCTTTTTTTTTATTCTCGGAAAGGAGAGCTTATGATCACAGTAAACGGCGAGAAAAAGAACACTGGAAAATCCGGTAACAGTAACCGAATATCTGAAAGCCTGCAATTATGTTCCGGTGCAGGTAGTAGTTGAACTGAATGAAGTGATCATCAAGAGAGAGACTTACGATACAACAGTGCTGAAAGACGGCGATGTTGTGGAGATTCTGCAGTTTATGGGCGGCGGAAGCTGCTGAGATAAAAGGTATATTGAAGATAAAAAGAAAGGTGGACATAAAAAATGACAACAGCAAACACAAATGAAGACAAACTGATCCTGGGAGGCCATGAGTTTACTTCCGTTTTATTCTTGGTTCCGGAAAATTTTCCCTGGATCTTGTAAAAGCATGTATCGAAAAAGCAGGAACACAGATCGTAACGCTTGCTCTGCGCCGTGCAAATGAAGGCGGACTTGCCAACATCCTGGACTATGTGCCGAAGGACGTTACACTTCTTCCGAATACATCCGGTGCCAGAAACGCACAGGAGGCAGTCCGCATCGCAAGACTTTCCCGTGAGCTTGGCTGCGGAGATTTTGTAAAGATCGAAGTCATCCATGATTCCAAATATCTTCTCCCGGATAACTATGAGACCATCAAAGCAACTGAGATCCTTGCAAAAGAAGGCTTCGTTGTCATGCCGTACATGTATCCGGATCTGAATGCAGCCAGAGATCTGGTAAACGCAGGAGCTGCCTGTGTAATGCCGCTTGGTTCTCCGATCGGTTCTAACAAAGGAATCTGCACAAAAGAATTCATCCAGATCCTTATCGACGAAATCGATCTTCCGATCATCGTAGACGCAGGGATTGGCCGTCCATCACAGGCATGTGAGGCTATGGAAATGGGTGCTGCGGCAGTTATGGCAAACACAGCCATCGCAACAGCAGGGGACGTCCGTGTTATGGCGGAGGCTTTTAAGAAAGCCATCGAGGCAGGAAGAAGCGCATACCTTTCCGGCATGGGAAGAACCCTGGAAAGAGGTGCAAGTGCATCTTCACCGCTGACTGGATTTCTGCATGAGTAAAATTGATAAATGAATGATTGAACGCAGAACACTAAGCAGGGGACAGGCACTGCCTGTGTAGTGAAACACAGGTATTGTCTGGTTTCAATCGAAATTGAGTTTACAGATATGCAGCAGTGAGGACCAGAGTATTGCTGCAATATATGAGAGGAGCGACATAAGAGTAATGGCAGAAACAGTACAGGCCAGTCAGCAGGACGGCCATTTTAATGAGAGTATCGTAAACGAAGAAATTCTGGAAGACATGAAAAAGAATCGTATCGACCACATGAAGTACCTTCCGGATATGGAACAGCTGGAAGAGTCTGATGTGATGGATCAGGTTATTTCCGCAATGAATGCATATGATTATGACAAATACACAGAAGCAGATGTACGCAGAGCCCTGGCCCATGACAACCGTACACCGGAAGATTTTCAGGCACTGCTTTCACCGGCAGCACTGCCTCTTCTGGAAGAGATCGCACAGGCAGCGCGGATCGAAACAAGAAAACATTTTGGAAACAGTGTCTGTATGTTTACACCGATCTACATTGCAAACTACTGCGAAAATTACTGTATTTACTGTGGATTTAACTGCCACAACAAGATCCGCCGTGCACAGCTGAACGAGGAAGAGATTGAGAAGGAGATGGCAGCCATTGCCAAGACCGGCCTTCAGGAGATCCTGATCCTTACCGGTGAGAGTAAATCCAAGTCCAATGTGGAATATATCGGAAAAGCCTGCGAGATCGCCCGGAAATATTTCAAGGTAGTAGGCCTTGAAGTGTATCCGATGAACTCTGATGAGTATGCATATCTTCACAAATGCGGTGCAGATTATGTGACCGTTTTCCAGGAGACCTATAATTCTGATAAGTACGAAACCCTGCATCTGGCAGGCCATAAGAGGATTTTTCCATACAGATTAAATACACAGGAGCGTGCACTGAAAGGTGGCATGCGAGGTGTTGGCTTTGCAGCTCTTCTGGGACTGGATGATTTCCGTAAAGATGCTTTTGCGACGGGATATCATGCATACCTTCTGCAGAGAAAATATCCACACGCAGAGATTGCTTTTTCCTGCCCGAGACTCCGCCCGATCATCAACAATGACCGGATTAATCCGAAGGATGTCCATGAACCACAGCTTCTGCAGGTAGTCTGTGCATACCGTCTGTTTATGCCGTTTGCAAGTATCACCGTATCCACCAGAGAGTGCGAGCGTGTCCGTGACAACCTGGTAAATATCGCAGCAACCAAGATTTCTGCAGGTGTCAGCACAGGAATCGGAAGCCATGTGGAAGACATCGAAGATAAAGGCGATGATCAGTTTGAGATTTCAGACGGAAGATCCGTGGATGAAGTATTCAATGCCCTGAAAGATCACGGTCTGCAGCCGGTAATGAACGACTACATCTATCTGTAAAAAGAGATAAGGTCACACAAGCGCATAGATGACTGCACAGCCAACAGGGGATAACTTCTGTGGAATATGTGGAAAACCACTCGCCCGAAAGAAAGATTTTTCAAGGCGGGTGTGGATAACTGTTTCAGAAAAATGAATGCAGAAAGATTTTTGCCAAACAGAGGGGAGTACTGGGAGAATTTGTTGGATTCACAAGGCTGATGACGTTTTCACATATACTCCCGGAACAATAAAATACGATGCAAAAATCAACAAAAACAACATAATATCGGCCGGAATCAGATATAAAAACCTGTGAAATCCGCAAAAACACCCCTGTTTCTGAAAACTGCTGAAAACGGTTTCTAATCTAACAGTTTTCATATGGACTTACTCATGTTTATAATAGCCCCAACAACAAAAACACGAGGCAAAAATACAGGAGGTAAGTATTATGAAAAGAAGATGGAAATCAGCAGTAGCAGCTCTTGCAGCAATAGCAGCGATCGGAAGCTTACAGGAGTAACCACATATGCGGCGGACAGCGTCAGCATTACCAATGTATCTTATGACCCGACCCGAGAACTTTATGAGCAGTACAATAAGATCTTCCAGAACACTGGAAAGAAAAAACGGGCCAGGATGTGGATATCACGCAGTCTCATGGAGGCTCCGGAAAACAGGCACTTGAAGTTGCCAACGGACTGGAAGCAGATGTGGTAACACTGGCACTGGAATATGATGTGGACGCGATCCAGGATGCAGGGCTTATCGATGACGGATGGGTAGATGAATTTCCGGAAGACAGTTCTCCCTATACTTCAACCATCGTATTCCTTGTAAGAAAAGGAAATCCCAAGAACATCAAAGACTGGGATGATCTGGTAAAGAAAGACGTAGGTGTGATCACACCAAACCCGAAAACCTCCGGCGGAGCAAGATGGAACTATCTGGCAGCCTGGGCCTATGCAAAAGATAAATATAACGGAGACGAGGATAAAAATTAAAAGAAATTCATCGGAAGATCTTTTAACAAAAACGTACTTGTCCTGGACACCGGAGCCAGAGGCGCAACGACCTCTTTCGTGGAAACGGACAGGGTGATGTACTGATCGCCTGGGAAAATGAAGCCTATCTTTCCGTAAAGGATTATCCGGACGACTACGAGATCGTAACACCAAGCATTAGCATCCTTGCACAGCCATCTGTAGCAGTAGTCGATAAAGTCGTAGACAAAAGAGGCACCAGAGATGTGGCAGAGGAATATCTGAATTATCTCTATTCCGATGAAGCACAGAGGATCGCCGGTGATAATTATTACCGTCCGTCAAACCAGGATATTCTGAAGGAATACTCCGATGTGTTTGACCTGGACATCAATCTTGTCACCATTGATGATTTCGGCGGATGGAAAAAGGCACAGGAAACACATTTTTCAGATGGAGGGATTTTTGATCAGATTTACGAAGGATAGACAGTAGAAGATATAGTTGGACACAATAACACAAAGAAGCTGCAGAACAGTGAAAAAACAGAGTCTGCAGCTTCTTTTATGTAAATATGATGTGCCTTTTGCGACTGGAAAATCTGTACCTGATATATAGCAGCTGTCAACATCACATGCAGCTATGGATCTTCCGGTCTGCAAAATAACGGCAGAGGGGGCAATGTGAATCACAAGGGATCAGGCATGGCTTCCTTCGGTCAGGGAACAGCCGTCCATTATACGGATCCCGTTTATGACATCCAGATAAGTGTCATACATTTCCTTCCATTCATCAGAGGCGTCCTTGGAGTACTGGCTGATGGTGGACAGAAGATCGTATTTTTTGCGTCGACGGTTTCGATACGGCCGAGATAGCCCTGCCATACACTGTCCAGAGGCTGGTCTTCGCCATCGTAATATCTGGCTTCCAGAGTCAGTACAGGAACATCCTCATTGTAATAAGTCAGTTTATATCCACCATTTTCGGTTTCGGTTGTTTCATAACGGCAGAGATATTTCCAGCGCTCCGGAGTGAGGACCTGGAAGTAATCCGTCATGGCCATATCCACACGCTCTGCGTAAACGAAATCTATGGATTTGATCAGCTCTGTGGCTTCCTTTTCGGCGGCCTTGTCATAGGTGTCTGACGGAGTCAGGACAAAAAGTCCAAATGTATAATCGTCAGTCTGGCATACAAGAGCATCTACATTTTTTTTTTTCTTCTTCGTGACCGCGGTTTAAGTATTGATATTTCGTGGCGGGATAAGATTCAAAGGTAAGGTCCTTTTTTTGTGATGATCTCACCCTTTACCGGATAGTATTCTGCCAGAAAACCCTTCAGGGAAGAATCCTCCAGAGAGGAGTTTGGTACTTTTAAAACAAAGGCAGTGCTTTTTCCGCCATTTACGGAACGCTGCTCGAAATAACCTTCTTTTTCGGGCATGGATTCTCTGATCGTATCATCGGCAGGGAATCCAACCCGCATATGAAGCTCGCCACGCTTTTCCGATTCAGAGGATTCTTCTGCGTTTGTATCAGAAGAGGAATTTGGGTATGAAGAACCGGAATCCTGCGAGGAGGAGTTTCCACTGGTATCGGAGGATTCTTCTGAAGAATCTCCGGAGGAGGAATCAGTTTCAGAATCGGAATATTCCTGAAGATTGCCGTAGTCATCAATATAATATTTATCTCTGGAGCCAATATATGTGGTTCCGGTGGCATCTTCCAGCCACACACTGCCGTCCTCATAATAATAATGAGGCTCAAAATAACCGTCCTGTTCGGTCCAGCCGGCATCGTTGCCTTCCATCAGTTCACCGGAATCCGGGTCAGGGGCATAATTACCTTCCCCGATATATTCATCCTCGGAACCATTGCGGTACCAGTAATCTCCGTTTTCATCCTGCCAGATGTACTGACCGTCATCGGTTGGAGGGTCAGAAGCGAGGACCGGGATTGCAGATATGGAAAGAGCGATCGCGCCTGTTAAAAGAACTAAGATTTTTTTATGCATAGGCACCTCCTGATAAATTGCGCAGCAGTTATTCAGTTACTGTCCACGGATCATAAATTTTTTACAAAATAAAAAAGGATCTGTTTGTTAAGTATATTGTAACAGACAGATCCTGATATCCGGAAATGTGAAGAAAAAAGAGACATTTACCGGCAGGTAAAAAGATATCCCTTCCCATAAACCGAGACAATGTCATACTCATCGGTATCTTCGGCACCGATCTTGGTCCGGAGGTTAAAGATATGCCGCCGTACCGTGCTGGTATCTGTTCCTGCACAGCTGCCCCATACCGCTTCGTAGAGCTCCTTTGCAGAAAAAATCTTCTCCTGGTTTTCTGCAAGGAGACGCAGCAGAGAGAATTCGGTCCGGGTAAGGCCTGTGTCGGCATTATTGAGATATGCATGGCCGTCCGAAAGATCCAGCCGCAGGCTGCCGATGGTGATCTGACGGGAGGACTGAAATTTTTCTTTTATTTTTTTTTCCATTCGTTTCTGGCGTTCCAGAAGCATCTGGATCACGGCCAGAAATTCATCGAAATTATAAGGTTTGGTGAGATAATAGTCGCCTCCCTGCTGAAGTCCTTCTACCCGATCCCGGATATCACTTTTTCCGGTGAGAAAAAGAACCGGATTCATGGTTTTTTCGCGGAAGCGGCGGCAGATATCCAGACCGTTTCCGTCCGGAAGCATAATGTCCAGGATAAGAAGATCCGGCAGCTGTTCTTCAAGCTGATGACAGGCTTCGGCGGCTGTCTGTGCAGTGCGGACATCGTAGCCACGGCGCCGCAGCATCCGGCAGTTGGTATTCAGCACCTGTTCTTCATCCTCGACCATAAGGATAAGTGATTTCTTTTCATTCATTTATGATTCCTCCTCCGGAAGTGAGAAGAACACCTGAGTTCCCTCGCCTTCTTTACTTTTCAGCCATATTTTGCCGCCATGGGCAGTGATGATCTGATGACAGACATAGAGGCCTATGCCGTGCCGCCAGTAATCCTTATCAGCGGAAACATAACCCTTGAGTGCGTTTTTTCGCATTTCTTCTGACATGCCGGTTCCGGTGTCGGAGACGCAGATGGTCTGCCAGCCCGGTTCGCCGGTAAGAGAAATGGTGATGGTTCCGTTTTGGGTGTGACGCTCTGCATTGGAGATCAGATTGGTGACAACCTGGATCAGTCGTTCCGGGTCTGCAGAGATTTCCGGGAGGTTGGGCTGTATCGTAAGGACAGCTGGTTATTCCCGGGACTGGATGACTGCTGAAATCTTTTTTCCACAGAATGTAAAAGTGCTCCCAGATCTGATGGTACAAGGGAAAGGGCAAGCCGTCCCTGCTCAATGGAAACGGTATCCATAAGATCCAGCACAATCCGGTCGATCCGCATTACCGACTGTTCGATCGTGCGGAGATTTTGCTGCATAAGCGAGAAATCCAGAGGTTCTTCCTCAAGCAGCTCGGAAGTATCCCGGGCGTGGAGGGAGATGGAGTTCAGAGGATTTTTGATCTCATGGGCAACGGTGGTCAGGAAGGTGGACTTGGCATTGTCAAGGGAACGAAGCCGCTGGTTCTGTTCCTTAAGAAGGATCTGCTGCTGATTGTATTCTTTCAGATGAAAATAGAGAACAATGCCGCAGACAATACTTACAGAGACAAATGCCAGGAGTACATCTGCCAGCCGGTCTTTTTCCGTTGCAAAAGGAGTCACACTGTCCGGAAAATGGTACGCAACCAGACACAGTCCCATATATAGGACAATCTCCAGAAGAGAAACGATCAGAGCACGCCATTTTTCCAGCATCAGCACAGTGAAGATAATGGCAAACACGAAGAATGCCGGCATGCCGCCATGATATCCGCCGCTGGTAAAAAACATGATCGGAAAAACAATGAGAAAGATCAGGACAATGGTGATCAGGTAACAGCGCTGATATTTCCCACTATAATAGGATAAAGAAAAAAAGTCCTCCGGATATGACAACCAGTGCGAAGTTGATCAGCACATTTCCCCAGGAGCCGGTCCTGAAACTGAGAAAAGCCATGATCAGACTGATAATGGTGCCACCGGAGGCGAGGATGTTGAACAGCCGGACACGGAAATCCAGGGTGGGGCTGAATAATGAGTGGAAAATATCTCGGAGTTTCAGATTTATATGGATAGAGATCACCTCCTGATAAAATTAGAAACGGTTATTCGATGCAGAGTTATGTAGCGAATGCGGATTGCAGATATCCGCCTGATCCGGATCTGAGATTCTATAAGTATAATTTCATTGTACCATGTCAGCCCTTTCTTTTGTATCAAAAAAAATGCAATTAATCCATATTTCCTATTGACATACTATGAATACTAGGTTAATATAAGTGTCAACAAAAGAAAGGGAAGAGGCTATGAACGAATACGGCTTTAATACAGGGCTGCTCCACGGCACCAATGAGAAATATCCGCAGGGTGCCACACAGGTTCCAATCTATCAGAGCAGCGCATTCCGACATGACAGTGCGGAAGACCTGGAGAAAATTTTTTGACAATAAAAAATGGGCTTCTCCTATACAAGGATCAACAATCCTACGGTAGAGTCCTTTGAGAAAAGAGTGACTATGCTGGAGGATGGAATCGGCAGTGTGGCATGTGCTTCCGGAATGGCGGCGCTGACCAATGCGTTTCTGAACATTCTGCAGGCAGGAGACGAGATCGTGGCAGCCTGCGGACTGTACGGCGGAACTGTGGAACTGTTCGATGATCTGAAGCCTTTCGGGATCTCCGTAAAGTACGTAAGTGAGAATAAGCCGGAAGCTTTTGAGGCAGAGATCACAGAGAAAACGAGACTTATTTTGCGGAGACGATCGGAAACCCCAAGCTGGACGTTACCGATATCCAGGCAGTTGCAGAAGTGGCACATAAGCATGACGTACCATTGATCGTAGACAATACGGTAGCAACCCCGTATCTGATCCAGCCACTGAAGCTTGGAGCTGACATCGTGGTTCATTCTTCTTCCAAGTATATCAATGGAAGCAGCGATGCGATCAGCGGCATTCTTGTCTGTGGTAAGGGCCTGAAATGGGACCCTGACCGATATCCGGGACTTGCTCCATACCGGAAATTCGGACCATTTGCATACATCGCCAAACTTCGAAACGGACTTTTCCGGAACACTGGCGCGTGTCTTGCTCCGCAGAATGCTTTCCTTAATAATCTGGGACTGGAAACCCTGGGACTTCGAATGCAGAGACAGTGTGACAACGCACTGGAACTTGCCAGATTTTTACAGAGCCTGGGTGGTGACATTGAAGTAAATTATCCGGGACTGGAAGAGAGCCCTTATCACGAAATTGCGAAAAAGCAGTTCAGGAATGGTTACGGAGCTATCGTAACCGTAAGAACCGGAAGCAAGGAGAAAGCTTTTTCCATTATCAATTCCCTGAAGATCCCGCTGATCATCTCCAACATCGGAGATACGAAGACACTGGTGATCCATCCGGAATCCACCATCGCGGCACACATCTCCGATGAGGAGAAACAGCAGTCCGGAGTGTTCGAAGACCTGATCCGGATCAGCGTGGGAATTGAAGACATTGAAGATTTAAAAGAAGATTTCAAACAAGCGATAGAGAGTAACAGATAAAATCGATAGCTGCACCAGCAGAGAAATGGAGAGTTCGCTATGGCAAAAGTAGATTACGCTACATTAAAAAAAAGGTGGTTTCATGAGACAGAAGCAGAAAAATAATTTTTCTCTTCGTCTTGCCTGTGTAGGCGGTACGCTTACCGCAGAAAACCTTAAGAAGATTGCAGAAGTAGCTGAGAAATACGGTGACGGATATGTACATCTTACTTCCAGACAGGGAGTTGAGATCCCGTTCATTAAATTAGATGATATTGATGATGTAAAAGATGATCTTGCGAAAGGCGGATGCAAACCTGGTGTCTGCGGACCGAGAGTCCGTACAGTTACAGCCTGCCAGGGTAACGCAGTCTGTCCAAGCGGAAACATCAACAGCTATGACATTGCGGTGAAATTAAATGAGAGATATTTTGGAAGAGAGCTTCCTCATAAATTCAAATTCGGTGTTACCGGATGCCAGAACAACTGTCTGAAGGCAGAGGAGAATGATGTAGGGATCAAGGGAGCGGCTGAGGTCAGCTGGAAAGAGGAGGCATGTATCCACTGCGGTGTCTGCGAAAAGGCCTGCAGAGAAAACGCCATTTCCTTTAAAGATGACAAGCTGGTGATCGATACAGAGAAATGTAACTACTGTGGCAGATGTGCAAAATCCTGTCCGGTGGATGCATGGGATGTAAACGAAGCATATATCGTTTCCTTTGGCGGAACGTTTGGAAATCACATCAGCAAGGGACAGGAATTCCTTCCGCTGATCACCTCTGAAGAACAGCTTTTCAGAGTGACCGATGCAGCGATCCAGTTCTTTGATGACTATGCAAATCCGGGAGAGCGTTTTAAATTTACCATCGACCGGGTAGGCGCTGAAAAACTTCAGGAAGTTTTGAAAGGAGCATACAATGGCTGATATTAAAATTGATGATACAGTAGATATTACCGATGTAGTTTGCCCGGTAACTTTTGTAAAAGCAAAAGTAGCACTTGAGGAGCTAGACGACGGACAGATCCTGGCGATCAAAATGAACGATGGCGAGCCAGTACAGAATGTACCGAGAAGCGTAAAAGAAGAAGGACATCAGATCCTGAAACTTGAAGATAATGAAGATGGAACTTATACACTGATCGTAAGAAAAAGTTGAAGAATAGGAGAACAGAGAAATGACAATCACAGTTGCAGGAAATAAAAAAGAATACGAAGACGGACTGAAACTTACAGAGCTTATTGAGAAAGAGGATATCGAAAAGTCCTGAGTATGTAACCGTAACCATCAACGATGAATTCATCAGCAAAGAAGACGTTCCGAACACAGTTGTAAAAGACGGTGATGTTGTTGAGTTCCTGTACTACATGGGAGGAGGCGCAAGATAATGGCTTTTACAAATGAGCAGCTTGAGCGTTACTCCCGCCACATCATCCTGAAAGAGGTGGGAGTAAAAGGCCAGAAAAAGCTTCTGAATGCCAAGGTTCTTATCATCGGAGCCGGCGGACTTGGATCACCGGCAGCCCTTTACCTTGCAGCAGCAGGTGTGGGAACAATCGGAATCGTAGATGCAGATGAGGTAGATCTTTCAAATCTTCAGAGACAGGTCATCCACACAACTGCAGATGTTGGCAAACTGAAAGTAGAGTCTGCGGCTGAGACTATGAAGCCATCAACCCGGACGTTACCGTAAATACATATCATACATTTGTAGATTCCAGCAACATTATGGATCTGATCAAAGATTACGATTTCATTCTGGATGGAACGGACAACTTCCCTGCAAAATTCCTTATCAACGATGCCTGTGTAATGGCTGAGAAACCGTTTTCACATGCAGGTATCATCCGTTTCCAGGGACAGCTGATGACTTACGTTCCGGGACAGGGACCATGCTACAGATGTGCATTCCAGAGCCCGCCACCAAAGGATGCCGTACCGACCTGTAAGCAGGCTGGTGTTATCGGAGCCATGGGCGGCGTGATCGGAAGCCTTCAGGCAATGGAAGCCATCAAGTACATCATCGGACAGGGTGACCTTCTTACAGGAAGACTTCTTACCTACGATGCGCTGAAGATGACATTCCGTACCGTAAAACTTCCGAAGAACCATCACTGCCCGGTATGCGGCGACAATCCGACCATCACAGAGCTGATCGATTACGAGCAGGCTGTGTGCGAGCTGAAACACTGATCATATAGAAAGTCAAAAAGTGTCTGCTGGTGCAGGCAGTATAAATAAGTATAGAAACCCATTGGAGGCTGCGAAGATAATGCTGAAATTAAAAAAAGAAGATTACGAAAAAATATTAGACCATTGCAGAAAGGGACTTCCCAATGAGTCCTGCGGCCTTCTGGGCGGGACCATTGAGGGCGATGTAAAACCATCGAGAAGGTGTATTTACTGACAAATATCGACGAGAGTAACGAGCACTTTTCCATGGATCCGAAAGAACAGCTGAGCGCGATCAAAGATATCCGTCAGAACGGATATCAGATGATCGGAAACTTTCATTCTCATCCGGAGTCTCCGTCAAGGCCTTCCGAAGAAGACAAAACGACTTGCTTTTGACCCGAACATCGAATATCTGATCCTCTCCCTTATGGATGCAGAAAACCCGGTGCTGAAGGCCTTCGGCGTAGACAAAGAAAAAAAAAATGTAACTGTACATGAGATTCAGATAACAGAGTGATGAGTATGAAAAACAGATTAAACACAAAAGAAATTACAACGGATGTGCTGATCATAGGCGGAGGTACCGCAGGCTGCTATGCGGCGCTGGTTCTCTCAGAACAGAAAGCCGGCAGGGTACTGATCGCAGAAAAAGCAAATATCAAGCGAAGCGGCTGTCTGGCAGCTGGTGTCAACGCCATCAATGCCTACATTGTAAAAGGCCGCAAGCTCAGGACTATGTAGATTACGCCACAAAAGATGCCGCCGGGATCGTAAGACAGGACCTTCTTCTTACAGCAGCGGAGAACTTCAACGAAGTTACCGCAAAAATGGAAAAACTTGGACTTGTGATCCTGAAGGATGAAAATGGCGATTATGTAGCCAGAGGAAACCGTAACATCAAGATCAACGGCGAGAATTTCAAACCACTTCTTGCGGATGCAGTTCATGAAGCTGAGAATGTAGATGTTCTGAATTATGTAAATATCACAGACCTTCTTGTAAAAGACGGTCAGGTTTACGGAGCCGTTGGTTTTTCTATTATGGAAGAAACCGCTTACGTTATCCGGGCAAAAGCAGTTCTTGTTGCAACCGGCGGAGCGGCTGGACTTTATAAACCGAACAATCCTGGATTTTCCAGACATAAGATGTGGTATCCGCCATTTAACACAGGTGCCGGATACGCAATGGGAATCCTGGCAGGCGCGGAGATGACATCTTTTGAGATGCGTTTTATTGCTCTTCGCTGCAAGGACACCATCGCTCCTACAGGAACCATCGCACAGGGTGTCGGCGCAAAACAGATCAATGCGGCAGGCGAGATCTACGAGACAAAATACGGTCTGACCACAAGCGAGCGAGTTTACGGAACAGTCCGGGAAAATCAGCTTGGCCATGGCCCGTGTTACCTGAAGACTACAGGGATCACGAAAGAGCAGGATGAAGATCTTCTGAAAGCTTATCTGAACATGGCACCAAGCCAGACTCTGAAATGGATCGAAAGTGGAAAAAACCCAAGTGAGCAGGATGTGGAGATCCAGGGAACAGAGCCCTATATCGTAGGCGGCCATACAGCCAGCGGCTACTGGGTAAACACAGGCCGTGAGACTACTGTGAAAGGTCTTTATGCAGCAGGTGATGTTGCAGGCGGATGTCCCCAGAAATATGTAACAGGGGCACTTGCAGAAGGAAAACTTGCAGCACTGGATATGGTGAAACAGTTTTCCGCAGGATCTCTGAAAGAAGCGGATATTACCACAGAAGCGGAGATCAAAGTTCAGGAAGAAAAAATCCTTTCTCAGTACGAAAAGTTCCGTAATGAAGATGCACCGGCATTTTCCGTTGAGGAGCTTGAGGAAGCCATGCAGAAAGTCATGGACGAGTATGCGGGAGGAATTGCTTCCAATTATCAGTTCAATGAGAAACAGCTGGATCTTGCAGATGAAAGATCCTTAAGCTTCAGGCTCTTGCCGAAAAAACAGCGGCAGCAGATATGCATGAGCTGATGTTTGCATACGAACTTCGTGAGCGTCTCATTGTGTGTCGTTCACTGATTGCTCATTTGAAAAACCGAAAAGAGACCAGATGGCATTCTTTCAACGAAATCTGGATCATCCGGAAACCGATGAGAAATTTTATAAATATGTAAATTCGAAACTGGAAAACGGCGAGATCAAGATCATTTTCCGTGACATTGTAAAGGAGGACACATATGAGCATACGAATTGATCAGAAAAAAATGTGTTGGCTGCAGAAAGTGCAGTGAAGTATGTCCGGGAACCCTGATTGTCATGGAAGACAAAAAAAAGCCGTGATGAAATATCCGAAAAAACTGCTGGGGCTGTGTTTCCTGTGTAAAGGAATGTAAAGCCGGCGCCATTGACTTTTTCCTTGGTGCGGATATCGGTGGTAACGGAAGTATCATGAATGTAAAAAGCGAAGGTGATATCCTTCACTGGATCATTACAAAAACAGACGGTTCCACATCCGTGATCGATGTGGATCGACGAAATTCGAATAAATACTAGAAAACAGGTGCTGCCGGTTTTGGCGGCCGGAACAGGAGGATGAGATCAGATATGAGTGGATTATCACATTTGGATGAGCTGGAAGCGGAGGCAATTTACATCATCCGTGAAGTTGCAGCAGAGTGCGAAAAGCCGGTAATGCTTTATTCTATAGGAAAAGACAGTTCTGTAATGCTTCATCTTGCGATGAAAGCTTTTTACCCGGAGAAACCGCCATTCCCGTTTCTTCATGTAAATACAACCTGGAAATTTAAAGAGATGATCGAGTTCCGTGACAAGACTGCAAAAGATCTCGGAATCGAAATGCTTGAGTACATTAACCAGGACGGTGTGAAACAGGGAATCAATCCTTTTGACAGCGGTTCCGCATATACAGATATCATGAAAACACAGGCCCTGAAACAGGCTCTTAAGAAATATGGTTTCACAGCTGCATTTGGCGGCGGCCGTCGTGATGAGGAGAAAAGCCGTGCAAAAGAGCGTATTTTCTCCTTCCGTAACGCAGAGCAGGCCTGGGATCCGAAGAACCAGCGTCCGGAGATGTGGAAGCTTTACAATACTGAGATCAACAAAGGTGAAAGCATCCGTGTTTTCCCAATCTCCAACTGGACTGAGACTGATATCTGGCAGTACATTAAGAGAGAAAATATCCCGATCGTTCCGCTGTATTTTGCAAAAGAGCGTCCGGTTGTATACAGAGACGGCAACATCATTATGGTGGATGACGACAGAATGCGTCTGAACCCGGGTGAGGAGCCGCAGATGAAAAAAAGTTCGTTTCCGTACTCTTGGATGCTATCCTCTGACAGGTGGTATCGAGTCTGACGCAGAAACACTGGACGAGATCATTGACGAGACTTTAAGCTCTGTGGAATCTGAGAGAACTACACGTGTTATCGATTCCGACGGCGGAGCTGCCAGCATGGAAAAAAGAAAGAGAGAGGGGTACTTCTAGGATGAGCGGATTACTGAAATTTATCACTTGCGGAAGTGTGGATGATGGAAAGTCTACACTGATCGGCCATATTCTTTATGATTCCAAGCTTTTATATGCAGACCAGGAAAAAGCCCTTCTTCTGGACAGCAAGGTAGGTTCCAGAGGCGGTGCCATTGATTATTCTCTTCTTCTGGATGGTCTGATGGCTGAGCGTGAGCAGGGCATCACTATTGATGTTGCTTACCGTTATTTTACAACGGATAAGAGAAGTTTTTATTGTTGCGGATACTCCTGGTCATGAAGAGTATACAAGAAACATGGCAGTTGGTGCTTCTTTTGCCCAGCTTTCCATTATTCTTGTGGATGCAAAACAGGGTGTTCTGGTGCAGACAAGACGTCATGCGCGTATCTGCGCTCTGATGGGTATCCATCATTTCGTATTTGCTGTTAATAAGATGGATCTTGTTGATTACAGTGAGAGCCGTTTTAACGAGATCGTGAAGGATATCAATGAGCTTTCAAAGACTCTGGGTCTTCAGGATGTTGTAATCATTCCTGTCAGTGCTACAGAGGGTGATAACGTTACGAAGAAGTCTCCGAATATGCCGTGGTATACGGGCAAAGCTCTTCTGGATCATCTTGAGACTGTAGATGTTTCCGAGGCTGAGAATGTCAGCGAGTTTTATCTTCCTGTCCAGCGAGTTTCCCGTCCAAACCATGAATTCCGTGGCTTCCAGGGCCAGATCGAGAGTGGCCGGGTTCATGTAGGCGATACCATCACTACGCTCCCCAGCAACGAGACAGCGGCTGTTAAGACGATCCTGGTGGGCAGTGATAACCGTGAGGAGGCTGTTGCAGGCCAGGCTGTTACCATTCAGCTGGATAAAGAGGTGGATGTCAGCCGTGGCTGTGTTCTTACCAATAATAATGAGATTCCGGTGGCTAAAGGTTTTGAGGCTACGCTTCTCTGGATGGATGATTCCAGGCTTGAAGTGGGCAAGGAATATCTTGTGAAGCTTGGTACCAAGAAGATCGCAGGTGTGGTTAAGAGTATTGAGTTTAAGACGGATGTAAATACTGGAGAGCAGCTTCATGCAGATACCATTGAGAAGAATGAGATCGCTTTGTGTAAGATCGGTCTTTCTGATAAGGTTGTGCTGGATGAGTTTAAGAAGAATAAGACTCTTGGTGAGCTGATCCTGATCGATCGTGTGAGTCATATGACTTCTGCGTGTGGTGTTGTGGAGTCTGTTGATACTGAGGGTGAGAAGCCTTATTTCCAGAAGGATGATGTGAAGGTTGGCGGTTATGTTTTTGAGGAGTTTTATTTTAACCTTGAGAATGCGCTGCTTTCTAAGGCGGATAAAGAGGTTAAGACTTATCATGTAGGGGATGCTGTACCTACAGAAGGTGATAGCTTCGAGTATCCGGGTTATTTTGATATTGTATCCCTGGAGGACAATGCAGCTGTTCTTATTCGTGATAAGAAGGTGCTGGATATTATTCCGCTGGATAAGTATGCCTTTATGGGGCTTCCTGTTGTGGACGAGAGAGGTTTTGCCCTGGAGATCCGCAGTAATGATGATTATCAGCAGTTCCTGAAGGAGTTTAAGGCGGCTGATAATAAGTCGGAGTTTCATAATAAGTGGTTTAAGTTTGAGACTTACAGGAAGATTGTCTGCACGGATAATTTCTGGATGATCTAACGAAAAACTGTATCAATAACATTAAGAGGCTGCATGGGTGTGCAGTCTCTTTTTTGTTGAATTTGAAGGTTGTTGAGCCATCAGCGCTGCGCTGGATGGCTGAGAGGGTGGGCTTCTGGCGGGGAGTTTGTTGGTGATTTGGACGGTTTGGTGGCTGACGGGACGCCGAGGCTCAGGATACTGTCCGGTCTGCGGCTTCGTCGGGGGCTGGGCATCTAAGAAGCACACCCCTCCTGCAGAAGCAGAGCCAGCCAGTATCCTGAGCCTCGGCTGTGCATTCAGACCGGAAAGAAGAAAAGAAGCCAGCAGAGGGACGGAGGCGGGCGCTATGGCGCCCTGTCCTGGTTGTGGGGAGTTTCTTAAAGCGTATAGGGATTAAATTGGTGAAGGGAAGTATTTTGAATAGAGTGGCATATAGAAACGCCGGATAGGCTAAGGGAAGCATTTTGAAATAGAGTGGCATATAGAAAACTAGATCGGCAAAGAGAACCATTTTGAATATCGTAGCATACAGAAGATTGGATCGGCAAAGAGCTACATCCTGAATACCGAAGAATACAGACAAGAGTCAACTGTGTTACACATCGAAGATGTAACACTGGTTTCCGTGCCCAAGAGGGTGGGGGTGGCAGGGGGAGGGCCTCGGGCTTACGGAACTCTGAGATGGCCTTCCCCCTGCGTATTCCCGCATTACAATGCGACCCGCGTAGCCATGTGCAATAAGGCAATAAACAACAGTATATACCCGTTGTTATCCCCCATCTATCGCAATACAATAAATTAATGTAAAAATAAAAAGGTGTTGACAAAGCAATATCGCCTTCCGCTATAATTAAACCTGCGTTTCGGATGAAAACACAGAAGAAATGCACTCCAATTTAATAAGAAATTATGAGTTCGGAGTCTGGAGAAGTACTCAAGAGGCCGAAGAGGTGCCCCTGCTAAGGGTATAGGTCTAACGCGGCGCGAGGGTTCAAAATCCCTCCTTCTCCGTTATTTTTTAAAATAAAAATTTAACTAAAAAA
>ENA-OQAR01000165-OQAR01000165.1-human-gut-metagenome-genome-assembly--contig:-NODE-165-length-17815-cov-3.372117_pt1 | contig 17815 bp, 25 predicted proteins | sample MGYA00242738_ERZ504533 | MGnify/ENA primary metagenome ERZ504533 (study PRJEB26092, sample SAMD00036276) | human gut metagenome | host: Homo sapiens | study: EMG produced TPA metagenomics assembly of... | reverse complement strand
TCAAATATCTCCCCTGTCAATAACAAATTTGATATTTTTTCAAAAAAAAAAATTGGACATATAGCTTCAATTTTCTGCTATATGTCCATATTTACCGGGATTTTCACCCTGTTCTGCTCTCTATTCTACTCTCTGTTTTCCTTCAAAAATGCCTCCGCAACCACCAGATCTTCCGGTGTTGTGATCTTGATATTGCGATAAGAACCTTCTGAAAAGCGGATCTTCACCCCGGTCTCATGTTCTGCAACCATGGCATCATCTGTAATTCCGGTCATTTCCTTCTGCCGAATGCTGGTATATGCACCATAGATCAGCGGGTACTGAAAGATCTGCGGAGTCTGGACGATCCATACACTGCTGCGATCCGGAGTTTCACTGACATTCCCATCCTCATCTGCGATCTTAACTGTATCCTTGGAAGGCATGCCTGTAACACTGGCACCTGTCTGTGCTGCTGCCATAAGTCCTCTTTCAATGATCCCATGATCAATAAATGGTCTGGCACCGTCATGGATCAGCACATACTCTGTGTCTTTACACGCACGAAGTCCTTCATAAACAGAATCGTACCGTTCTTTTCCGCCGGATACTACAGCAGAAACCTTTGTAAAACCATATTTTTCCACGATTTCTTCTTTGCACCAGAAAACATACTCCTCCCCTGTTACCAGGATCACATCCCTGATCAGCGGACTTTCCTGAAAACAGCGCAGAGAATAACAGAGCACCGGCATCCCGTCAAGCTCCATAAACTGCTTCTGTATTTTGCTGTGCATTCTCTTTCCCTGGCCTGCTGCCAGGACAATAGCTGTATTTCTGCACTCTCCCATGATCAATTACCCCGGATTCTTTTATCTTTCGCCAAGCTTCAGGTTCGGAACCGCATTCAGATCCCAGCTGTGGCGTGTTCCCCTGATATATTCATAGTAAGCTGCCACACCGATCATCGCTGCGTTATCCGTACAGAATATCGGTGACGGACGATAAAATTTGTATCCACGTTCTGTACATGCTTTTTCCATAGCAGTGCGAAGTGCTCCGTTGGAAGCAACACCTCCTGCAATGGCAACCTTTTTCATGCCAAAATCAGCTGCTGCCTGCATGGTATGTTCTACCAACACATCAACAACCGCTTTCTGGAAGGATGCCGCGATATCTGCACGTTTTACTTCCTCACCTTTCATTTTTGCCCCGTTTAAATAATTAAGAACTGCGGACTTCACGCCGCTGAAGCTGAAATCATATGGATTTTCGCCGATTTTTGCACGTGGAAACTCGATAGCGTCCGGATTTCCTTCCTTTGCCAGCTTATCGATCTTCGGTCCTCCCGGATATCCCAGCCCAATGGCACGTGCAACCTTATCAAATGCCTCACCTGCCGCATCGTCTCTGGTTCGGCCCAGGATCTCAAACTGGCCGTAGTCCTTCACAATAACAAGATGGGTGTGTCCACCGGATACAATGGCACAGAGAAACGGCGGTTCCAAATCCGGATGCTCAATATAATTGGCAGAAACATGGCCTTCTATATGATGCACGCCTACCAGTGGCAGGTTTCTTGCATAGGCAATAGCCTTGGCTTCTGCCACACCTACAAGAAGTGCACCGACAAGCCCCGGTCCATAGGTTACACCGATAGCATCAATATCATCCAGCGTGACATTTGCCTCGTCCAGCGCTTCCTGGATGACCTGGTTGATCCTTTCTATATGATTTCTGGAAGCGATCTCCGGTACAACACCTCCGTACAGTTTATGGATCTCGATCTGTGAGGAAATCACGTTTGATAAGACAGTCCTTCCATTTTTTACAACGGAAGCTGCCGTTTCATCACAGGAGCTCTCAATACCAAGAATTAATGTATCTTTCATTTTTTTCAGTCCTCTTCAAAATTCAGTTCCACACTCTTCCCGTCTTTTCCCGGCCATGCCTTCGGAAAGATCTCACGTACTGTATCCATGTAATCATCCGGACGTACCAGAGAAGGGCTGTAATGGGTCAGCCACATTTCCCCCACTTCCGCATCACGGGCAAGAGTGGCCGCTTCACGAAACGTCATGTGTTTGTAGCCTTTTGCCTTTTCGATCTTGTCATCTTCACCGTACATTCCCTCACAGATAAAAAGATCGGAACCTTTTGCATTACGTAAAATAGACTCTGTCGGTCTGGTATCTGTGGTATAGGTAAGCTTGATCCCTTTTCTTGGCGGACCAAGCACCATATCCGGTGTGTAGATCCTCCTTCATCCTCCACAGTCTGTCCCTTCTGCAGCGGATTCCAGAATTTCAGCGGGATCTCATGTGCACTGGCACTGTCAGGAGAAAAATTTTCCCTGGCGCAGGATCTCAAGGGTATATCCATAGCAGGTAACATTATGGTTCACCCGAAATGCAGTGATCCGGTAACCGTTCAGTTCCAGAACCTCCTCCGGTTTCGTGATCTCGATAAATTTAATCTCAAAGGGCAGCTCCGGTGCGATCACACGAAGTGCGCTTACCACACGTTCCAGTCCTCTTGGGCCTACCAGAGTCAGCGGTTCTGTGCGGTCTGCATTTCCCATAGTCAAAAGGAGTCCCGGAAGTCCGCTGATATGATCCCCGTGATAGTGGGTAAAACAGATCACGTCTATAGGCTTGAAGCTCCAGCCCTTTTCTTTAATGGCCACCTGGGTACCTTCCCCGCAGTCGATCATCAGGCTGCTGCCATTATAGCGGGTCATCAGCGCGGTAAGCCATCTGCGTGGCAGCGGCATCATCCTCCGCAGCCAAGTAAACAAACATCTAACATATTTTTCCTCTTTTCCTGTTCTGTGGCAAAGTTTCTTAAGATGCAGTGCGTGTCATAAGGACAGCATCTTCTGTGGGATCTGTATAGTACGCCTTACGCAGTCCGTCTCTCACAAAGCCCTGCCGCTCATAAAGCCGAATCGCCGTCTCATTTCCCGCGCGGACTTCCAGATGGATCATGGTGATCCCCCTTTCTTCTGCCAGACGGATCATGCTTTCCATAAGGAAATTTCCAATTCCCTCTCTCTGGCGGTCTCTGCGGACAGCAACATTGGTCACATCCCCCTCGTCCAGCACAGTAAGAAGGCCGCAATACCCAAGGATCCGGCCTTTTTTCTTCCACAACAAGAAACATTGCATTCTCTTTCATAAGAAATGTCAGAAATCCTTCTTTTGTCCAGGGAACAGAAAAAAGTTCCTCTTCGATCTCCATGACCTGATCCAGGTCATCCACCAGCATCTCTCTTAAGATCATGCTTTTTCCCCTTCTGATTCTTTTTTCAGCCTCTGGGCACGCTCCCGCTCTGCCTGTGATACACGGAGATAATCCGGTTTGTGCTCAGCTGCAGTCTCTGTTCTGCCCTCTTTATAATAAAGGATGCCAAGTGCACCTACCGCTCCGGCTCTCTGTCTGGAAAGATGAGACGGTGCAAAAGAAAATGGTACCTCAAGCTTATCTGCAATAATATCTTTAAATACCGGAACCCCATCTCCCAGGAATGTCACGGTTTCTCCCATCTCATTCAGCATGGAAAGAAGTTCCTCGATTCCCACTGCCATCTGATCTTTTACAGTCACAAGTCTGTGGTCTTCATAACGGTAGATTCCCGTATAAACCTGTTTTCTTCTGGCATCCATGATCGGGCAGATCAGCCCATTTACATCATAGAGATTGTATGCCAGCGCTTCCACGGTGGGAATCCCTACCAGTGGTTTGTCAAGAGCAAGTCCCAGTCCCTTGGCTGTGGCAGAGCCGATACGAAGTCCGGTAAAAGATCCCGGGCCTTTGGCTACCGCAATGGCGTCAATGGTCTTAAGATCCAGCTCTGTCATCTTCACGATCTCATCCAGCATGGGAAGAAGGGTCTGTGAATGTGTTTTTTATAATTAACCGTATATTCCGCTACCAGTGTATCATCCTCCACAACGGCTACCGATGCCACGATCCCGGAACTGTCCAGTGCCAAAACTCTCATTCTGCCTCTTCCCCTCTCTCCTCAATGGTGATCTTTCTGTACTCAAAACCCTTCTCAAGGTCTTTCTCAATGGTAACTTCAATCCTTTTTTCCGGGAGGATCTCCTCAATGAGTTCTGCCCATTCGATGAGGCAGATTCCCCTGTCCGAAAAAATAATCATCGTATCCGATCTCCTCCATTTCTTCCAGATCTCCGATACGATATACATCAAAATGATAAAATGGCAGACGCCGTCCTCATATTCCTGGATAATGGTAAATGTGGGGCTGTTTACAGGTTCTGTGATTCCAAGACCTGCTGCCACGCCCTGTGTAAATACGGTTTTTCCAACTCCCAGGTCGCCTGTCAGTGTATAGATCTGTCCCGGTTTCGCATTCATTCCGATCTTTCTTCCGACCTCGAATGTCTCCTCCGGATCATGCGTTTCTATGATCATATTTTCCACCTTTTTCTTGCACAATTATTCTTTGCATATTATAATAGAGCGAACAGCGAAATACAATACTTTTTAAAAAGGAGTGCGAAAACTATGGCAAATCCTATCGTTACCATCACAATGGATAATGGCGATGTAATGAAAGCGGAATTATATCCGGAAGTTGCCCCGAACACAGTAAATAACTTCATCAGCCTTGTAAAAAAAGGCTTTTATGACGGCCTGATCTTCCACCGTGTTATCAACGGTTTCATGATCCAGGGCGGATGCCCGGACGGAACCGGTATGGGCGGTCCGGGATACAGCATCAAAGGCGAGTTCTCCCAGAACCGTTTCAAAAATGACCTGAAGCATACACCAGGTGTTCTCTCCATGGCAAGAGCCATGCATCCGGACTCTGCCGGAAGCCAGTTCTTTATCATGCACAAGGCAGCTCCACATCTTGACGGAAGCTACGCTGCATTCGGTCAGATCATCGAGGGCATGGATGTTGTAAATGCTATCGCAGAGACAGACACAGATTACAGCGACCGTCCTCTTGACGAGCAGAAGATCAAATCCATGACTGTTGATACCTTTGGTTTGGATTATCCGGAACCGGAGAAATGCTAATAAGCAAAATTTTCTGAAATAAAGGAATTATTTAAAAAAACATGAAAAAGCCCCGTGAAAGACAGACTGTAACGAAAACATCTGCCGTTTCCCGGGGTATTTTTTTGCCAGAAACCTGTCCTGGGCTGCTCTGTTTATTCCGACACTGTTTACGCCATAAAACAGGCATTCCGCTTTTTTCGACACTTCTTTTTCCTTTTATTTTTCGAAGGTTTTCACTTCTCCGTTTACTTTTGCAAAATACAGCTCTGCATCTTTCTCAAGTCCGGCTCTTCCGTTGGTTCCCTCTGTGATGGCTTTTTTCACCTCTTCGATCTGGTCATCCGGCACAATAAGCTTCAGGACAACCTTGTCGGTATATTCGGAATCCAGGATTGGCAGGCTTCTTTCTCCCGCAATATACTGGATCTTACCGATTCCTGTATAATCGGTCGTCACCTGAAGCGATATCCCATGATGTTTCTCGATCACGGTACTTGCTGCAAGTCCGGCCTGGACAGCTCCTGAGTAGGCACGTACAAGTCCTCCGGTTCCAAGAAGAACACCACCAAAATATCTGGTCACCACGATGGCTGCATTATAGATCCCGGCGCCCAGAAGCACATCCAGCATGGGTCTTCCTGCTGTTCCGGATGGTTCTCCGTCATCACTGCAGCGTGTGGCCTCCCGGTTCATCCCTACGGAATATACATAGCAGTTATGACGGGCATCCCAGTATTTCTTTTTCATTTCTTCAATAAAAGCAAGGGCCTCTTCTTCGGTTTCCACAGGACGGACCGTTGCGATAAAACGGGATTTCTTTTCCACAAGTTCGCCTTCGCCGCCTCGTATATGGTTTTATAATGTTCCAGCATGGTTTACGCCTCCGTTGTCTATCACATTTCCAGATATTGCCACATCAGATTCCGCTTCTGCTATCTTGTCCGCGGGAATTTCCTCATCTGATGTTCTCTCTGTTTTCTGCAGAGTTTTCTTTATTGTATAATAATTATCTCCATTGCACAATGTATAAGATATCATGAATTGTGAAATTTTTTTTAAGGGTTATTTAACATTCTATATTTGCTATAATGAAACGGATTATAAAGGAGGAATAACATGAACTACGGAAAAAGATCCACTTCCAAGAAGCGGAACGCTCTGATCTCCCGTACTTCCATGCTGGAAAAAAGAGCACATGTTTCGTTTATCCGGGTTTATTTACAGCTCTGATTGCGGTCTGCGTCATGGTTATCTGCCTTGGTATCGGCTCCTTCCGGGGCGTGATCGCCGGTGCACCTGATGTCAACGATGTGGATATTTCACCTCTCGGATATGCAACCTTCCTGTATGATGACCAGGGAACACAGATCCGACAGCTTTCAGCACCTACATCCAACCGTCTTCCGGTCTCTCTGGACCAGATCCCGGTCAGTCTGCAGCATGCAGTGGTAGCCATTGAGGATGAACGTTTTTATGAACATAACGGTATTGATGTCCGGGGTATCGCACGTGCCGGAATGAAGGCGATCACCACCGGTAATTTTTCCGAGGGTGCCAGTACCATCACACAGCAGCTTCTGAAGAATAATGTTTTCACAGACTGGACCAACGAGTCCACACAGCTGGAACGTTTCACACGTAAGTTTCAGGAGCAGTACCTGGCTGTACAGGTTGAAAAGAAATACGATAAATCTGTAATTCTCGAAAATTACCTGAATACCATCAACCTTGGTGCAGGTTCCTACGGCGTACAGGCAGCTTCCAAGAAATATTTCAATAAAGATGTATGGGATCTGAATCTTTCTGAATGTGCAACCCTTGCAGGTATCACTCAGAATCCTACCAAATTCAATCCGATCACCAACCCGAAAGCAAATTCCAAGAGACGTAAGGAAGTTCTGGATCACATGCTAGATCAGAACTATATCTCACAGGATGAATATAACGAAGCACTGAACGATGATGTTTATACCCGTATTCAGGCTGCACAGATGGAAAATACAGAAGAAGAAAGCACCGTTTACACATACTTTGAAGACGAGGTTACCAATCAGGTCATCAGCGACCTTATGAATATCAAAGGTTACACCAAAACTCAGGCAACCAATCTTCTCTACAGTGGCGGTCTGAAGATCATGACAACCCTGGATTCCAGTATTCAGAAGATCCTGGATGAAGAGTACGCGGATCCGGATAATTATCGGCTGATGTACAGTATGAGCTGGACTACGCACTGACCGTTCAGGATGCAGACGGAAACCAGAAAAATTACAGCAAGGAAATGCTGCAGCTCTATTTCCGTGATCAGGATCCGGAATTCGATCTTCTCTTCGATTCTCCGGAAGAAGGCCAGCAGTATGTTGATCAGTACAAGGCCAGCATCCTGGCTGACGGAAGTACCGTGGTTTCCGAGCGCGTAAACTTTGCACCACAACCGCAGTCTTCCATGTCTGTCATCGATCAGCATACCGGTTATGTAAAAGCCCTGATCGGTGGCCGTGGTGAAAAAAAAACAGCCAGCCTGACACTGAACCGTGCCACAGATACAACCAGACAGCCTGGTTCTACCTTTAAGATTGTATCCACCTATGCTCCGGCTCTGAACGAAAAAGGTGATACACTGGCTACCACATTTATGGATGAACCATATGAATATCCGGACGGCTCTCCGGTTAACAATGCCACACGAAGCTATGGCGGCGAGACCACGATCCGTAAGGCAATCCAGAATTCCATCAATGTTGTTGCAGTCAAATGCCTGGAACAGGTTACTCCTGCTCTTGGTCTTAAATATCTGGATGATTTCGGATTTACAACTCTGGCACATGGAACTGAGGCAGATAAAGATGCCAACGGAAATATATGGAGTGATGCCAATCTGGCAACAGCACTTGGCGGAATTACCAATGGTGTCAAAAAATGTTGAACTCTGTGCCGCATATGCAGCGATCGCCAATGGCGGAAATTATATTAAACCAATTTACTATACACAGATCCTTGACCATGACGGAAATGTCCTGATCGAAAACACTTCTGTTTCCAGATCTGTGATCAAAGACAGCACCGCTTACCTGCTTACCAGCGCTATGGAGGATGTTGTAAAGAAGGGTACCGGTACTGCCTGCCAGCTTGATAATATGACTGTTGCAGGAAAAACAGGTACTACCGAAGATTATAATGACCTCTGGTTCGTTGGTTACACACCATACTACACATGTGCTGTATGGTCCGGTTATGACAACAACGAGAAAATCCCTGAGGATGCCCGTAATTTCCACAAGAATCTCTGGAAAAAAGTTATGAACCGTATCCATGAAGGCCTGGATGACAAAGATTTCGATATGCCTTCCAGTGTGGAAAAAGCCAGCGTCTGCTCAGAGACAGGACTTCTCCCTCGTGCCGGTTGTCCGACCATAACAGAATATTTTGATATTTCCAGTCTTCCAACAGAATACTGTGACAAGCACTTCTACGGAAGCAGTGATTACAGTGAAAATGATTACAGTTACAGTGAAGACACTGATGCAGACACAGATTCCGCCGCTGCCGCTATTCCGACTGCTGCACCGGACGGAACTGACAGTACTGCCGGCGGTGACAGTACCGATAATACCGGTGATAATTCCGGTGGCGACAATACCGATAATACCGGTGATAATTCCGGTGGTGACAACACCGATAACACCGGTGATAATTCCGGTGGTGACAACACAGGCGGTGATGACGGCAGCGGCGATAACACCGGCGATGATGACGGTGGAGACACCGGAGATGATACTGGCAGCGATGGCGATCCTGTAGAATACTATTGATCAATCATTATAACGTAAAAAAGTGGACTCCCGAATATGGGAATCCACTTTTTTTATCTTATTTTTCTGATCAGAGCACCATCTTGGCTGCGCCGTAAATTCCGGCATCATTTCCCAAGGTTGCGATCACGATCTGTGTATCTTTACAGGATGCAAATGCATACTTTCTGTAATATTTCTGAATACAGTCAACAAGCGGCTGGCCCGCTTTGGAAACGCCACCGCCGATAACGATGGTTTCCGGATCTGTCACACAGGAAATGATCGCAAGGGCACCGCCAAGCTGCTCTCCAACTTTTTCCATGGTTGCAACTGCTACCGGATCATTCTCCTTGAATGCATCCAGAACTGCTTTTGCGGAAATATTCTCCATATCTCTGAGCACACTTTTCTCTTCGGAAGCTGCAAGCTCTTTTTTTGCCATACGTACAATTCCGGTTGCGGAGGCAAACTGCTCCAGACAGCCCCTGTTTCCACAGTTGCAGGATTCTGTCTCGTGATGATCCACATTGGCATGTCCGATCTCTCCGCCAGCGCCGTGATGGCCTGTTACGATCTTACCATCAACAATGATTCCACCGCCAACACCCGTTCCCAGTGTAACCATGATCACATCGGAGGAACCTGCTGCCGCGCCTTTCCACGCTTCGCCAAGAGCAGCCACATTGGCATCATTGCCAGCTTTTGCATGAAGTCCTGTCAGTTCCTCCATTTCTCCTGCAACATTCTTGTAACCCCAGTAAAGGTTTACCGCCCGATCTACCTCACCTTTGGAGTTTACCGGTCCAGGAACGCCGATTCCAACACCTTCTACGTCGTCTTTGGAAATGCCTTTCTCTTCGATCTTGGCATTTACAGCTGCTGCCACATCCGGAAGGATCTGATCTCCGTTATTCTCCTTGCGGGTCGAATCTCCCATTTCTCAACAAGAGTTCCGTCTGTGCGGAAAAGTCCGCATTTTACAGTTGTTCCACCTACATCAATTCCAAAACAATATGTTCCCATTTCCTATCCTCTCTTACTCTTCGTCGTCTGGATTCTCTCTCTTCTTGGCAAGGTTCGCCTGAACACGCTTGTACAGTGCCTCTGCCGCATTGTATCCCATCTTCTTCTGTCTGTGGTTGACAGCGGCAGCCTCAACGATGATCGCCAGGTTACGTCCCGGACGGATCGGAAGAGAATGGCATACAACCTTGTTTCCAAGATACTCTGTATATTCCTCATGAAGTCCCAGACGGTCGTATTCCTTATCTCTGTCCCACTCCTCAAGCTTGATAACAAGATCGATCGACTGGGTATCCTTAACACTCTCGACACCAAACAGTGTTTTTACATCGATGATACCGATGCCTCGAAGTTCGATAAAATGACGTGTGATATCCGGTGCAGAACCTACCAGTGTCACATCACTGACCTTACGGATCTCGACAACATCATCACTGACAAGACGATGGCCTCGCTTGATCAGCTCCAGAGCAGCCTCGCTCTTACCGATACCGCTCTCACCTGTGATCAGAATTCCCTCGCCATAAACATCCACCAGTACACCATGAATGGAAATACACGGTGCAAGCTGTACACCAAGCCAGCGGATGATCTCTGCCATGAAGCTGGAAGTTGTTCTTTCTGTCACGAATGTCGGAACATTATATTTAACAGCCAGATCGATCATGTCCTGAGACGGACGGGTCATGGTACTGAAAATAACACATGGAATCTTGCTGGAGATAAAACGCTCATATTTAAAACGTCTCTCTTCTTCATTGAGCTGCATCAGATACGTATACTCTACATATCCAATGATCTGTACACGCTCATTCGCAAAATGCTCCAGATATCCGGTAAGCTGAAGCGCAGGTCTGTTGATCTCCGCAGTCTTGATCACGATGCCTGACAGGTCGATTTCCGGAGTCAGATTGTTAAGCTCCAGTTCCTGTACCATCTTTGTCAACTGTACACCCTTCATACTTTTTTCTCCTTTTCGCTGAAAGTTTGCATTCTCACCGCCGTTTTTATCAGTACATGGCGGTTACTTGATATCCGCTGTACCAGAGCGTGAGACATCTTATCCTTAATTATACACAATCACGGTTGAAACTGCAATGCAGCATCAGGATTTATGAAAAAATTCATAGACCTGACGGCGCTTCCCGCGTTCATGCTCTCTGTCTGTGCAAGTTCTTCTTCCGAAGCATCACGGATGTTTTCCACAGATTTGAATTTACGGAGAAGTGCTTTCCTCCTGGTGTCACCGATTCCGGGAATATCATCCAGAATGGAATGGACCTGTTCCTTACTTCTGAGAGAACGATGGTACTCAATGGCAAAGCGGTGTGCTTCATCCTGTATCCTGGTGATCAGACGGAAACCTTCACTGGATGTATCAATGGGAATTTCCACATTATTAAAATACAGACCTCTGGTCCTGTGATGATCATCCTTCACCATACCGCAGACCGGAATACGGATTCCAGATCATTCAGCACTTTCAATGCAATATTCACCTGACCTCTTCCACCATCCATCAATATCAGATCCGGCAGTCTTGCAAAACTGTCAAATTCTCCGTTACTCTCATGGGTAAATCTTCGGGTTAATACCTCTTCCATACTGGCATAATCGTTCGGTCCCTGCACCCATTTGATCTTGAACTTGCGGTAATCACTGCGCTTCGGACGGCCTTTTTCGTAAAACGACCATGGAACCTACTGACTCAAAACCACTGATGTTGGAAATATCGTAAGCTTCCATCCGCACCACATTTTTCAGGCCCAGCCATTCCTCCACTTCGTGAACAGCACCGATCGTACGGCCTTCTTCTCTTTTTAATCCTCTCTCTGTCCTTTGAGAGAACCATACGGGCATTTTCCAGCGCAAGCTCCACCAGTTTTTCCTTGGTACCTTTTCTTTTGGAACACGGATATGCACTTTTCTGCTTCCGCCTTGTTGTCAGCCACTCTTCGATATTTCCGCATCCTCGATCTCACTCTGAAGCATGATCTCAGAGGGGATAAACGGAGTACCTGCGTAAAACTGTTTCAGAAACTGGAAAAGAACCTGAGATTTTTGTATCACCTTTTGCCACCCGGAGATAAAAATGATCCCTGCCGATCAGCTTGCCATCCCGGATAAAAAACACCTGCACAACGGCATCCTGGTCACGGAGGTCTTCGCTCTCATCCATGGCCACTGCAATGATGTCACGGTCCTCCTGTCCGTAGCCCGTGATCTTCTGGCGTTCCCCGATCTTTTCGATACTGCGGATCAGGTCACGGTATTCCATGGCATCCTCATAGCGCATTTCCTCTGAAGCTTTCTGCATTTTTTCCATCAGTTCACTGATCGTATCCTGAAAATCTCCGTTCAGAAATTTGATCACTTTATTGATGTTTTTCCTGTATTCTTCCTGACTGATATAGCCCTGACAGGGTGCCTTGCACTGCTTCATATGATAGTACAGGCAGGGGCGGTCCTTTCCCGTATCTCTTGGAAGATTACGATTGCAGGAACGTACCTGATACAGTTTCCGCACCAGCTCGATCACATCTTTTACCGCCCCGCCGCTGGTATAAGGTCCAAAATATCTGGCCTTATCTTTTTTCATTCTTCTGGCAAAAAGTACTCTCGGGTATGGTTCATTGACAGTCACCTTGATAAATGGATAACTCTTATCATCCTTGAGCATAGTATTATATTTGGGACGGTGCTCTTTGATCAGATTACACTCCAGCACAAGAGCTTCCAGCTCAGAGTCCGTAATAATGTACTCAAACCTGGTTATGTGCGTAACCATTCTTTCAATCTTCGCCCCTTTGTTACGGCTGCTCTGGAAATACTGGCGCACACGGTTTTTCAGGCTGATGGCTTTTCCCACATAGATGATCTCATCTTTCTCACCATGCATGATGTAAACTCCCGGTTTTGCCGGAAGTTTTTTTTTAATTCTTCCTCGATTATGAACATAATTATTCTCCTGTTTTACCATTACGGTAATAAGAAAACCGGGATTTCTCCCGGTTTTCCGATGATCTGTTTTATGCCTGTGATCCCGGCTTTTCTTCTGTTTCTGTATGATCGGTATCTGTCGCCTGAACAGTTTCTTCTGTTTTCTCCGGTGTCTGTGGAACCTCTGTCAGGTTCTGCCCTGACATCTCAGGTCTGAGCTTGGCTGCTTCTGTTTCCACTGTTGTGACATCTTCCGCATTTTTCACAGTGTCCTGTTTATTGGACACTTCTTTTTCATCTTCGGAAAGGACCAGATCATCCAGATTCTCCGGGATGTCCATTCCCTGCTGCACCGCACGGAGGATCTTCATAAATTCCTTGCCGGTGATGGTTTCCTTACGAATGAGATATTCCGCGATCTTATCCATCTCTTTTCTGTGGCTTCCAAGAATCCTCTTGGCCTCCTCATAAGAATGATGGAGAAGTTTCATAACTTCATGGTCGATCTCTGTTGCGGTATCATCGCCACAGTTTAAGACTGCTCTTCCGCTTAAGTACTGATCTTCCTGTGTTGCCAGTCCCATCAGTCCGAATTTCTCAGACATACCGTACTGTGTGATCATGGCTCTGGCCACCTTGGTAGCCTGCTCAATATCATTGGCAGCACCCGTGGTAACTGTATCAAATACGATCTCCTCTGCGGCACGTCCGCCAAGATAGCCTACCAGCATAGCTTCCAGCTCTTTCTTGGTATTGAGATATTTTTCTTCCTCAGGTACCTGCATAACGTAACCAAGTGCTCCCATGGTGCGGGGTACAATGGTGATCTTCTGTACAGGCTCCGCATCTTTCTGAAGAGCATTTACCAGCGCATGGCCGACCTCGTGATAAGATACGATCCTGCGTTCCTGCTTGCTTAAGATACGGTCTTTCTTCTCTTTACCAACAAGAACTACCTCTACGGACTCCTCCAGATCTTTCTGGCAGACTGCCTTACGTCCCTTCTTGACCGCAAGGATCGCAGCTTCATTGATCATATTGGCAAGATCCGAACCTACCGCACCGGAAGTTGCAAGGGCAATTGCCTCAAAGTCAACTGTCTCATCCAGAAGCACATTCTTGGCATGTACCTTCAGGATATCCACACGCCCCTTAAGATCCGGCCTGTCAACGATCACACGTCTGTCAAAACGTCCCGGGCGGAGAAGCGCCGGATCAAGAACTTCCGGTCTGTTGGTAGCAGCAAGGATCAGAAGACCCTTGGAAGTGTCAAAACCGTCCATCTCCGCAAGGAGCTGGTTCAGTGTCTGCTCACGCTCATCATTTCCGCCGCCATAGCGGGAATCACGGCTCTTACCGATGGCATCGATCTCATCAATAAATACGATACACGGTGCATTCTTCTTGGCTTCCTCAAAAAGGTCACGGACACGGGATGCCCCCACACCTACAAACATCTCCACAAACTCCGATCCGGAAAGGGAGAAGAACGGCACCTGTGCCTCACCGGCAACTGCCTTTGCAAGCAGTGTCTTACCGGTTCCTGGAGGGCCTACAAGAAGGGCACCTTTCGGCAGTTTGGCTCCGATGGCTGTGTATTTTCCGGGGTTATGAAGGAAATCCACAACTTCCTGCAGAGATTCCTTGGCTTCATCCTGACCGGCCACATCCTTAAAGGTAACTCCCGTCTCTTTCTGCACATAAGCCTTGGCTTTACTCTTGCCAACGCCCATACCCATGATCCCGCCGCCTTTATTCATGCGCCGCATGGAGAACATCAGAAGACCAAAAAGAAGCAGTGTCGGAAGAACCACGCTTAAGATCATCGCAATGAACTCGCCAAACGCATCCGGCGGATCTGTCTCAAACTTGATTCCCCTGCCTTCCAGCCGCTTAGTCAGCGCTGTGCTGTCCTCAGTCTTCGTCGTGTAATAGCTCATATCCTCGTACTTGGAATTCTGCTTCTTGGGTACGATCGTCAATGTATTGGACTGGATCGTTACTTCCTTAACCTGGTCCTTATCCACATATCGATAAATTTATCATAGGAGATCTCACTGCTGTTATCCTTCAGCATGTTGGTAAACAACGCAAAACACACCAGTGTGACCAGGAGGCATATCAGAAAAGCCAGAATCGACTGATGATTCTTACCTCGACCCCCTGCCTGGGATCTTTTGTTATCAGGTCGCTTCCCGTCCTGATCATTATTCAGTTGATTATTCATTTTTTTCCTCCTCTTGTCATTTTCTTTTATTATAAAGAGAAAAACCGTATAAATCAACCGTGAGATTGTAAAAATACCTGTAAAAAACACCTCATGGGATATTGCCAGTGAACATTAAATTGTAGTATACTGTTCCCAGTGATTTGGAAAATTAAAGAGGAGAGGAAATCAGACAAATGAAAATAGGTTTTGATAATGACAAATATCTGAAAATGCAGTCAGAACATATCCGTGAAAGGATCGGTCAGTTCGGCAACAAACTTTATCTTGAATTCGGCGGCAAACTGTTTGACGACTACCATGCATCCCGTGTTCTTCCGGGTTTGAACCGGACAGCAAACTCCGCATGCTGATGCAGCTTTCTGATCAGGCGGAGATCGTTATTGTTATCAGTGCCAATGACATTGACAAGAATAAAGTGCGCGGCGACTTGGCATTACCTATGACGAAGACGTGCTCCGTCTTATGGATGAGTTTACAAGCCGTGGCCTGTATGTAGGAAGTGTATGCATCACGCAGTACTCCGGCCAGGAAAGTGCCGATCTCTTCAAGAAACGTCTGGAGAAGCTGGGAATCCGTGTTTACAAGCTTTACCTGATCCCGGGATATCCAAGCAACACCTCCTTTATTGTAAGTGATGAAGGCTACGGAAAGAATGATTATATCGAAACTACCAGACCTCTCGTTGTCATCACAGCACCAGACCTGGAAGCGGAAAGATGGCAACCTGCCTTTCTCAGCTCTATCATGAATATAAACGTGGCGTAAAAGCGGCTATGCAAAATTCGAGACCTTCCCGATCTGGAACCTCCCGCTGAAACATCCGGTAAACCTTGCTTATGAAGCTGCTACTGCAGATCTGAATGATGTCAACATGATCGATCCGTTCCATCTGGAAGCTTACGGCAAGACTACTGTTAACTATAACCGTGATGTAGAGGTTTTCCCTGTTGTACAGGCTATGTTTGAGAAGATCATGGGCAGCTGCCCGTACAATCTCCGACAGATATGGGTGTTAACATGGCAGGCAACTGTATCATTGATGATGAAGTATGCCAGGAAGCTTCCCGTCAGGAGATCATCCGCCGCTATTACAAGAGCATGGACGCTCTGGTTTCCGGTTCCGGTACAGAGAATGAAGTACGCAAGATCGAACTGCTCCTTCAGCAGGCTCACGCAGAGATCACAGACCGAAAGGTTGTACCTGCTGCCCTCGAAAAAGAGAAAGAAACCAATGGCCCTGCTGCAGCAATGGAACTTCCGGACGGCAGAATCGTATGTGGAAAAACTTCCGATCTTCTCGGTGCATCTGCAGCTCTCCTTCTGAATGCCCTGAAAGAACTGGCTGGAGTTGACCATGAGCAGCATGTGATCTCTCCTGATGCCATCCATCCGATCCAGCAGCTGAAGACCAAATATCTCGGAAGCAAAAACCCACGTCTTCACATTGATGAGATCCTGATCGCCCTGTCCATGAGTGCCGCAACCAGTGATGCCGCACGCCTTGCCCTGGAGCAGATCCCGAATCTCCGTGGCTGCCAGGCCCATACTTCCGTAATGCTCTCTGATGTGGATGTGATCAGCTTCCGTAAACTTGGCATTGAGCTTACCTGCGAAGCCAAGGCTGAACAGAAGAAAAAATATCAGAAAGACTGATCTTTGGATATCATCGATCTGACCAGATATACGTCAAAAGCTCCGACCGGGACGATACACATTATCCCGGTCAGAGCTTTTTTTATCTTCTTTCTTATCTTGTTTCTGCAGTTACTGTATTCGGATACTGCTTCCCATATTTTCTCCGTTACACTGTTTTGTGACAATGATCTTATTATCAATGCGTTCTTTCAGTTCGGAAACATGGGAAATAATTCCCACCAGACGTTTTCCGTCTGCAAGTCCTGCCAACGCTTTCAGCGCCTGTTCCAGTGATTCTTCATCCAGAGAACCGAATCCCTCATCCACAAACATGGAGTCCAGCCGGATTCCCCCTGCTGATGCCTGGATCTCATCAGAAAGCCCCAGTGCAAGGGACAGAGAAGCCTGGAAAGATTCTCCACCGGACAATGTCTTTACACTTCGTTCTGTTCCGTTATAATGGTCGATAACATTCAGGTCAAGACCTGCTTTTTCTTTCTGGTTTTTACTCTGTTCCTGGCGTTTCAGCTCATACTGCCCGCTGCTCATCGTCATAAGACGGAGGTTGGCTCTGCGCAGGATCCGGTCAAAATATGCCATCTGGATATAAGTCTCCAGCTCGATCTTTGCCTTTCCGTTCAGTTTTCCGTTGGCTGTATCAGAAAGATTCCTGATCCATGCATATTCCTTTTCCGCTGTTGTCATTTCCTCCCGGCGCTTCTGCACTTTCTGAAAACATCCTGGTTTCCTTTCTGAATGGAAAAGAGCTCTTTTCTTTCTTCTGCGAGATCTTTTTTTCCGCTCAGAAGCCTGTGCGCGCTGTTCTCTGATCTCCGCTTCCGGAATTTCTCCGATCTCTTTTTGCTGCACTTCAAAAGTCTCTATGGAGGAAGCTATCCTTTCTTTTTCTGCCTGAAATCCCTGCAGTGTTTCTTGCGCCTTTCTGCTGTTTTCCTTCAGGCTTCTGTACTCCTGCCGTCTTTCCCTGATCTCTTTTTCCAGATTTTCTTTACCGGCTTCCCAGGTGTCCTGGGTTATACTGTCCGTTTTACCGGACTGTTCTTCCACAACAAGACGTATCTCGTCTGCCATATTTTGCTGCTGTTTCTGATTCTCGGATGCTTTCATCCTCAGGCCGGCCTGCTCTCTGTCAAAGAAATTCTTTTTTTCTAAGCAGCTC
>ENA-OQAR01000164-OQAR01000164.1-human-gut-metagenome-genome-assembly--contig:-NODE-164-length-17838-cov-2.035853_pt1 | contig 17838 bp, 27 predicted proteins | sample MGYA00242738_ERZ504533 | MGnify/ENA primary metagenome ERZ504533 (study PRJEB26092, sample SAMD00036276) | human gut metagenome | host: Homo sapiens | study: EMG produced TPA metagenomics assembly of... | reverse complement strand
CATTTGCTAACGATTCTCCCCTGAACACTTCTGGTCTATTATAGCACGTTTCATGACTGTAAAAAACCTCTTTTTCTCCGGTTTCTGCTCATTGCATTTTTTTCCGGTTTCTGCTACAATGAACTGACATCAGATAAACATAAGTCCCTGATAAATAAGAAAGAATGAGGAATATAAAATGAGTGACGAATTTACAGCTGGCGGATGTAACCCGAGTGACTGCGCTTCCTGCGGTGGTGGATGCAGTTCAGCCGGCGGATGCGATCCTGTTGAAAACCACAAGACAATCACCCTTACCATGGAAGACGATACAGAGGTAGAATGTGCGATCCTCACCGTTTTCCCGGTAGATGCGAAGGAATATATCGCACTTCTCCCACTTGATGAGAACGGTCAGAATGAAAGCGGCGAGGTTTACCTCTACGCATTTGCCCGTACTGAGAGCGGTGATCCGATGCTTTCCAACATCGAAAGCGACGAAGAATATGCAAAGCCGCAGTTGCTTTTGACACAGTGCTTCAGAATGCAAAAGATTCAATGGAAAAAATTGATTAAGATCAAAGAACAATTATAGCAATTCCGGTATTTTATGGAATTGCTATAATTATTTTACCAAAATGTTACTGTTCACTCCGTTCACAGTAACACCAAAACACCTCTCAGGATAACTTCTAACCAATAGTTAATAGACATCTCCTTGTTCCAACTGTATACTGGATATAAAGATTATATTTGTGGCCAGAATCTATTCTGTCCCGGATCACTGTATCAGAAAATCCATATACACCCAAATATTCAAAACAAGGAGGGCTTACATAATGAAAAAGAAAAAATTTCCGGTTTTATTCTATGCTCACTTCTAACCCTTACCAATATTCAGACACCATGGGCATTTTCGGATGAAGCACCCGATGATCCGGTATTTTCGGATGAATCGGTCGATGATCCGGTATTTCCGGTTGAACTGCCCGACGATCCGGCATTTTCTGACGAAATCACTCCTGATGAAGCAACATACGCCAAAGACACTGCAGATATATCTGCTTCCGGAAATTCCATTCCGATCACTGCTGACAGTGGATTTGCAGACCCTGTTTTCCAAAAATGGATTTCCGAAAACATTGATTAACAGATCGCAACGGGCTTCTCTCTGACGAGGAAATCTCCATGTGCACAGAAATCAGTATTCCTTCCATGTCAGTCGATTCCCTGGAAGGCATCGAATATTTTTATAATCTGAAAACCCTGGACTGTTCTGACAATGAACTGCTGTTTCTCGATGTATCAGCCAACACAGTTTCTGAAATCTCTGAACTGCTCGCACAACAATCTGCTCAGTCTGGATCTCTCCTCATGCAAAAAACTGAAAGATCTTGACATCTCCTTTAACAACTGTGGGAGCAACAGTTCCATCAGTCTTCCCAAAAGTTTTTTCTGTGGAGAAATTAAACATCTCTTCTGTTGTTCTTGATGATTTTGATTTCTCCCGTTTTCCAGACTGAAAGAACTGGATTGCAGCAACTGTAATCTGCGCGCTCTTAAACCTGCATCTATGCCATCACTGGAAAAGCTTATCTGTTCCGGCAATCTCCTGGATACCCTGAACTTAAGCCGTCTTTCCGGTTTGAAATATCTGGACTGTTCTTCCAACAGTATACAGACTCTGAAACTGCCGGACACCAGATCACTGAATACCCTTTACTGCCAGAATAATCTTCTCACTAAACTGAACCTCTCCGGTTTTTTATCACTGAAGAAACTGAACTGTTCCGACAATAAGCTGTTGGAGCCTGATCTTCGCGGCTGCTTTCCCGAGGAACTGATCTGTAATGATAACGTGATCCGCACTCCTATGGAATTTTATGATCTGTCTCAGTTCGCTTCACCTGAAGATATCACCATAATGGAAAATGGCATGATCGACACCTCTTACCGGCTGACTGCTATTAATAAATTAAACCCTGTAAAAATCCGCCGCAGATTACCAGTGCGCGCAGAACAACTATGGCACACAGATCATTTACATTGGATATCTGCTTGAAAATGATTTCCGATCACCTGCATTGTTTCAGCAAATGCAGCAGAACTATCCACTGACAGACGATCATATGCTTTCCCGCGAATATCTGAAGGAAGTTTCTTCCCTTTCCTTTGACGAAGATTTTCCGTTATTTTCTTCAGATCTGGCCTATTTTACAGGACTGAAAAGTCTGAGATGTACGGATCTTCCTCAAATCACCGAACTGGATCTCAGCAGAAATCCGGAACTTACCGAACTGATCTGTATTGGAACAGGTATCCGTTCTCTGAACCTTACCTCCAACAAAAGCCTGGAATCTGTTCAGCTGTGTAACAACAGCCTTTCCTCATTAAATATAACCGGACTTACGTCACTTTCCAGCCTTGACTGCCGCTTTAATTCTCTGGTCAGCGTTGATACCACAGGCTGCACTGCTTTGAAGGATAACCTGTTCTTTCCGCAGCATACATGCACCGTCAATGCTGATCAGGCAGGAAAAATTTCGTTCGACCAACTGGGAAATTTCCATCAACAGCTGGATACACCGGCAGCAATCCTCGCAGGCGATGAACTTCTGTACACACCCGGAGATGACTTCTTTACTCTTTTAAGTCCTGCCGTAACCATGACGGAAGCATCTTTTTCCATTATGGATACCAATACATGGCAGATTCTCGGAACCTGCCGGATGACCATAAACATTGAATCAGGAACTCCTGTCACTCCTGAAAAACCGTCATTAAAAAAAATCAAATCCACTCATGAGGTTACCATCACCTGGAAAAAAGCAAAGAATGTCAGTGGATACCGGATTCTCCGCAGAGAAAAGAATAAATCAGAGGCTTCATGGAAAGCAATCGCAACAGTTTCCTCTTCCCGTACCTCCTATACAGACAGTACCGGACTGATCAAGAAATCCTACCTGTATACAGTGCAGTCCTACACTTTCCGGAACGGTAAGAAAATCTACAGTAAATATAACACCAAAGGCCTGACCGGTACAGCAAAACTCAAACGCCCTGCGGTTAAAAAGCCCCAAAAAGATGTTGTCATAAATCTTATGTGGGACGAAGTTCCGGGTGCCGATGGCTATCGCATCTACCGCCGCAGGAAAGGTATCTCCAAATGGACAAAACTGGGAGATATTGAATTTTCCGGGTTGTATTACACAGACGAAACTGCTGTTCCCAAAACAGTCTATGATTATGCAGTCCGCCCATACCGTAAGCTTGGCAGCAAAATTTCTCTGGGTGATTACAGCTCCACCGGATACGTCTGCCAGACTGCAATTCCAAAGGTCAGCCTGACTTCTGTCACTGAGCAGGATGGCGGCGTCACAGTAAAATGGAAACACCAGACTTATGTCACCGGCTACTTTATTTATCGTGCAGACGATCAGAACAGTAAATACTGTAAAATTTCAGATACACCAAACGGTCCTGATTCAGAGGAATACTATGCATATTATGAACCAGTGCCATTCGGCTCCGTAAATCCATTATATAAAGTTCGGGCATACGTCCTTATCGGTAAGAAATATTACTATGGACCATATTCCAGAGCACTGGCTCTAAATCCGTACTCCGATAATCTCAATGCTCACGATTTTTCGGAATTCCACATGGGTTACCAGTTAAGCAACAGTTCTTCCTCCACAGGTTTTGACCGTAACTATAATGACGGTGGCAGTTTTTCCATGGCTGCGCCTATCTTACACGCGGATCCGTCCTGTATACGAATGGCAGGCTCCTTACGAAAAATATCTCATCAGCATCCTATGACTCATTCACACCTGCGCTTAGAGTAAATGAGATTATGTTTATTCCCCAGCGAAAGAATGCATTAGATAATCAGGCAATCAAACAGGCAATTATGAATTACGGTGCAGTATCTGCATCCTATCTCTCCGTTGACGAATACTACTCCAATGATCAGATTTCCTTCTGCCTTCCCCGACGATTACGATGCAGGAAGGGCTCCTGCCGGTTCTGCACCTGTCATATCCACACAACATGCTATTGCTATTGTAGGATGGGATGATGATTACGCAAAAAGAAAAACTTTCCGGTCCGGCCGGCCGGCAACGGTGCCTTTCTTTGTAAAAAACAGCTGGGGAAAAGAATTTCGGGGACAATGGATATTTTTATATTTCCTATTACGACGGCTTTCTGGGTATGCAGGAGTTCTCCATGGCATTCGGAAAGATTTCCTCTGATAACACCTGTAACCGCATTTATCAGTATGATCCTTTAGGTGCCACCACTGCTTTCGGTTATAATGATGAACTGTACTGTGCAATGTATTCCCTGAAAACGGACAGAAATTAGCCAGGAAAGAGCAGCTTGGTTCTGTCTCCTTCTATACCTATGATAATGATTATAACTATGAAGTTATATTGTTTCTTCCTTTAAGAATCAAAACTCCTTTCAAAAGCTTCCTTCTCCTGCTGCCCGGGGAAACTGCCGGTATGCCGGATATCATAGGTTAGATTTTTCCAGACCTGTGACTTTAAAAGCAGGCACAGTTTTTGCTGTAGTCATAAAAGTTATGGAGCAGCACAGGTGCAAAAAAACGTATTTCGAGGCTCCTCTGAACGGCACCAGTTCCAGAGCCACTGCTTCTGACGGAGAAAGTTATATCAGCCATCATGGGGATATATGGACGGATTTTAACACCTATCTGCCAAACACAAATGTGTGCATCAAAGCATTTACCAATGGTAAAATCACAGAAAATGTCCCTGCTGCCGGTTCAGACGGTAAAGATATTTCCTGTGAAAGCTACTCCGCTGAGGAACTGAAAGAACGAGGATTTCTCCTCAATCCGGCTTATGAAGACGGAAGTTCAGATATGGTCTCTTCTGTAAGCACCGGAAACGCATCTTCAGCCTCTGCCCCTGTACTTCCTGCCGCCTATGACCTGCGTCAGAGTGGTCGTGTATCCCCTGTGAAAAATCAGGGGGAACAGGGATTATGCTGGACATTCTCCACTTACGCTTCGCTTTGAGAGCTTTCTTCTTTTTTCCTGAAAAAAATCCTCTCCCGGAATATCTATGAACATTCATAAATTGTTTCCGGGAGAGGATTTTTTATAGTCATTTTACATTACAATCCCGTTGATCTCCACATTCGCATCTACGTCCTGTGTATAGTCAATATCACTGTAATGGAATCCGAACATATGATAGAAATCTTCCCAGTAGCCGTCAATGTCGCAATACTGATTTACTGTATCTGTAGTGACTGCTTTCCAGCATTTCTTTACTTCTTCCTGAATCTCAGGGAGCAGTTCGTAATCATCCATACGGATAAATCCGTTTTCATCTGTCCGGAAACCTTCCGGGGTATAGAGTTTCTGTGTAAAAAGCCTTGCAATCTGCTGAATACAGTTTTCATGATTTCCGGCCCTTTTCATAACTTTATAAAGAATAGCAAAATACAGCGGTACAACCGGAATAGCTGCACTTGCCTGAGTTACCAGACCTTTGTTTACAGAAATTACTGCGCGGACATCCGGATGTGCCTGATTAATCTCTGACATTGTTTTTCTGTAAGTGCTGTTTGGCAGTTCCAATGGTTCCATGATAGTAGATTGGATAAGTCAGTTCCGGTCCGATGTAGGAATATGCTACGGTTACTGCATTCTCAGTCAGTACATCTGCTGCTTTCAGCGCATCAATCCAGTCTGCCCAGTCTTCACCGCCCATAACCTTTACAGTACTTAAAACTTCTTCCTCTGTAGCAGGTTCTACTGTTTTCTCTGTGATCTCATTATTTCTCAGATCCAGACTCTTCTCTGTAAATGGCTCATCTGTAGTTTTCAGACAGGAAGACCAGGTCTTTCCTTCTGCATCTGTACGTCTCGGTGCTGCCAGGCTGTAGACTACCAGGTCCACTTTTCCAAGATCCTGTTTGATCAGTTCAATCGCCTTCTCCTTGATTTCCTTTGAAAAAGCATCTCCGTTAATGGTCTTTGCATAAACACCTTTCCCGGAAGCCAGTCTGTGAAACTCTGCTGTATTATACCATCCGGGTGTAGCTGTCCTTCTGCCATTTGCCTGACGTTCAAACATGATTCCAAGAGTATCAGCACCACAGTTTTCCAGTGCACAGATACGGGATGCGAGGCCGTAGCCTGTAGAACATCCGATGATCAGTGCTTTTTTTGTTCCGTTTACCATTCCCTGTTTACAGGCGTAATCTGCCTGGTTGCGCACACTCTCTGCACATCCCTGCGGATGTGCGGTTGTACAGATATATTCTCTTACTTTTGGCTCGATGATCATAACTTTTCTCCCTAAATTTATTTCTTTGCCTGATATTTTTTAGTCAAGCGGATAAAATCATCCGCTTCGCTACTTGCTCATAACCGAATAACTGCTCCGCAGTATATACGCTTGAATTGTATGTATTGCAAATATTTTGAATCTCAAAATATTATAGCAAAGAAAAAGCAGAACGTAAAGTAAAAATCTCAGATTCTTCCCTATGTTCTACTTTTTTTTACATTCTGGCTCTGATTTCATCTATAAACTTTGTGAAATATGCTCCGCCAGAACATTACATTACTTTTACCCACTATTTCGCAGTAGTACTTCCAAATCCACCATTGCGGATTTTCTGTAGCATCATCATCTACCGTGATTCCGTACTCTACAAAGATTCCCTGCATGAATCCTGTATCTGCCGGGATTGTAAGAGTTTTGTTTTCATTGGAATCATTTGTGATCTTTGAAAAAAAAATGTGGCCTTCGTTATCTGAATAGAAATAATCACTGTCAATAATACCAACTGTGTTGTTAAGCTGAAGACGGTATTTAAATCCCAGTCCGCTTCTCGGATAACATTTCAGCACCCATTCCGGCTGCATTTCCACCCGGATTCCTGTCGGGATCTTTACTGTTTCGCCTGGTTTCAGAGTAAATTCTGCCGGTGCGAAAAAGTCATAGCCGGCACTTCCTGCTGTCGCTCTCTTCGGCAGACGGATAGCCTCGTATACTTTCTCTGCTTCTTCCTGAGACTGTGCGAAGGTATCGATCCAGTCTGCTGTGAAGCGTTCTTTGCTTACTTTATGAAATTTCGCGATTCGTTTCATCTGTTTTCCTCCTGTCTGGTCATGCAAAGCTAACACACCTGCTTCGCAGTACACTCATAGCTGAATATTTGGTTACTGTTCACACACCACTATCCCGAGACATACGAGCAAAAATTCCATTGCCGCAGGCAATCTGGAATGAATTTTGGCTACGTTACTGTGAACGGAGTGAACAGTAACAATATTTTTTGTGATCATCACTGACTGATTCAGTAAAAAAAAGCAGTTCAGGTACACCTGACGCATACTTGAACTGCCTGTATATTTCTTATTTATGCAATACGACTTTTCCTTCATGAAGAGTTTTGGGAACATCGATCACTCTCTGATTGCTGGAACCTTTCCATTTCAGGGAAAGTTCTTTCTTGTCCACCTCAAATTCACCGTCTACGCAGACATCCAGATAACGCACAATCTCTTCTTTGCAGATCTCCTCCCAGAGGAAACCTGTATAAAGCCAGATTGTTTTACCAGGATATCTCTTTCTGATCTCCTTCGCAAAGGCTGTTACCTCAGTGATATTTGCCGGGTGCAGTGGATCTCCACCTGAAAAGGTAATTCCGCTCACATAATCCTTATCCAGTTCCGCAAAAATCTCCTTGCGTTCTGCCTCACCGAAAGGCAGTCCGCCATTTGGATCCCAGGTGACAGGATTCTGGCACTCCGGACAGCAGTGATTGCATCCTGCCACCCAGAGCACTACACGAAGTCCGTCGCCATTAAGCATATCGTCCTTGGTAATATTGTGATATCTCATAATTTTTTACGCTTCTTCCGGTACATCCTTCATGCTGAAGCTGATTCTTCCCATCTTGTCTTTGCCAAGGCAGATAACCTTAACTTTATCACCAAGTGTGAGAACATCCTCAACACGATTGATTCTTTCTTTACAGATCTTGGAAATGTGTACCATTCCCTCTTACCCGGTGCAAATTCAACGAATGCACCAAACTCTTTGATGCTGACAACTTTACCTGTAAAGATCTGTCCTGCTTCAAAATCAGTTGCAATGATCTTAACCATGTTAGCTGCCTCATCCATGCTCTTCTGATCAACTCCACAAATAGATACCGCACCTTCGTCTGTGATATCGATCTTAACACCTGTACGCTCGATGATCGTATTGATAGTCTTTCCTCTCTGACCTACAACATCACCGATCTTCTGAGGATCGATCTGGATCTGGATGATCTTCGGAGCATATTCGCCTACAGTTGTACGGGGAGCTGCGATGCATTTCTCCATAACTTCTGTCAGGATATATTCTCTAGCTTCTTTTGTACGTCTGATTGCTTCTTCTACGATCGGTCTTGTCAGTCCATGGATCTTGATATCCATCTGGATTGCTGTGATACCGTCATGAGTTCCGGCTACCTTGAAGTCCATATCTCCGAAGAAGTCTTCAAGTCCCTGGATATCTGTCAGAACGATGTAATCATCATCTGTATCGCCTGTTACCAGACCACAGGAAATACCTGCTACCGGTTTTTTGATCGGTACACCGGCTGCCATCAGAGACATTGTGGATGCACAGATACTTGCCTGAGAAGTAGAACCATTGGATTCAAATGTCTCAGATACAGTACGGATCGCATATGGGAATTCCTCTTCGCTTGGAAGTACAGGAACTAATGCTCTCTCAGCAAGTGCACCATGTCCGATCTCACGACGTCCCGGTCCTCTGGATGGTTTTGTCTCACCTACAGAATAGGACGGGAAATTGTAGTGATGCATATATCTCTTTGAAGTTTCAAATTCGTCAAGTCCGTCAAGCTTCTGTGCTTCTGCAAGAGGAGCCAGAGTTGTGATGGTACAGATCTGTGTCTGTCCACGTGTGAACATAGCAGAACCATGTACTCTCGGGATAATATCTGTCTCTGCTGCCAGAGGACGAATCTGAGTAATGGCACGACCATCAGGACGTTTGTGGTCTTTTTAAGATCATCTTGCGGACAGTCTTCTTCTGATACTGATATACAGCCTCACCCAGAACTGCAAGCCACTCTTCCTTGTCGGCAAAAGCTTCTTTCAGTTTCTCTGTTACCTGACGGATATTTTCTTCTCTTGTCTGTTTATCGTCAGAGAATACGGCAACTTCCATTTCTGCCGGAGGTACGACCTCTTTGATCGCTGCGAAAAGTTCTTCCGGAACTGCACATGATTCGTAGCTGTGTTTCGGTTTTCCGCATTCTTCTACGATCTTATCGATAAATTTAATGATCTCCTGGTTTACTTCATGAGCTTTATAGATAGCTTCGATCATCTTGTCTTCCGGAACTTCTTTTGCGCCGGCTTCGATCATGATTACTTTCTCTCTTGTGGAAGCTACTGTAAGCTGAAGGTCAGATACATCTTTCTGTGCCATGGTAGGGTTGATGATATATTCACCATTGATCAGACCAACCTGTGTGGTAGCACACGGACCATCAAACGGAATATCGGAAATGCAGGTTGCAATAGAGGAACCAAGCATAGCCGGAATCTCCGGATTACACTCAGGATCAACAGACATAACCATGTTTACCAGTGTTACGTCGTTTCTGTAGCCTTCGGAAACAGAGGACGCATTGGTCTGTCGATCACGCGGGAAGTAAGGATTGCATGCTCGCTTGCTTTTCCCTCTCTCTTGTTAAATCCTCCTGGGATTTTGCCTACTGCATACATTTTCTCTTCATATTCAACGCTTAACGGGAAGAAATCAATTCCTTCTCTTGGCTCTTTGGATGCTGTTGCTGTAGATAAAACTGTAGTATCACCATAGTGCATTAATGCTGCACCGTTTGCCTGTTTTGCAACGCGGTTGATATCTACTGTCAAGGTTCTCCGGCTAATTCCATGAATAACTTTTGTACATATGTTCATTCTCCTTTTTTCATAATTCTGTTGTCATTTCTGTTACCGTTCACTGCATGTCCGGTAACTACTTTATTCTTTTCAAATTTGTCTGTTCCGTCTGCTGACAATCTTGTCCATCAACGTTCAGACTTTTTATGAAATTGTCACATTTAAAACAGGAGTCAAACAACTGAAAAAACTACTTTTCAGGCAAATATATCTGCCTGTTTTGTTACTTTCATATACAAAATAATCTTTTCAGTAGTCTCGGAAATAACTCCTGTCATGTTTCGCAGCTTCTGAATATGCAGATGCAGTCGAAACAACAAGCCACCGCAATCCTGAAAAACACCATATTTTACAGAACTGCCATATACATAAAAAGGGAGGCGGATGGAAATCCGCCCCCTTCCGCATACTAAAAGGCTATTATTTTCTTAAGCCTAATTTTTCAATCAGTGCACGGTATCTTTCGATGTCTGTTTTCTTCAGGTAAGCTAACAGTCCACGTCTCTGACCTACCATTTTCAGAAGACCACGTCTGGAGTGATGATCTTTTATGGTTGCTCTGTAAATGCTCTGTAAGTTCCTGGATTCTTGCTGTAAGAACTGCTACCTGTACTTCCGGTGATCCTGTATCGCCTTCAGTTCTTGCATATTCTTTCATGATCGCTGCTTTCTTTTCTTTTGAAATCATTGTGATTTCCTCCTGTATTCTATAATTATTATTGATTGACCGCCACACATTAAGAGATGGTCGGAGCGTCCGGTCCCTGAACATGGGCTAAATTCACCTTGGTTAGTATAGCACATTGTTCTGGCGTGTAAACCTCTTTTTTACAAAGTTTCAAAATATTCCTGTCCCTTCACAGCATCCCTCTCCAGCTGTGCCTTCAGTGCCTCCAGCGAAGAAAACTTCTGTTCAGGTCTGAGGAATTTTTTGAATCTACCTTGCAGTATTCCCCATACAGATCTTCATTGCAGTCAAACAGATATGTTTCCACACCAATAAACTTCTCGCCGCCAACAGTAGCTTATGACCTACATTGGTAATCCCCTGATAACTTCTGTCTCTGAAATGGGATACTGTGATATAAACCCCGTTTGGAGGCATCAGTTTCTCTACCGGAGGGATCAGGTTGGTGGTCGGAAGCAGATATTTATGTCCCATTCCACGTCCATGTTCAACGATTCCTTCTACTGAGAAATCTGTTCCCATAAGGAAACGGAATTTTTCCATATTTCCTCTGTTCAGTTCTTCCCTGACAAAGGTACTACTAATCTTACGGCGTCCGTCCATTTTTTTTGGCAGGACTTCCGTATGAAATCCATATTTCTTTCCGAACTCTTTGAGCATGGCAGGAGTTCCTTTCCGCTCATAGCCAAAACGGAAATCCTCTCCAACTGCCACATAGGAAACCTGCAGATCTCCTATCAGTATTTCTTTTATAAAATTCTCTGCTTTCATGTGCCGTATTTTCTCTGTGAGCGGACATTCCAACAGTATATCCACTCCCATTTCTTCCAATATACGACATCTCTCTTCCTTTGTGAGGATTGTTCTTGAGGCAGTTCCAAGCGCAAGTACAACCGCCTGTGCACCTTCCTGTTTCTGCTCAATAATTTTCTCAACCAGTTTCTGATGTCCGCGGTGTATGCCGTCAAACTTCCCAAGTGTTACCGCGCTGTGTGAAATTCTGGGAAAATCATTCTCAATCCTTAAATATTCCATCATGTCTCCTAAAACATTTTTACAGGGAAATACCTGTTTCTTTTCTCGTCCCACTGGTAAACTCCGGCAAAACTGCCTTCACTGCTGCACATACGGATCCATCCGTTTTTCTCCTGTGCATCGACCAGTGCCTGTACAAGAGGATTTCCATTAGCCAGAAGTCTGTCCCCTTCTTTTGTACAGCATACCCTTGGATACTCTGCAAGAATCTCCTCAATACCGAGGATTTACTCTCTATAGTTCCTTCCTGCACTGCCTCTTCTGTCTGCGCCAGGGTAATGGCATCATCCAGTGTAAATCTGCCCACCTTTGTCCGCAAAAGACTTTCCATGGCAGCTCCACAGCCCAGTTTTTCCCCTATATCATGGCACAGAGTACGGATATAGGTTCCCTTGCTGCAGGTCACACGAAAACGCACCAGCGGAAAACTGATATCCAGAATTTCTATCTCATAAAAATGTACAGGTCTTGGTTTACGCTCCACAGTCTTGCCCTCTCTGGCAAGTTCATAGAGTTTCTTTCCATTGACCTTCAGTGCTGAATACATTGGCGGCACCTGCATATAGTCTCCCACAAAAGAACTGACCACTGTGCAAAGCTCTTCTTCTGTAACGGAAAGCTCTGTAGTCTGTGAGAGAACAGTTCCGCTCATATCCTGGGTATCCGTAACAACACCCAGACGCATCACTGCCTCATAAGTTTTCTCTTTATCTGTGATCATATCCACCAGACGGGTTGCTTTTCCCAGAGCCACCGGGAGCACTCCTTCTGCATCCGGATCAAGAGTTCCGGTATGTCCGATTTTCTTCATATGAAGGATTCCCCGAAGCTTTGCCACCACATCATGGGAAGTGAATCCTTTTTCCTTACGGATTACAATTACTCCATCCATCAGACTTCCTGCTCCTGAAACTGTTTGCAGATCTGTTCTGTCACATTGTTGATCACATCATACACAGAACCCTGAAGATCACATCCGGCTGCTCTCATATGACCGCCGCCGCCAAAATATACTGCAATCTTGCTTACATCCACATTTCCGTTGGAACGCAGGGAAACTTTGAAAGACTGAGTTTCCACTTCATAGATAAACATGGCAACTTCCACTCCCGCTGTAAGGCGAAGCTGACTGACGATACCGTCCAGATCCTTGCCATCCACACCATAGAACTCCATGTCTCTTTTTTTAAGATATCCGATAATACATTTTCCATCCAGAAGCAGGATACTCTCTGCAAGAACACGCCCCATTACCTGATTCTGCACATAAGTTTTCTGATAGAAAGATTCGTCAATGATCTTACTGAAATTGAATCCTGTCTTCATCAGTTCCCCGGCAATACGCATGGTCTCCGGTGAAGTTGAAGAGTACTGAAATACCCCTGTGTCATGAACCATTCCCGTATAGATTGGCACTGCAATGGTACGGACCACTTTCTCAGGATCAAAAAGCCCATAGAGAACCTCACAGGCAGAGCTTACCTCTCCCCTGATATGATTCACCTGTGCAAATCCGGAGTTACTGATATGATGATCAATACATGCTGTTCTTTTTGCAGTGTCAAAGTATGGACCTGCAATGGCAAGTCTGTCTCTTGCACTTACATCACAGGTAACAAAAAGGTCATACTCTTTGTCACCATCAGCTCTGTTTTAATCTCATCCATACAGTCAATATGTCCGAAAACAGGTTTGGGATTATCCAGGTACACATCTGCCTAATTTCCGGATAATAGGTTTTACATATAAATATAACGCCATACAGGAACCAACGCAGTCACCATCCGGACGGATATGTCCGCCGATTCCCATTGTTTTCACACCTTCCAGTATTTCCGCAATTATTTTCCATTGTTCTCATCCTCTTTTAATTCTCATCCTGCTCCTCATCCTGTCTGTGGGAGTTGCTGTCTTTCTTGGTAACATCATCAATAAGCTTTGACATATTTACACCATACTCAATAGATTCGTCCAGAATAAAACGGATCTCCGGTGTATTTCTCAGGTTTAAATTACGCGCAGCTGCGTCTGATGTAGCCTTCTGCACTGTTCAGACCTTTGATCGTCGCTTCCTTTGCTTCTTTTTCACCCAGCACACTGATATAGCTCTGCAGGTTTTCAGATCAGGAGCCACTTCTACAGCCATGACAGAAGTCATCGGATGAATACGCGGGTCCTTGATCTCGTTGCGGATAATGGTGCTGAGTTCCTTCTGGACTTCCCCCATTGATCCGGGTATTCTTAATACTGTTTTTTCTCATTTTAAGTTTTACTCCTATATATCCGGCAATTCTGTCAAATACTGTGAGCAATCCGGATCATCGACTATCCTGATCACATTATTTTCTGAATTACCACAATCAAGTCAAGGTGCGCACCACACTGTACCTGACACTATGAATCGCGCACCCTACCTTTATAAACCATTACTATCTCGGTACTTCTACCATGATATAAGCTTCTACTTTATCTTCCTCTTTCACATCGTTAAATCCGTCAAATACAAGGCCACATTCGTATCCTGCCTTAACTTCCTTAACATCGTCTTTGAATCTCTTCAGGGATGCAAGCTCACCTTCAAATATCTGCTCGCCTTCTCTGGAAATACGAACCTTGCAGTTTCTCTGGAAGATACCATCCAGAATATAGCTTCCTGCAATCGTACCAATACCGGATGCCTTGAACAGCTGACGCACTTCCGCATGACCGATAACTTTCTCCTCAAATATAGGATCAAGCATACCCTTCATGGCAGCTTCTACATCTTCGATTGCCTGATAAATAACTCTATACAGACGAAGATCTACACCTTCCTGCTCAGCAAGCTGTTTTGCGGTTGCATCCGGACGGACATTAAAGCCGATAATGATCGCATTTGATGTAGCCGCAAGACTTACGTCAGACTCATTGATCGCACCAACACCGCCATGGATCACCTTTACAACCACTTCTTCGTTGGAAAGTTTGGTCAGACTCTGTTTTACAGCTTCCACAGATCCCTGTACATCTGCTTTGACAATGAGCGGAAGTTCCTTCAGATCGCTTGCCTGAATCTGATCAAAGAGATTATCCAGAGATAATTTGCCCTTAGTCTCCTCAAGAAGACGGTTCTTGTTCTCAGATACAAATGCACCTGCAAAGTTCTTGGCTTCCTTATCACTGTCAAATGCAAGAAGAATTTCACCTGCATTCGGCACATCACCAAGTCCCAGGATTTCTACAGGAGTAGAAGGACCTGCTTCTTTAATCCTGCGTCCCTTATCATCCATCATGGCACGAACCTTACCATTGCATGCTCCTGCTGCAATAAAGTCTCCCACATGAAGAGTACCTTTCTGGACAAGGATCGTGGCAACCGGACCTTTACCTTTATCAAGCTGAGCCTCGATTACAAGACCTCTTGCGGAACGGTTCGGATTTGCCTTTTAATTCACATACCTCGGCTGTAAGAAGGATCATCTCAAGAAGAGTATCGATTCCCTCTCCTGTATGTGCGGATACAGGAACAAATCGTACTTCCGCCCCAGTCTTCCGGAATCAGTTCATATTCAGAAAGTTCCTGTTTTACACGCTCAATATTAGCACTTGGCTTATCAATCTTGTTGATTGCAACTATGATCTCAACGCCTGCCGCCTTCGCATGGCTGATAGCCTCTACTGTCTGAGGCATCACACCATCATCAGCTGCTACAACCAGAACTGCAATATCTGTGGAGTTTGCACCACGCATACGCATAGCTGTGAAAGCTTCATGTCCAGGTGTATCCAGGAATGTGATCTTCTGTCCGCCAACCTCTACTACAGAAGCACCGATATGCTGTGTGATACCGCCGGCTTCTCCACGTGTTACATTTGTCTTACGGATTGCATCCAGAAGAGATGTTTTACCATGGTCAACGTGCCCCATAACACAGACTACAGGTGGTCTTGAAACCATATCTTTTTCGTCTTCTTCATCCTCTTTGAGGAGTTCTTCGATAACGTCTACCTTCTCTTCCGGTTCTGCGATGATATCATATTCCAGAGCAATCTCCTGAGCTTTCTCAAAATCGATCTCATGGTTTACGGTAACCATCATACCCTGCATAAAGAGCTTCTTCACAATTACTGACGGCTGCATTTTCATAGCTTCTGCCAGTTCGCGGATCGTCATCTTCTCCGGAAGTGTGATTTCCTTAACCTCAGGTTTCTTCTCTTCCTGTTTTGGCTGCGGAGCCGGTTTCTGCAGAGCTTTCGGGATTCTGGAATTCTTATTGAATCCACCCTGGTTTGGTCTGCGTCCGCCACTCTGTGTCTTATCAAAATCTTTTTTCTTGTTTTGTTCTCTCTGTCTCTTTCTCTCTTGCTGTCTTTGGAAGTCTTTGTCAGTTCCGGTGCAAATGCCATATCGTCATTCTTCCTTGTATTCTGGCGCTGTCCCTGACGTCCTGACTGCGCCCGAAGCGTCCGTCACGTCCTTCATCTTCTGTTTCCGTCCGGCGACCCCTGGCCATTGCCCTGCGGTCTTCCTCCCTGACGGTTTCCATCTCCCTGTGGTCTTCCCTGTCCGAAACGTCCTCCCTGACGATTTCCATCGCCCTGGAATCTTCCGCCCGGACGGCCCTGACCATCGCCCTGGGATCTTCCCTGTCCGAAACGTCCTCCCTGGCGGTTATCTCCCTGGGATCTTCCCTCGCCCTGAGGTCTTCCCTGACGGTTTCCTTCGCCCTGGTTTCTTCCCTGGCCAAAACGTCCTCCCTGGGATCTTCCTTCACCCTGAGGTCTTCCCTGACGGTTCTGTCCGTCCGGTCTTCTGTTGCCTGTACCTGGGCGGTCATTATTATTTCTTCTTGGTCTGTCACCGTCTGTTCTTGAACTGTCGGAATTTCTTCCTTCTGCATTTCTTGGTGAACCTGTTCTCTCGCCTTCAGCTTTCACAGGTTTCTTTCTTGTTTTTCCTCCGTCACTTGCATTCTGTGCATGAAAAACGCGGATAATATTTTTTTTCTTTTTATGGTGTTTCTAGTTTTATTCTCCTTCCTTGATTTGCTTGTTACAACCTTTTCTTCTGTCTTGGGAGTCTCCAATTTCGCAATATGCTCCTTTCCCCTGTTATTATTGTCTTTTCTGAATCTATTCTTTACTTCCGAAACCGCAGGCTCATCCACCATACTCATATGGCTTCTCACATCAACGCCTTTTGATTTCAGAAACTCGATCACTTCTCTGTTCTGTCGTCCAAGCTCTCTGGCCAGCTCATGTACTCTTAATTTTGACAATCGCTATACCTCCTTCATGATGCTTTCGCAAAGTTCTCATCCTGGACAGCCAGACAGGCGCGGTACTCCTTTCCCATTGCTCTGCCTAAGCTCTCTTTATCTGAGAAGAAGAAAAATCGGAACTTCATAAAAAACTGCACATATTCCTGAATTTCTTCTTTGTATTCTCGGAGGCATCCTCAGCAACGATCACAAGCAGTCCTTTTCCGGTCTTTACAGATTTCTCTGTGGAAAATTCTCCGCTTACGGTCTTGCCTGCTTTGGTAGCCAGCCCTATCAGCGACAGTACTCTGTTATTTTTCAATATCTTCCAGCTCCTTCTTAAGTCGTTCGTATACCTCATCCGGAACCGCAGTTTTCAGTGAACGCTCAAGTCCATGATTTTTAATCGCTTTATCCAGACATTCTCTGGAAAGACACAGATATGCGCCTCTGCCGTTTTTCTTACCAGTAGTATCAAGCACGATTTCATCTTCTGTAGTCTTAAGAACTCTGAGCATCTCTTTCTTGCTTTTCATTTCCCTGCAGCCGGTACACTGGCGCATGGGAATCTTATTCTTCGTCTTCATTCTCTCCTGCTTCCTGAGCCTGTGGCTCTTCTTCTACAGGAACTTCCTCTGAAACTTCTTCTGCTTCGGTTTCTTCTGTCAGGGAATCTTTCTGCTGAAGTTTCCTCTGCTGATGCCTCAGCTGCATCTTCTGCAGTCTCGTCATCATCATAATCATAGAAAATCACCGGCTTCTTTTTGCCTGAGTCTCACTCTTGATGTCAAATCTTAAAATCCTGTAAGTCTTGCAGCAAGACGTGCATTCTGACCTTTCTTTACCGATTGCAAGGGACAGCTGATAATCAGGAACACTACCAGAGCTGTCTTCTCATCAGGATCTGCCATAACTGC